>Ga0307509_10010706_pt1 | contig 11191 bp, 17 predicted proteins | sample 10_EM_MG_FD_202245 | JGI IMG/M metagenome (GOLD analysis project Ga0307509, IMG submission 202245) | Populus trichocarpa ectomycorrhiza microbial communities from riparian zone in the Pacific Northwest, United States - 10_EM | ecosystem: Host-associated > Plants > Roots > Unclassified | place... | reverse complement strand
TCCTGGCTAGCAGGAGACAGCAGACTTCGACAGACCTTCAGTCTAAGAATACACTTGGTTGAACGGCAATCCCTGAGTTCTATTTGTCCTTCAACTATTATCCTTCTAGCTACCGGCCCCTCGAAGCCTCCCTTAGCACCAGCTCTAGCAGGTCTACCGCCGGTCCTATTGTACTTTCGTTAGACAGGAATAAACCTGTTACAATAGATAGGCGGTCACCGTGACTCTCATAGTAGATTAGGAGGGGGATCAACGAACACGGGGGATCAACGAACACGGGGGATCAACGAACAATACACTAAAAGTGCATTGGCGAACAGTGATTTTGCCTGGTGTGTTCGTTGAGCCCTTGTGTTCATTGACCCTCCTTCTATTCTAGATGTGAATGCAAAAATTGATGTAGACTCGGAGAAATGTGTAGTTTTAATATTTCGTGAAAAGACTGTTGGCGTCAATGACGGCTTAACATCTCGCCGGCATGCTACCTACAAGCTCCCTAAATTCATGTTGACCAACATTTGCCCAATCCTCCTTTACTGCATCTCTTAATCTATCATATAACATATTTTCTGGAAAATTCTCCTGTAGATAATTCTTCATTGTATGCCATACTTTTTCAATGGGATTGAGATCAGGAGAGAAAGCAGGCCAGTGAATGACTTCAATGCCTCTCTCTTCAAGCTCAGTTCTGGTATCCGCAGCTGCATGCCCAGGTGCACCATCTTGCATGAGTTTCAAATTAATGCCATTCTGACGACATAATTCAATGTACCCATGAATGATAGGTACCGTATGGGCTCAGTAGCTCTCAGAATTAATTGAACCCCAATCCTTTTCCCAAAAAATACCTGGCCCTTGTATATCTCCATGAAAGCAGCCCCAAAACATCCATCCCCGCTTTCTTTGGTGTTTCTCTACTATACAAGTAGGATCCCACTCTTCTCCTGCCCTTCTAGTAACCCAGGTTCTAGTATGTCTTCCACCCGTAATCCAAGTCTCATCTGTACATAAGATTGAGTACGACTGGTCCTGAGTCCAGTTGACATGCTCGCGGGCCCATTCCAGCCGTATGACGTGATTTCTTTCGGTAATTGGAGGTTGTCTCATTGCTAACCGCCGGTGAAAACCCTCCTTCATGAGGGCCTCTCGCACTGTCTTTTTCCCAACACCGAGATCTAATTTTATTCTTACAATTACCCATAATAAATAATTTCAATCAATATAGAGGTACAGTGCCTGAGTTTTGTATGTTCCACAAGCGAGATTTGCTGCCATTGCCCTCCCGGGCCTGCGGAACATACATAACCTAGAAGCTCCACCCCTGGAAGAGTTTATACCTTCAGCTAGCTGCTGATAAGAAAGCCGTCTATTGTGAGACGACATACAGACATATCCAATAAGGTCCTCGATTTGTGCTTGGGTAAGCACTGGGGGACGTCCCGATCGCTTTGTTGGAGTTGCAGGAGAGGTACATACATACTGGATTTGCCTTCTAGAAAACCCAGTCTTTTCTTGCATTTGGCGATATCTCTATCCAATAGATCGCAAAAGCTGACAATCCCGCCTCTGATCTCGAGTCAAGTGCAAAGGGTTTAACCGTGGCATTGTGGATAATCTCACAGTAAAGTAAATTTAAATGTCAACTTCAACCATGGTGAAAATTTTTTAATGTTGCCCGAAAACCTCCAAGCCACTATTCCTTATTCGCACCTCAACCCTGCTAGTCGAAGACCCCCCTGCTTGCAAAATGTACAAAACTTAGATGCTGTACCTCCGTATTTTGTCCCTGACACTGAGGATATTCACTACTTTTTTTCGTAAAATCCTCTGAGTTTATTTCGTATTTAACTACAGGAAAACTCCGGCATGCACCCTTAAGTATGGCCTAGAAAAACCTTAATATAACAAAAGAAACCCCATCATCATCTTCCTGAGAAATAAAATGTAGAACCAAAGTCTACGCAATAACCATAACATAGATCATAGTCATCAAGTGGTCATCTCCTCCTCGCCTTCATCCGGCTTATCATCCTGAGCACTCACAGGGCGGGAGGGGCCTCGTGTAGTGTGGGCGTCGTGTGGGCCTTTGCAGTTCACACACCTAAGCACGGTGTGGTTGCATGGTCGGCCGCGTATTCGACAGGTAGCGGTGGGACAGGTGTGATTACCTGTAGGGTGTGGGGAGGCACACCACCGGCAGGTGGCTGGATTGGTGCACTTGTTATTATGGTGTCCGTAGCCATGGCAGTTGGAACATTGGGTATGAGAGTTGAAACGCAATCGGCGCTCGGTTCTATAGGTGGACGAGAAGGCAGCCAGGCGTTTCCCGACATAGTCAGAGGCCCTGGGACCGGTAATGGTGATCACGACTGTGGAGGCGGATTTTCCAGCTCTAGCGTCGTCGGTAGTGAGCCACCTGGGCTGACCGGTGAGGGACAATCCAGTGTTGAAAGTTGTGAGCTCCGTAGCTATTTCCACTAGAGACTTCGAGGTGGGGATGCCGTGCACCAGGACATGTGATACAGGGGTGTCCAAAAGAACGCTGACCGTTCCTGGTATCAGGTGGAGGAACGACCCCACTTTGCTGTTAAGCGAAGTGGCCTTGATCGATTCCATCGTGGTGAGAGTGACCGTGTTTCCCCGGATGGAGACAGTCTGTACGTAGGTCGCAGCTAGCGCTAAGTTGATGTCGTCTCTTAGGTCTAGTGCAGAGGTGGGGAGTGGCTCGCCTTCTCGTTTGATGATGAGGTGGCGTTCTCTAGCCGTGAGGCCCTTTTTGAGTTGGGGTCTGTTGTTGGTATTCGCCTTCGCTGGGGCTTGGGCAGCCCTAGCAGCCATGGTAGTTTTCTCTTTCCTGCCTCTTCTAGCCACTGTTGCCCACGATTTGGGCTGGGGAGCCGCAGGGAGGGTTAAAGGGTTGGCGTCGGGGGCAGAGGGTCGTGAAGGGGCCGTTGCCGTGAGTGTGAAGGGTATCGGGGTAGGGGTGTCAGGCCGGGGTGTAGCATCCTTCAGCGTGCTAACTTCCGCGGTAAGGGCTTCGATCTGTTCGCTTAGCGCATCGATGGCCGTCCTGTAGTCTTTATGGATCTGATAGATCATCTCTATCATGACCACATTCTCTCTGCTGGCTGCGGTAGCCCCGATCTCCTAGTCCTGATTTATCTTGTGGAAAAGGTTCAGGAAGTAGGCGCTTGGGGGGGCGTTTCTCAAGTAGCTCTCATCGATATGTGGGAGGCTTGTTATCGTGTTGCTTCTGGGTCGCTTAAGCGAGGAGGGGCCTGCTGGCATGAAAATTGGGGACAGGGTCGGGGCGCTCTCCTGAGTGGAGGAGCTCCTAGCGCCTGCCGGCGTTGGGGGGGGGTTGGTCTTTTTGCCTTTCCCTTTGTTTCGACGACTCGAACCAAAAGGTGGGAGACAGGGATCCAAATGGTATTTGTGTAACCTGACAGGTCACGTTGCGCGGAAATCTCGAGATAGTGTACGTGGTGTTTCTGAAAGTGCAAATTGCACTTGGAGGGAAAATAGGGGAGAGGAAGCATGGAGGATATTCACTACTATAGCACTAGTGCTGTACAGGTAGTAATCTTATGTCGAACCTCTCTAACCCTAGCGTTTTTCTTCTTCTTTGGATACATTCCCAGGAAACAGAAATCCGAGACTATGGTACTGGCGATACTGTTCAAAACCGTTTTCAGCAGCTATCCGTGAAGCCATCATATTTTACCCGAGAATCAGGCGCTACTCTTTGGTAGTTTACGATCACTCAAAGCTGTTGATCAAGCGGGTGGGCGCCAAGAAACCTATGGCGTATCGTAAAGTAAGGAAACCTAAGACACGAGCGCACTCTTTGATGGTGACTCTAGTAATGGGTAGGTTACAGAATGCCATGAAAGGCTTTGAATATTTCTCCTAATTACAGCTGTGCTCCTGTTTACTTACTGCATAGTCTAAGTTTGGGCGATAAAACTAGAAGGTGGCGTCTCAACTGGCGTCGCTACCGATAGGGCGGTGCAAAAGCATTTGATTATCAGATTTTCTACCATGGCTGAATCCTTGTGGCTAAACAGTCGAAACGTGGCGTTGCCCCGGAAACGAGTTTGCGAATACCACCAGACTATATGGCGCTCATCCCGTATCATACAACTGCAGGTACCGTACTTGTATACTAGCCACCATACTTGCCTGCCTCGAACGGTCAAGCCCTCCTGGGCAGTCGGTGCCTCGGCTGCTGAACCGCAGTCTACTCAAGTACTCGAGTAAACGAGCCCTAAGTTTTCACATCAAACTTCGTTGCTCTCCGCAAAGCCACTGTCTCTCAGCCACGCGTGTAAAGAATGCTCTAAAAATGCTTCCTGTCTCCCCATAACCGGCGCAACAACCACCCCCACTACTTTACTAAATTTAGTACAGTATCATCATACATACGACATTCACAGCAAGAATAGCGCCACTTCCCACTTCCCTCTGTCGCTGCGAGTTCCAGAAGCCCCTCAATTGTGGCCACGCTGGAACATCTGAGCCTCTGCCGTCGCGCGTGCGGGGGTTCCAGTGGCCTGACGCTGGCCTCCGCATCCCCGTCCTGTGCACTAAGAAATCCGGGAACTTCATCACCAACACTTGATACCCCCGGCGCGTCCCTAAGGCAGTCTCTTCTCCACCCTCGGCAAACTCTCCACCACGCGACTTCATCTCCGTAGCCCCTCCCTTCCTCGTCCCTTGTCTCCGCTCCGTATGGCTTAGCCGCGAACTAGATGTGCCGCCACAACCGCAGCCCCATCCCCCGTTCAGCAGCGCAAGACCCCCACTGCAGGAACCCCCCCCATCGCGACGCTCACCGCTTTTAGAATCTTTAGAATCGGCTGGGGCGCAATGACGACGACGGGCGACGAAACTGCCAAACGGTTGAACGGTCACAGCAAAACGAAACGCCAAGGGTTCACACAGCGAAACGCAACCGCACAACTTACGAGTGGGGAGTTGAATCATTTCATTCGAACTCAGAGTTAGGGAGCAACTACCCGTCCAGGCTTGCGCAACCCAACGGCATTACAATCCCGAGGTAATCCAACTCAAATCGCCTATCCCGCAGCACACCTGGAAAGTGGGGAAATTCTCTTCATTAAGAACATCGCAGCTAACGGTAAAGATAGGAGCACGGTAGAGACAACCATAATAAAGTCCTCCTATCCTTCCATTGGCCACAACACATGGCCATGCTATTGCACGTATGTCTCCCATTCCCCTTGCTCACTCCCGTGCTAACAAAGGAAAGGGAAAATCCCACCGTTCACACCCTCCCGACATATAGTCTTCATGCGTCCGACTCTCTCCCGCTTCCCTCCCAGCTTTCCCGACGAACGCATCGATCCAAAACTCAAGCGCATTCCCGCAGCCGAAATACCCTCCCGAAAGCCAAAGCACATCTCCGAAGCCAAAACGCGTTCCCAAAAGCAGAGCGCATGCCCAAAGCTATCCAAATAGTGAAACGACTATCGCGATATGCCGAGAATGCCGAGCAGCATCTCACGATTTCCAACAGCCGCGCCCACAATACTACATCCTAGCGCAGCGCCCTACACTTTGCCGCCGACACACTGAACATCCGTCTTTCCCCTCCCCTCCCCGCCCTATCCCTAGATACGGTCGAAAATTGGTTGGGAAGGCCTCGCCTGCGCAGGGTGTCAGCATGCGGAGCCGCCATCTCCGCGCAGTCCGAACCTGTGGGCGGGACGTAGTCCTGGCTTGCCACTGATGAACACAAGATGTATGCGGCGTCTTGGGTATCTGGGACCCTCATGCACCCTAGGGCGGCGTAGGCATCCTCGCGTGGAGGCACCCAATCAGGAGTCTCGCCCTCATGGCGAACCTCACATCCACATACAGTGACACCCTTGCTAGCTAGAGGCTACAAAGCTTGTTTGGAAGTGGGCCCTGTATATCTTTGCCATGTTCGATCGCAATGGGGGACAGAGGAAATGGGCGCGGGGCAGGTACCCAGGCACATGCTGGAATGATCTCACTCTCGGTGCTGTGGAAGTGCCTCGGGGGATTTTCTCGCACTGACGATGCTACCTGCGTAGATGCGGTGCATCAAGGGTGATGTTGGAGCAGCTACTGGTATGGTAAAGTCGATAGGGTGGCTGGGGGAGGTTCGGGGTATCACGAGTGATTATGCTAAGGCATGTATTGCCGAGATTAGGAGAGGTTGAGGAGGTTGTTGATAGGACGGATTGTGAACAGGGTGTTGGAAGCCGCTCGGCATAATCAAGTTATTGTTCCCATAGTTACGGTAAACGTTCCGGGGAGCCCTTTTGGTTTGATCAATTCACCAGAAGAAATACCCAAGTTAAAAGGGCTACGTGGGAGCACGGAAAACCGGAGTCCTTGTAGAGCACGTCTTTCGCCATCGCAGGAGTGCACCAGAGAAGAAAACACAGAAAAAGGTAGATCGATATGTCTGGTGATCGATGGAAAACCCCTGAAAGAGCTCGTTATGTTCTATATATACCCCCGCCTCCACCGTTGCGATAATGACAAGACAAGACAAGACCGAGCCAACTTCCCCACTCATCCCCAAATCGTACCATCAAAATTGAATTTTTGTCGCATTGTGTCCAAAGGGGTGACACCCCACACACCAACCGGGAGGGTTAGTGAAATCGATTTGTCGCAATGAGTTTTGTAAAAATCGCTTTTCTCTAGTGAGCCCCTGGTTGGTACCCGTATGGAAGCGAAGTGCGATCATGAGCCGTTTCAAAAATTCACTTCTCTTGAGTTATATATACCACATTTTCACCAGATACATACAATGCTGTCTGTCCGCTTGGTCGCAGTTTGCCGAACCGTCCGGGGGCCTCACAGGGACGGCCGGGATAATGCCAAGAGGATGGGGCGGTCGGGATCGTGCGGGGGACTATAGGGGGTATCAAAAGACGGTGATGTGTAAGAAAGGACTGTATAGTGTGGGGAAGGACTGCGGGGGGTGGCCACAGACGGCAAGTACCAGGGATGACCGCCGGGTGCAGGCAGGCAGGCAAATAATGAGTGATATATTATGATGCCAGGTAGCCAGCAAAGGAAAGGATATTCCTGCGGGAAAGAGGAGCAGGTTCAATAGATCACCAAGTGCTCCGAGTAGGAAGATAGGACTAAAATAATTCATTCCTCTGCAAGGCTTATTTTCTCTTTCGGATTCTTCTATACATCTTTCGCTTCCTATATATTGCTGATGTCAAGACAAAGCCATAGTGCCAATACTACGGAAGCTGAGTCTCAGCAGAATAGATGGAATTTTGCAGGAGACTTCCCGAGATAAAATCGTGAACTAGAAGTATCGACGGAAAAGATGCAACAGAACAACTCCACAGGACCTTCCGGGCCGGTAGCGGCCCTTACCTCGGCCTGCCATAGTCCGTCTATGAAGTATAAAACGGACGGACTACCAGCAGCGGTCCCTCCGGTCCTGCCTCCAAGACGGACGGACTAGACGGTTCGAAATATTATAAATTAGAGATCACTGCGGATTGTATAAAAGAACTGTGGGAGACAAAGAGCCAAAACTGTATGAGGGGCAGAATCCTTTCCTTTCGCTGGACCTGACTTCTACAACTGTGCGGGAACAAGACCATTAAATACAAAAAACTAAGACTACTCGCCCAAGAGTAGTTCCTTATCATCGGCCATTTCTACTGCTTATCGTATGATCTTGTTACCCCTCATTTCATTCACCGCAACTACCCTCTTTTCTTTACCGCATCTATCCCGCCTCTTCCACCTTTCACCGAATACCCAAAACTCGTCGGTGAAGCTTCCGGTATACTTCTAGCATATTATAAGAGGGAAGCATGGATAGGGATGTGGGCGAAGGAGGTGCCGGTGATCCACAATACGAAATACTGCTTGGCCGTGACTACTCGCCGTCCCGATCACTATCAGCATAGCTCGGCAAGCCAAGACAGACATCTTCCCCCTTCCCCTCGTGTGCCTGTTTTTGGATCATGTCAGTAATTACGATCATCCTTGTGCTATCATATGACATCGCGGGCAGTGCTGAAACAGATTTCGGTAGCAAACTAATCAACTCAAACCTCCTAAGCCCAGGTTCATGATATTGATTTGTTATGAGGGAGCGAATGTAGATATATTGACTATAGACGAAAGAACAAAGAATGTAAAGACCTGAACGACGAAAAGACTGAACAACGAGTAAAAGAATAGGAAAAAGATCCAGCTTTTATCCAATGCGAACAATGTGAGAAGAAAACAACTAGAAAACTTTTCCTCCACACGATACATACTCCTTTAGTCTGTAACAAGAGTTTGTCGGATGTTGGTAGTGAAACAAGACGAAACAAGAACTAGTAATGCAAGACAGTAGAGAAACAATAGATGAATCAACGGCTCTGCTCCAAGGTTTCAACACATGATGGGAAGCTTCATCTTTGATGAGATACCCAACTCACGAGGAGAAACAATCTTATTATCATCAGCCCTAACCCTTACCCATGTTGGTGTCACCCCTCAACTATTGGAAGCAAAAAAGAGTCAAGATTCCAAGTGATAGGGCGAGCCTCATGCCCAAGCCAGTCATCATACTATCATATCATATCATACTTCCTAAGTCCCACTTCTGGTGCTTGCCCTTATCATACTTGCCATTCCACAACTTCACAATATCTCCCTCAGTTCAGAATAAGGCAAGTTGTTGGAAATGGCAGCTTAATGGCCGCGCTTGATTCAGGATATGCCCGCACTCCGTGGCCGCAGAGTCATATGTATGCACTAGTCAAAGGACGCGCAAGCTCTAAAAATGTTTTCACCCCTCTTGTTTTCTTTCCTTCTCACCTTTTCTCGCGACACACCTTCCTTCCTGTACACAATTTTCCTCAAGCCCTTCTTTCCATCAAGTTATCATCAATCAATCATGATCTTCACCTCCACGTAAGCGGTTCCAGCCCACCGCCTAAAACCCCCACCGTAAATCATTACCTCCTCAGCCAAGATTTTCGGTGGAAGTATCATTGGATATATCGTCTTCCGTTCCTTACAAGTGGGATTTCTGGCTTATGTGATACCCACCCCATCTCACACCACCATTCATTGGCATTTATCCCGACATGGCCTGGGAGTTGCTGCGCAGTGGTCATCCTAGCCATGGCTGCCTAGGATATATTACTGGTAAGTCTACTGTGATAACCACAGAATCCCTCCACTTGTACTTTCCATACTTCTACCCCAAGCCAGTCCCCATATTAAGACCCGGTGGGTTGCGGGTAGATTGATTTTTGGAGCCTTCCCGGAAAATGCCATCTCAATATAGCGTATTATAAATCACGGTTGTAGTGTATGAATATGGAGAAAAACCAAATTTCCGGCACATGCGCAGTGGTGGGTGTGAGGAGCTGGGATTGATTTGCAGTCTATCAGATTGCTTCTCTTGTTCTAGTGTAATATTTCTGTTTGAGCACAGCATGGCTGGGAATAGCCTAGAGGAGATGGGTCAAGTAGGTCCCATGTTCTACCCGGAAGGGTTTCAATATAATCAAGACATTTTTAGGAGGAGACGAGGGATTAGATCACTAATTAATGCCCGCAATATTACTACCTGGAAATCGCAATGTCTATGGTCAATTCCCTTGCTCATGGGAGATCTGGGGACGCCTACGCTCAGGGTTCCGAATGGTCGGCGGAAGACTGGACTGGACTAGCTAGTCCGGTCGAAAGTCAAGTCTAGTCTAATGATGGAAATTAGACCGACTGGACAGTCAAGATTATTGAAACCGACTTGACCAAGACTAGTCCGACCAGGCCCGCCAAGCAATAGGATATGCTACTTTTATCACAATATATTACATTCAAATAAAGCTTTTCTTAATAAAACTTATTGTTGCCATGGATTATACGGTGGAGATAGTGGTTCGCTTTGATTAGGGGTGGCAAAAATAGGTTCTCAAGTATCGAACCATTTTTGGTGCATTAGGTGAGTGATATTACATGACCAATTGTCACAATATGGATGTTCGGTGTGACTCATCCATCAGTTAACTGCATTTCCACCACATGCTATCCTCTCTAGGATGTTTTATCAACCTGTATTGAGGGCATATTGATTTATACCATGGCATGCGGCTTTAAAATCCTACTATAGCTACACATCTATTCTTAGCGAGTGTTGGCCTGGGTGCGATTCGGACTCTCATGCGATCTTTATAAAGACTGGTCTGGGACCAGTCCAAACCGGACCGGACCACCCAAGTTAGTCGGGTCCAGTCATCGACATCAACCAGGACGGGCCAGTCTGGTCCTGCCTCCAAGACTTGACCGGTCGGACTATTCGGAACCCTGCCTACGCTCGGTCCTCAGGTATGAAAGAGAGAAATCTATGTGTAGTTTATCTATCTATCCCTAGCGAGAGAACAAAGCGGAAACAGAAACATAAAGGAGAGTTGAAAAGGGGAGATTTGGAACAAGGGGTCTATCCAATGTGAGAATTACGGTCGGGATAAATAATGCCAGTCAAAAAGGGGATAGTTGTAAGGTAGCTGAAAACGGTAAGCACAAGAAGCCTCCATTTATGAATGTCAGCAAATGCCGGAAGGTTGCGGAGGGGTATGTCTACATACGTGTGGTATTCCGGCAGATGGTGGCGGTGGGGAATCACAGAGTTGTGTAGGGGGACTGAAATAGGGGACGAAGGGAAGGTGACTATGATTGCGACAGCCAATACCAGACCACCCGAGGCTAAGCCAGGCTAGTGCTAGGGAAGTAGTAATGCGACACGATTTAAGGGTATTAAATATCAAACGGCGGTGCTGAACCTAAGGTCTTTGACAGGAGATAGGCCGCTGGGGATTGGAGATTTGCACAAACCCCGGGGCTTTTGGTAACCTCATTGCCCCTCTATGTCCTAGAAGGATGAAGAAGTGGTGTACCTCCCTGATGATCTGGACTATGGGGTTGGCAAGGTCCTGTCCTAGTAATAGATCGTTCATATCCACGGGCGGTGGCTTAACGGGTGGTGTTCAACCACGGTTATCTAAAAGGTTAGGATCAACATTATCCCGCTTAGTGTTGTGCACGAGCCAAGCGGACTCGAGCCAGACTCGAGCCGAGCCTGGCTCGAGCCCTTCGAGCCCGGGGGTGCCACGAGCCGAGCCGGCTCGAGCCCAGGTCTGACTAGACTCGAGCCGGC
>Ga0307509_10010705_pt1 | contig 11192 bp, 9 predicted proteins | sample 10_EM_MG_FD_202245 | JGI IMG/M metagenome (GOLD analysis project Ga0307509, IMG submission 202245) | Populus trichocarpa ectomycorrhiza microbial communities from riparian zone in the Pacific Northwest, United States - 10_EM | ecosystem: Host-associated > Plants > Roots > Unclassified | place... | reverse complement strand
TACCGTCACCTTGCCATAAAGATGAATGATTTTATTCCTGTTGAGCGAAAAGTTGGCGCTGGTTCTCCACGAAAAGTTTTTCGTCGTAATGTTATTACTGCTCAGGCTTAATTCAACACCCTGGTTGTTTACCTGGCCCAGGTTGTCGAGCACATTGTTAAACCCCGACACATCGGGCAGGGCGCGCAATATGAGCAGGTCGCGGGTTTCTTTTCTGTACACATCAACACTGCCCGAAAGCCGGTTGTTCAACACGGCAAAATCCATCCCCAGGTTATAGGAAGTGGTCTTCTCCCATTTCAGTTCCGGGTTTTGTAAACGGTTTACATACAATTGTGCCACTGTAACCACCGTGCCGCTGGGCATCACATATTGATACTTGCCCGTGCTCAAATCGGAAAGCGCCTGGTACCGGCCGATATCCCGGTTGCCGTTAATGCCCCACGAAACGCGCAGCTTGCCGTAATTGAGCCAGGAGGGTGAATGCAGGAATTTTTCGTCCGAAAATACCCAGCTCAGGGCTACCGACGGGAAAGTGGAATTGGGGTTTTTCTGCCCGAAAGCCGAATAGCCATCGCGCCGGAAAGACGCGGTGAGCAGGTACTTTCTCATAAATGAGTAATTCACCCGGGCCATCAGCGCGGTACCCGTACTGTATTGATCATCGCTGCTGATGATGGGCTTAATGCCCGAACCGATGTTGTGATAGCTCAGGTTATCATTCGGGCTAAAGCCTTCATTGTCCATCTGGTTTCTCCACGACTGGAATTTTTCGGCATTGGCCAGCAGCGTCACGTCGATGCGGTGTTCGCCAATGCTCCCGTTCCATTTCAGGAGATTATCGATCTGCCAGTTGTACGAAGTGGAATCCGTGCGGGTGGCAACACCCCCTCTCACGGAATACCGGAAGTCTTTGGCCGAAATACCATTAAAATAACGGTAGAAGGTGAAATTGGGCGTATAGTTTACCTGGTAAGAAAACCCATGCCCCAGGTCGCCTTTGGCATAAAGGCTCCCGAAAAGCGTATTGTACTTTTGGAGGCGGTTGGTATAAACATTGTCCAGGAAGGGATTGGTATTGTTCCCGATATCGTCGTTGGGGCTGTCGCGCAGGGTAACGCCATCGGGTTTGTACACTTCCCCGTAGGGCGATGCATTTATCATCTGGGGCCAGTTCACGGGAACCGAACTTTCATCGCGGTCCGAGAACTGCATGTTCACGCCAAAGATGGCATATTTCGCGGCTTTGGCTTCGAGGTTGATCCGCATTCTTAGAATCTTATAGTTATCGCCCACGATAATGCCCTGGTTATTGGTATAGCCCAGCGACATATAATAAGACAAATCCTCTTTTTTACTGGCGATGCTAAGCGTATGGTCCTGGCGAAATCCCTTGTGGAACATCATATCATACCAGTCGGTGGTTTTACCCGCCTTATAGTTGTCGCGTTCAACCGGCAGCAGTTTCAACCGGGTGAGCCATATATCCACCGGGTCGCCCTGCGAATTGTCGTACGCCTTCCATTGATCCACGGTAATATTGGAAGGCAATGTCCGCGGGTCGTTAAACTGGTAGGGCTTGTGTGCAATGTTGATGCTGTTGAGTACATCCGTTCTCCAGCCAACAAAGCCCGGGCCGTCATACAGGGGCTGGTTTTTGGCCAGCTCGCCATACCCGATATTGGTATTCAGGGTTATCAGCGGTTTGGCCCGGTTGCCCTTTTTGGTAGTGATCAGGATAACGCCGCTGGCGGCTTTGGCGCCGAATACGGCGGCAGAGCTGGCATCTTTTAATACGTCGATGGTCGCAATGTCGTTGGGATTGATATCGCTTAGCTGTCCCGGGTAGATAACACCGTCCACTACATACAGGGGCGTAGTGCCGGCATTGATCGAAGAACGTCCCCGCACCTGTATATCGCCGCCGCCTTTGGCGGAAGCGGCATTGATTTGCGAAATATTCAGGCCAGGCACATTGCCGCGAAGGGCATCCTGCACATTGGCCGGGTTTTCATTCTCCAGCTGGCTCACTTTTACCTGCGATACGGAACCGGTAAGATCTTTTTTCTGCAACGTACCGTATCCTACCACCACCACCTCGTCGAGGGCCGAGAGGGATTCACGCAGGGTAACCGAAATGGTAGTTCCCTTGTTTCTCAAAGAAATTTCCTGCTTTTCGAAACCGGTGGAACTGAATACCAGCAAGCTGTTGGGCGGTACCTCTTTCAGTGTAAACTGTCCGCTTGAATCCGTGAGTGTACCATGGCTGGAGCCCTTTACCAAAACGGATACTGCTGCCAGCGGATTTTTTTTCGCATCCGTAACACGTCCTGAAATGGTGGGTTGCTGTGCGAACAGGGAAAGAGGGATAACAAGAAAAGATAAAATGGCGGGTAACAGCATGCAATATCCTGCATGCCATGCATGGGATGGTTTGAAATTCATGTGGCAATTTTAATGAAGTGAAAAAATGGCTTGTATGGGAGGTTGGTCTACCCGGAGGAGATGCAAAGGTGATCGCGTTTCATAAGCTAAGTTTTTAGTTTAATCGTTAGAAATGGGGCTGTTTTCTACTGGAAAAGGGGAGGGGATTGCTCTTACAAGATAACATTAAAATAACAAAAAACGGGTAGTCACGCCAAAAAATCCCGCAAACGATTCCGGTAGTTGCCACTGTTTGCTCTAATTTGCGGACATCGGTTTTCAGAAGATTAGATTAATTTAACCAATACATGACACAGCAAACAGGCACTACATTCGCACCGGCGGCAAAAGCAATTGCCCAAAAAACAGTATACCCCATACTTTTTACCATCAGCTTCACCCATTTGCTCAACGATATGATGCAGGCGGTTATTCCCGCTGTGTATCCCCTTATGAAGCAAAATTTTCATTTGTCATTCACCCAGATAGGGCTCATCACGCTTGCTTTTCAGCTCACCGCCTCCCTGCTCCAGCCTTTTGTGGGGTTTTATACCGACAGAACGCCAAGGCCTTATTCACTGGCCATTGGAATGGGTTTTACTTTATGCGGCCTGGTGGCGCTTTCAATGGCCTCCAGTTTCCCGGCCATACTGGTGTCCGTTAGCCTGATAGGCATGGGCTCATCGGTATTTCATCCCGAATCTTCCCGGGTGGCGCATCTCGCATCCGGGGGTAAGAAGGGGCTTGCGCAATCCATATTCCAGCTGGGCGGAAATGCCGGCTCCGCCATAGGCCCTTTGCTGGCTGCCCTGGTGGTGGTGCCCTATGGGCAATTTAATATTATCTGGTTTGGGCTGGCCGCTGTGCTGGGCATCATCATCCTGCTGCAAATCGGGAACTGGTATAAAAACCACATGATACTTAGAACGGCCGGTAAGACCAGTGTGTTGGCCGAAAACAAGCCGGGCTTGTCAAAAACACGGGTAACGGTATCTATTGCCATACTGCTGGTGCTTATCTTTTCTAAATATTTCTACATGGCGAGCATGACCAGTTATTTTACTTTTTATCTCATCCAGACTTTTCACCTGACGGTACAGCAATCCCAGGTGCACCTGTTTATCTTCCTGGCTTCCGTAGCGGCTGGCACTTTGATAGGGGGCCCATTGGGCGACCGTTTCGGCAGAAAATATATTATCTGGATTTCCATTTTAGGCGTAGCGCCTTTTACTTTACTGTTGCCCTATGCCAGTTTGTTCTGGACGAGTGTGCTCTCCGTTATCATTGGCATTATCCTCGCGTCTGCCTTTTCGGCCATCCTTGTGTATGCTACCGAACTGGTGCCGGGAAAAGTGGGCATGATAGCCGGGCTATTCTTCGGCTTTGCCTTCGGCATGGGCGGGCTGGGTTCCGCCCTGCTGGGAAAGCTGGCGGATATGACAAGTATTACCTATGTTTTTAAGGTGTGCGCCTTCCTTCCGCTGATAGGTATTATCACAGGACTGCTTCCCGATATCGAACGTAAAAGGAAATAGCAGTCAATGAAGCCGGGCCTGCGTCTTTATCTTTTTCTGAACGATTTTTTTCCTGTTTATCCATTTTTCGAGTGGCTGCGGTAAGAGGAGATGATCTCCCTTTTTATTCAACAAGCCCAGTTTCTGCGCCAGTGCTTTGCTTTGCCGCAGCAGCTTGTTGCGTTGCGGCCGTTCGGCAAACAATTCTTTTTGGTGTTCTGTCAGCTGCAGTTGCAGGCGGTCGATGCCCCTGTTAAGCACATGCAGCTCTTCTTTATAATTCTTTTGCTTCCGGTACAAAACAAGCAATCGCTCATAGGGAAGGAGATCGTTGTACCCTTTGGCAATTTCTTTTTCATATAGCCTGATGGCCAGTTCCGTCTGGCCGCTGCTCTCCGCCTGTTGCCCGGAAATAGGCGCTTTGACTTTCATAAACAGGATTTACCATACCGGCTGAAAAAATCAGGCCCGGCCAACAGGCGTTCCGGGTATGAAATTCCCCAACCCGGCGCCCATAAATAAAATACCGGGCGTAGCTAATATCAGCTGCGCCCGGTAAAAAAATAAGATGTGCTATAAAATAAGTATCAGCAACAAAACGATAATAATAACAGCTCCGATGGAAAGGTAAATGCCTTTTATCTCATCTCTTTTTGCTTCTTTCCGGATGGCCTTTACTTCTTTGCGAAGTTCTTTCTTTTGTTCTTTTGTAAGGGTCGATTTATCCATTGCCTTGATCTCTTCCAGGCGATAAATCATTTGCTGTGCTCTCAGTTCTTTCGTGGTTGCGGTACTGTTAGGTAGTGTGGAATCCGCCATAGAGAGGCTGTTTGACCGGGCAGGTAGTGTAATCGCCATTACCATAGCAAAGGCCGCTACACGTATAATATTTTTAACACGCATTGTTTTAATTTTTAGGTTATATATAATGGGTATTGCAATTCCTATGCCATGCCAGTCAAAATTGCCCAATCGCGCACAACTACGATCCGCCCCGGTTCACATAACTCGTATTATTCGCGTAATTACCCCAATTCGTGTTCCAGCCAACCTTGTTTAATAATTAGTTGATATTCTTCATTATTTATACCCCGAAACGCGGATATTAGCAGTTTCAATTCATCAACGACGCCATATGAAGTATACTTTTTTCACCAGGACCGCCTTGTTTCTCATCCTTTTCGTTCCCGTTTTAATGCCCCGGCTTGGGGCGCAAACCACCACTTCGCACAACGAGCCAAAAAGCCAGTGGGTATATCCTGGTGCAAATGGGATACTCAACTACAAAACCCTGGAACAGGGTGATAAAATAATGGACTTCTCCCATGCAGGATATATGGGTGGCGGTGTTCGCCTGCCCGATGTGCCGGTAAAAATTACGCTCGACGCAGCTGCCGGCGATAACACGGATGCGATTCAAAATGCCATTAATACAGTAGCTGCTATGCCAATCGTGCATGGATTGCGCGGAGCCGTGCTGCTGAATCCCGGCACCTATAATTGCGAAAGGGCGTTGACCATTAATGCAAGCGGGGTAGTATTGCGCGGCGCAGGTTCGGCACAGAACGGGTCCATCATCAGCATGAACGGTAAACCTCATGCCTGCATCATAATAAGCGGCTCAGTTACCATAAAAACAACCGGCACTCCAACAACCATTTCAGATGCCTATGTTCCATCGGGCGCCGGCACTTTTAATCTTGCCGATGCCTCCGGCTTTGCTGCAGGAGATACCATCCGCATCACCCGGCCGGTAACGGATGCCTGGCTGGCATTTATGGGGATGGACCAGCTGGTGCGCGATGGGAAAAAGCAAACCTGGGTCAGCGGCGATATTACGACGGAGAGGGTTATCCGTAAAATAGTAAAGAACACCATTACCGTTGATGTTCCGCTGTCAGACAGTTATGATGCCAGGTACACGGCGCCCCCGGGCGTTACGGTGCAAAAAATCAGCCGCCAGGGCGAACTGTCCCAAACAGGCATAGAAAATTTGCGGATTGTGTCGCCCGCTCAATCAGTTACCATCAATGAGGGGCATCACCGGGCATTCACCATCAGCGGCATAACCGATGGCTGGGCCCGGAACCTGGAGATATTCAATACAGTCAACAGCATCAGTATAACTGCCAAACGAATCACCGTGGACAATATCAGCATTACCCACGAACTGCCCACCATCGGCGCTGCCAAGCCCGCCGATTTAAATGGCAGCGGCCCTCAAATACTATTTAATCATTGCACCATTACCGGTGATAACGTTTTCTTTCTTGCCACCGGGCCAAAAGTTACCGGCCCGATCGTATTGCTGAACTGTATTTTTCGCGGCAATGGATGGATACAGCCGCACCAGCGTTGGGCCACCGGTTTATTGGTGGATGGATGCCAGGTGCCCAACGGCGGTATCGATTTTATGAACCGGGGCGCCATGGGCTCCGGGCATGGATGGGCCATTGGCTGGGCCGTGGCATGGAACTGCAGCGCCCAGACGCTGCTGAACCAGCAGCCACCGGGAGCTGCCAATTGGATGATTGGATGCCGCGGCGAGCAACAAAAAAAAGCCGTTCCCTTTAATGCCGAACCACTTTTACCCGAAGGCATTTATGATGCACAGGGCGGTACTGTCGGCCCCACAAGCCTTTACCTGGCCCAGCTATCCGAACGGCTGGGTAAGCAGTCGCTGAAAAATATCGGTTATTAGTGCGTTGTCTATTTCTTTCGCAGTTGCCAGAAAGAAATGCTTCTCCTGTGTGTAAATCCCAGGTATTCATAAAGCCGGATAGCGCGCGTATTGGTTTGCAATACGTGCAGGAAAGGTATATTTCCCTGTGCAAGATTGGTATTGCAGAGATGCGCCGCCAGGTGCTGCGCATATTTCTGCCCGGTATAACCGGGGTCGGTGCAGATCGCGCTTATCTCCGTTAATTGTTCCAGGCGCATACGTTCCCCGGCAATGGCCACCAGCTTATCCTGCTGCCAGATGCCATAATAGTTACCCAACTGGCGGGTGCCCGGTTCATAATATCCCGGCTGCACCTTATTGATAAGGTTGAACATGCTGGTGCTGTGGAAAGCATTCAGCGGAGAAATGGGAACGGCCTTTCCTGCTATGGTAACAGGCGCTTCAATAATCATCTGAGCACAGGGCAATTCTTTGAGCAGCTCCCATTGAGCCGGCAACGGCGGCAGTTTCCCGATAAGATAAAAGATTTCACCCGCTACCAGCCATTCATCCAATGCGTTGAGGTTGTCCGGCTTTTCATACGTGTATGCTGCAAAAGACAATACGCCGCGCCGATAGCGTTTTATATGGGTTGTACCTTCCGCAAAGGATTGCTGAAGCCCGGTCAGCGCCCACCACGCAGGATTGTCCAGTTTTGCAAAGCGGTCATCGCCCATGTGCTGTACTACAGTTGAATGGCACAAAGGTATATACTTCATGAAATATTCCGGCCGGGCACTGCATTTGCATGTGCACGTTTACTTTAACTGAATATTATAAAAGAATCCATATGAGAAGAAACCTTATTTACCCGTTATTATTATTGGCTATTTCCTCCCTGGCCGGTTGCCAGGTGATAGGAGGCATTTTCAAAGCCGGTGTGTGGGTAGGCATATTGATAGCGGCGGCCATCCTGGCAGTGATTGTATTTATTATCCGCAGCACCTCAAAAAAATCATAGATCCATTATTTCCCGAACTTGTTTTGCAGCTCTTCCGGGCAATGCGCGATGATCTTTTTCATCACCTGTCCCATTTCGGCCAGGCTGGCGGGTTTGGCAATAATGCTTACCTGGTTTTCAATGCTGGCAGATTTATGCCTTTGTACAACAGACGTGGAAAAAAATAACACCGGCGTGTCCCTGGTAATATCCAGCTTCCTCAGTTCTTTGAGGGTATCCCACCCGTTTAATAACGGCATGTTTATATCGAGGATGATCAGGCAGGGCGCCTGGTCGCCGCCGGATAGCTGGCGGATATAACTGAGTAAGCCGGACCCGTTTGCAAATGTCTTAAGTTCCATTTGCGTATAAGGTAAAAATGCATTTTCCATCAGTTCCAGGTCGTCGGGGTCGTCATCTGCATACAAAACAATGTCCCTTACATAAGCAGGCTGGTTCATAATAACTTCTTTGATTTAAATAGAATAATGCTGTATTGGTACTATCCAGGACTTCGATAAAATACTATTGGCAATTTTCTTAAAGCCGGTAAATCAATGAAATATTATCGGGTTTATCTATGAAACATAAAGTAATGAAAGGCAAAAATATAATTTTATCATCATTGACCAGGATCAACAGGATTTTTTTGTTGTAGAGATATGTGGATATTTCTTAATTTGAAGTCGGGTATGGCCCATGGCATGGTATTTACAATTAACCCGGCAGGCGCCGCCTGCTAAGGCGGCTTATCCGGATGGTTTTTACTGTATTCATTAAACCGGGTTTTATTATGGAAAAACGTGTACTGGGCATTATCCTGGCCATCCTCGGCATGGTAGGACTTATACTGGCCGCGGTGTATTTTATCAATGGCGGGCATGGAACCAAAGGTGCAAAAGCCATTTTCGCCTATGCCTTGCTGGGGCTTATTTTCTTTTTTGCCGGGATTGGCCTGGTTCGTAGTACCAGCGATAAAACCCGTTGAAAACAGGGATGCCAATAAGCGGTATTTTCATTTCTTGCACAAAAACGGGGAATATAAGTGTTTTTTCAGCAGAAAGATTACACGTAAAGTGGTATTTTGCAACCCCGCATCCCTTCGTACATTCGCACAAAATCAGGTGACCGGGCATCGATTGAACCAGGACGCCATCATCTGCCACAATTCCTGCCGGTTTGAAAACCAGGAATTGCCTATACCCGCACACAATGTTATGACGTTTTAAAAACTTGTGATATGCCAATTTATATGGACCGGCACGATGTGCCGGAAGCGGTTACGGCCCATGATATTGCTCAGCTCCACCAGCAGGATTTAAAAATACAGCATCAATTTGGTTGCAGGGGCCTCACGTATTGGTTTGATGATAAAAGGAAAACGGCCTTCTGCCTGATTGAAGCGCCCAACGCGGAGGCTATCCGTGAGATGCACAACCAGGCCCATGGTGAAGTGCCGCACAGCGTAATTGAAGTTGAGTACAGCATTGTTGAGTCGTTTCTGGGCCGGATTTCAGACCCGGGCAATGGGCCCGACACCGCCCTGAATATTATTGATGATCCTGCCTTCAGAATCATTGCGGTGATAGCGTTAAAACGCTTATCGCTCCTGCAAAACGACGCGGAGCATTTTAGATCCGCGTTCAGTCATTTCAATACCGGGGTGGTGAAAATTTTGAATATGTATGGCGGGAACCTGGTCAAACATACGGACTACCAATACCTGGTTTCTTTTACGTCGGTATCGAATGCCGTGCATGCCGCATTCGACATCCGGGTGTTGTTTAATGACTTCAGCAGCCATATCGTGAAAGATAAAATCGCTTTAAAAATAGGCTTGAATACCGGGCTGCCGGTAACGGAAAAAAAGTCCATTTTTGAGGACACGATAAAATTAGCCGAACGGATGTGTGAAATGGTTAAAGGCGATATCATCGTTTCGGCCGAGGTAAAAGAGCTCTACAAAACCGAAAATGCAAATGCTTTTTGCGAAACGGAAGGCATTTTCCCCCTTACGCCGGCCGACGAAAAATTTCTAACCCTTTTAATGGATTATACAGATACTGCCTGGAGCGACACCGGTTTAAAAGTAGACGATTTCAGCAAGCCCCTGGGATGCAGCAAATCGCAGTTATACCGTAAATTGATCCTGCTCACGGGTAAATCGCCCAATACGTTTATCAAAGAATACAGGTTGAAAGAAGCCTTAAAACTACTGGACAAAAACGCAGGCAATATCTCGGAAATTGCCTTTGAAACAGGCTTTACCAGCCCATCCTATTTTTCCAAATGTTTCCAGAAGCACTATGGCCATTCCCCTTCACGGTACCTTCCGGCGAACGCGAAGTAGCCGGCCGTGCTGAATCAAAATTACCTGCATTTGAACTAAAAGTTACATCATCCCTATCTGTCGCGCAGTAGCTTTGACAAGCAAATCAATCCGTCCCGGATACCCCCTACTCCATATTCTATTTTATTAACCCGGTAACTGCCCGTTACCGACAGGGACGTTCATGCCCCGTAAATATGCTTATTAACCTTAAATATATCTATTATGCCGAATGTTGTAAAAAACCTGGATGCCGCTGTAATCGAAGAATTTGCATCTAAAATCAGGGGAGAAGTCGTCCTTCCAGGTGACTTTAATTATGACTATACCCGTAAAGTGTACAATGCCATGATAAATAAGTACCCGGGTATGATTGTAAAATGCGTGGAAGTGGGGGATGTGATACATGCCGTCAATTTTGGCCGTGAAAATAAGTTATTGGTGGCCGTCAGGGGTGGGGGGCACAACGGCGGCGGACTGGGCTTATGCGATGATGGGTTGGTGATTGATTTATCCGGTATCAAATTCGTTCGTGTTGATACGGATACAAAAACCGTCAGGGTAGGAGGTGGAAATTTATGGGGTGAAGTTGACCAGGCCACCCATCCTTTCGGGCTGGCTGTTCCGGCAGGCATTATCTCTACCACGGGTGTAGGCGGATTGACCCTCGGCGGCGGCATCGGTTACCTGTCGAGAAAATACGGGCTTACAATCGATAATTTACTGGAAGCCGACATGGTGCTGGCCGATGGATCATTTGTAACCGTCAACGCCCGCCAGAATGCCGACCTGTTTTGGGCCATCCGTGGCGGCGGTGGAAACTTCGGGGTGGTCACTGCCTTTAAATTCCAGGCACATCCCGTAAAAACGGTTTTTGGGGGACCCACTTTCTGGCCGATTGAAAAAACAAATGAGATCATGGAATGGTACCACGAATTTATTCTCAAGGCGCCCGAAGAATTGAATGGCTTTATCGCCACGCTGGTGGTACCCGGCCCGCCATTCCCCGAAGCGCTTCACAACAAACAGTTTTGCGGCATTGTATGGTGCTATGTGGGTGATATGGACAAAGCCGAAGAAATGTTCAAACCCATACTGGCGATGGACCCCATCTTTCAGCATGTAGGCGCGATGCCTTACCCTTCCATACAAACATTGTTTGATGGGATGATGCCTCCGGGCCTGCAATGGTATTGGAGAGCCGATTTTTTTAATGAATTAAGCCCCGAGATCAGCGCCAAACACCTGGAATACGGTTCGAAG
>Ga0307509_10010704_pt1 | contig 11192 bp, 13 predicted proteins | sample 10_EM_MG_FD_202245 | JGI IMG/M metagenome (GOLD analysis project Ga0307509, IMG submission 202245) | Populus trichocarpa ectomycorrhiza microbial communities from riparian zone in the Pacific Northwest, United States - 10_EM | ecosystem: Host-associated > Plants > Roots > Unclassified | place... | reverse complement strand
GTCCAGGATTCAGGATCGGGGGTACGTGAAGCCATATCAACCTCGAGAACGTCCGAGAGTTGCGAAATACTTCAGACCAGGCAGTTCTGCCGGTCCAATAGCGGTCGTACCTGCAATCATCAGGGGGTAAACACAAAACATTTCAGAAGCCAGAAATGAGGACGTTTAGGCGCCCCAGCGCTACCCACGGGGTCGCGGGGGAAGGCCGACCGTTGAATCGCCCGTTCTTCGGGAATCGACCGACGGCATGGGGTGCACACCGGAATGAAGGCTCACGCTTCTTGTTGGAAAACTTCGACTCACCCGCTCGAGGCTCGATACGAAATCACGAAGCCAATCACAACTCCCTGCGAACGTCGTGCTCGGATTCAACGGAACGGCAAACAGGTTGGCAGGCGGCAGGAACGCACCAAGACAGTTATTAGCACGTTGGGTATGGAAAGGTTCCACTCCGTCCTAAGCGACGCGTACACGACAGCTGTTCGGCGCGTTGAGGGTGAGTTATGCGGAAACCCGGGGTGGGAGAACACTTCTCCCACCTGTTGCAAAAACCGTGTAGAAGAGTACCGCCGGCCAGATCTTCCAGAACTTTCCAGCGCGCAAGTTAACGAGATTGAGGAGACGGGACGGATTCAGGAACGCGACATTACCACGGTGTATCTTCCCAGCGACCAAGACGCGAACGACGTTTGGCTTAGGGTGCTGAAGACTTCCTGGTCCATCGTCCGCGATTCGCCGCTGTACGAAGGTAGAAGAACGTGGTTTCCGGTCCATGACCGACTGTTCGACAGCTTTGGGAGGGACATCCTAGGTGAGTGGTTTCCGTAAACCAGCCAATCTGCCAAAGGGCGGTTCCGGGCAGCCAACATCACGTCGGCTATTGGGATGTTGAAATTTCATAACTGCTTGACAAGATCACCTCCGCCGTTAAGTATCGCTAGTAGACGCAGTCGCTAGTGGGAACTTCCTCTCTCCCTCCCATCTCAACCCCTATGCCCCCCGGCGGACCACGAGGGATCCCCTCCCGAGAGGCGATCCTATCAGTCTCACAACTCCAGGTTCTCGACGAGAATGCTCAAGCGGTGACCTTTGGTAGTCTATTTGAGAAACAGAAAATAGTCGCCATTTTCATTCGTACGAGCCCTCCCCAAAGATTTTTCTTCACTTTCTTACGCATACTCTTCCCAGGTCATTTTTGGTGTGCAGTCAGGATTGTTCACTACATGTTACCATTTGACCACTCTCACCGATATCCGATAGGCGTGCCAGGTGGGTTTATATCCAGACCGCATGGATAAGGCTTTGCTTACGCTTGGCAACCACAGTCCTATGTGATGCAACTCGCATCGATTCCCAGAAAGGAACTGGATGATGCCGGTGTACGGTTGGCTGTCATCGGATGCGGGAGTTGGGATCTAATTCCGTCCTACAGAGGTGAATATCGATCGAGTTGCCAGAATATTTGAATTAACTCGACGCGTTTATCCCCATCAAGAGATAACGGGGTTCAATGGGGAGGTTTATGCCGACCCATCAAGGTCCACCTTCCGTGCCCTCGAGTTGATATCCGGGTTACAAGGTCTCACACGAACCCCCTCACGCCACACGAAGAGGACCTACATCGCCAACAACACGCTGTGGTCCTCGCTCCAGAACTTCTTTGTGGGTCACTGATCCAAGATGACGCTGGAATTCACAACTCACGGATGGGTACGCAGCGTCTGTTCATGAAGAATCCACAGTTTGCGGGGAGATTTGGGAACATGACCCAGCTTGGCGGGGACTTCGTTTTCGGACCTGGTGCGTTGCACGTGGAATATTTCTTCGGTTGCTCGGTACCCACGCATGTCCTAGGCCCGATATGTACTTTCGCGTCAAGGATGCAGCACACGGAAGACCGTGAGTGCCTTGGTAACGACGACCCAAGACCCTCGCTAAATCCCCTTTGCATCCAGACGTCGAGGCTTCCGAACTGACCCAACACTTGGGGATCGCGTCGTGCCCGCCTTCGTCCTCCCTAACGTTGACAACCCTCTCCGTCAGCGACAGGAGTCGAAAAAATTGTTCTGAGCTGTTACCTGACGAACTCGTTATTATCCCTTCGCAATCCAAAGATGAAAAGGGATGCACACCTTCGCGCTGACCACAACGTGGTGAGTGGTTTCCCAGGCCGTTCGGTAGCTGCTCGCGACCGCCGGACCAAGCGGTGACATTTCCAACCCAGGGATTCTGATATCGCGCTCGTGGAAGTACGCGATCTCGTCCCCCATTGGCCACCCGCTGAAGACGCGAGGTGGGCGAGTTGGCGTTAATTTGATTGATCGATGGGTGACAGCGCGAGAACGGCTCTGATGGACCTAAAACGCACACCTTAATCTGCTCAACCACAGACTTGGCGAACAAAGTCGAGTTGTACATATTTGTAGTCCCATGTAACAGTACGGCCCTTAGCTGATATGAACCTATGCTGAATTCGCAACAATGGACTGCCGCCGTTCCCGTCTCGCGCTGATCGCAGGGTAGCCGCGCGCCCGAACCCTCTTCTAAACCATTGGCCCGGGGGGCTAGTTCGGCGTTCACCGCTGCTCCCTGCTCCCCTCCGCACCCCCACGGGTACACCCCCTCAGTTGATCTGCAGAGTGTTGCATGCCTAAGCTTTCTCCTGAACAGCTCAGTCAGAGCATCTGGGATGCGTCTGCTAGCCGTTACCTGACAGGTACGTCCTGTCGCGCTGGCTATCTCCGAGAGGCGCTGGAATGGATCCTCACATGTTGCGGTGGGTGGGGAACAGCTGCGGGAACTGTGGTGCTACTGTACGACCACATAATAACTCTGCCGGATGAGTATCGGTTTGTTTGGAAGGCGAACCCGTCTTTCGCAAAGTACGCTTTCCTTGCGAATCGCTATGTCGTGCCATCCGTGATGCTCCTTGTACTCTCCGGTACGTCTGAAACACGGGAACGGATGGATAACTCGAGCGCTCACGGAGGATTCTACCCTTCAACGAACAGCGACTTGTGGTTTTGGCCCTGCCCTGTCGGATCTGCAGTGCGTTCCTGTTGATGCGTCATGCCGGGTCAGAATGTTTACGATTGTTCTAGGTGCCAATGCATCATCTTCACGACGGGGATGGTGGCCATCTTCTCGATAGCCATCGCCAACGTCCTCGTGCTGCTCAGAGTCTTGGTGTTATGGCAGGATGATAAGGTGTGTCCTGCCTCATCCCTTTGGGCCATCGAAGCTCGACTCATCCAACGTTTCCCAAGAAAATCGTCCGATTTCTCTGGGGAGGGTATTTCTTGAGTTTCCTCGTAATGACCTCTATGATGCTCTTGACTTGCGCCATGGCCCTCCGTGAGTTTCAGCCCTCCTCTTTCCGCACGTTCGTTGACAGTAGTTGTCAGCTGGTATCATCTGGTCCCCGATCACGAGGACGTGTGTACCGACCGTGAAGGCACAGACTCTCGCGGCCGCCTGGGGTGCTTCGGTACGCGCGGTTCCACAAGACTATCAGTATGCGAGCTGACCGATTGGTGGATCCCTGATAGGTTTTCTTCGAATTGATCGTTCTCTATCTTGTCGCCTATCACTCCCTCTCAACGCCCCGGTCGGCTCAAATACCACTAATGAAGTCGCTGAGGCAAAACGGTCTTGCATTCTTCCTCACCGTGTTCGTCCTTCGACTTGCAAACATGTTTGCAGCTATCTACGTCCGCCCGACCCTTGGTTTCCTCACCGTATTGTGCGTTCCATCCCACCCGTTCGAGCATTCTTACCGATATTTCTACGTCATTTAGTTTCATTTGGTCATCTGTGACAATAACCCTCAACCATTCCCTCCTTCGCCTTCGGAGAGCAGATGTCAAGCACTACCTACTCGCCAGAAACTCTGCCATGCATCGTGCGGCCTCGCCTTTCGGTTTGTTCAGGGCTTCAACCGGTCCGGATTTCGATCAGGACATACTAGATGAATTCGACGATATCAAGACCAAGGTGTCCGATGAACTAAGACTGCAGTCGTTCGGAATTTCGTCCCGGAGACCGAGGGAGATCACTATTGGCCTTGGTAGAACAGGTGGGTGATCTTCATCGTCGGCAAATGTACAGGGATGGATTACTGACGTTACCGCGTAGTTTCCTTTCCTCAGCATTGGGGGGATAGCCAAGACTGGCATGCATAGCACCTTTGCTTCCCTTACGCTCCTTGTCGCCGTACCCGTTTTAACCCGTCCGCCACGGGCCTCCGTGTATTCGTACGGGCGAATGGAGATCGCACTGGTTTGGCCTCGGCCGGGGGACGAGATAGCTAGGTCGCTCATTTGGATGTGTGTACGTGTATTTCAGTGTACTTGCCGAAAACAACAAATTCTTCCCCCAGGTGTTCTGTTTTGTTGATACGGGATATATGCAACTCTTTTATTTAAAGAGCCCATTACAATAATTTATATAATAACTCCGGCCGTAGGATCAGGCCATCTCTTCCTCCATGACGCTCGACGATGTAATGCCTGCGTTCAACTTCCTCTCGTAACTCCTCCTAGCCTCGTGCAAACCGAAAGAGACGGCCGCGAGGGCGAACAACAGGAGTAGGTCCACCCAGTGCAAGGCGGCCGTCTGGAAGATTTTTTGCATAAAGGGGACGTAGATTAAGCTCAGTTGCACGATGAACGAGACCGAAACCGTCGAGATGAGCATCCTGTTACGGGTAATTCCACAACCGAGGCCACGGTTCTGAATCGCGGAAACGAGGTCGAGAAAAACGAAGCATGTGAACGTCTGGAGCATTAAAGTCAGCCTCTTCTGCAGAAAGGTGGGATGTTCACTTGATGATGAACAGCTCACCATGGTCTGCTCCCGACGCGACATCTTGTCGTCTGACAACGCATAGATATAGATAAACAAAGTTTCCACCACGATGATCGATGCCGAGAAGATCACGCGGTAAAGTAACCGCTGGTTGATGATTGGAGCGTCCTTGTGCCGTGGGGGTTTTCGCATTACGGTCGGGTCCACGGGGTCGACTCCGAGAGACTGGCTAGGCGGACCTATCGGACGGTAAGTACATGATTCGGGTGAAATTCTATTCGGGGAACGTGCCATCCATCAGGATATTTATGAAGAGGATCTGCATTGCATTAAGGGGGTTGCTGAGTCCAAAGAACGTGCTCAACGTGACTAGGGTCAACGCTGCCACAGCCGTACTGAGTTGGAACGACAAAAAGTTCTGGATGTTGTGGAAGATGGATTTTCCTGCGAGAACTTCAGCCAGAGGTCGGACTCCCCACAGTGAATTTGGTACCTTCTTCAACAGCAGGCAAAATGGTGCTGAAGTTGTCGTCCACCAGAATCACATCAGCCGCCTCTTTGGCTACATCCGTACCGCTCTTGCCCATTGAAACGCCGATGTCAGCCATTTTCAATGCGGGTGCGTCGTTCACTGGAAGCACAGGTTACAACAAGGAAACGAGCATCGAGTCCCTGGCTCACCTCCGTCACCGGTCATGGCCACGATTGCCCCTCGGCTCTGGAATGCCTCCACTATGGCCATCTTGTGCGACGGCGTCGTCCTCGCAAACACGCTGACCGTCCCGACCCTTTCCTTGAGCTGTGCTTTGGTCATCTGGTCGATCGCTTGACCTGTTAGGCAATAAGTGCTCCCATCAACGCTGCCACGCCCAATTCTAAGTCCCAGCTGGCGAGCGATATACAAAGCGGTTTGCTCGGCGTCACCAGTGATCATGACAACCTGTACACCACCAGACTGGAGGAGAGCAATGGAGTCCGCGACGCCTTTCCGGGGAGGGTCGTACATTGCTTGGAATCCTACAAATACCAGGTTTTCCTGAAGTCCGCCAGATTCTACCTCCTTGACGGATCCATATCCGTATGCCATGGCAATGACCCGCAGACCTTTTGAAGCGATGGCACGAGCCTTACTTAAGATCATCGACTTAGTGTTGCCGTCTAAGCCGGGTGTGGAGTCGTCCGCGATGTAGTAAAACTTGCAATGGTGGATGATCGAATCGATGGATCCCTTGATGTAGTAGACCTCTTTGCTGGGACCGTGGGGTGTTTGAAGGGTGCCGCTGACGGCCATGGATTTCACTTCCGAGCTGAAAGGACGCTCAGATAGCCGGTTGAACGACTTATGAGGGGACTTGTCAGTTCGTGGGGTCGTGCAATGGTTCACTGAAGTACCTGGCGCATATCATCTAGTCCGAAGGGCGAGAGGACATTCAGTAGGGCAACGTCAGTCGACTGGCCGATGTACAATCCGTCCGCGTTCCTTGCTGCCGAAGCGTTGTTACAGATGGACCCAATTTCAAGCAACTTGCGGATTGAATGCGAGTGATTTTCCATCGACGGTGCAGCAGACCTGGGTGTAGAATCGACGAGAATCGTTTCGTCAACGACGTACACCTCGGTCACGGTCTGTTCGTTTTTGGTCAGGGTACCTGTTGGTGAGCGAAGTCAGGTGTCCGTTATGCTACTAGCCTCCCTGTTTCACCTGTTTTATCGGAACAGATGACTGATACCGACCCCAGCGATTCGACTGAGTGTAATTTCTTAACGATGGCATTCCGTTTAGACATCCTCAGAACTCCGAGAGCCAATGTAACCGTGGTGACTATGGGAAGTCCTTCGGGGATGGCAGCGACAGCAAGTGACACTGTGCTTGTTCAACCTGAGTGAATATAAATACGGTGAGGGATCCGGGTTCTCACCTCCGATCGTGAACATCTCCAACCACGAGCGACTCTGCAGGACACCAACCACACAGATAACACCAATCACTCCAAAGGAGAGTATGGACAACTTCTTGGCGAGCTCATCCATCCTCAACTGTAAAGGAGTACGCTTCTCCTCCACCTATGAACTATCATCAAAGGATATCCCGATGGCACGTAAAAGGTACACCCACATCCTGAACCATTGTGAAAACGACTCCAAATTCGGTTTGCGCGCCTATTGCAACGACAACCCCAGTTCCTCTACCTGATCACACGTCAGCCCAGGCCCGACCAACAAAACGAAAAGAGAATTTTTCACCATTCTTAACCAGAGTCCCCATATGAACGATTGATGATCTCTCGGCCAAAGGGATTCCGGGAGCGCATGGTTCCGTTTGTTTTATCCTCGCGTCGGTCTCGCCCGTTAAACTACTTTCGTCAACCTCGAGGTCCACGGCAGTGATCATCCTCACGTCGGCAGGCACTCGGTCCCCGGTGGTGAAAGTGACGATGTCTCCGGGGACCAGTTCGTTGGCGAGCAAGTGCAGTTGTTTCCCATCCCTTAGTAGATGACAATGGTGCGGAACAAGCTTATTCAGGGCTTCTAAGCTCTTCTCGGACCGCCGCTCCTGAATGAAGCCGACGGTTAATACTATGAGCACGGCGACGGTAATGCTAATTGCATCGTCGACGTTACCCATCACAGCGCTGACTATGGCACTGCCGCATAACAGAAGAATTAGTGGGGATTCATAGATTGTCTTCGCGAATTTTATAAAGAGCGGTTCGGATGCGGCAACGGAGAATTCGTTGTAGCCGTACTGTGCGCGAAGCGGGGGGATGGCGGAGGATGAGAGGCCTTCGGTGGGAGACGTCCGGAAGTGAAATAGGGTTTCCTGGGGAGAGTAGTCAGCACGGTCTGCCGGCAACATCTGATACCCAGTTATACCTCTACGGTGGAATGCGAAAATTTTGAGGAGGGGGTATCTGGAGCATTGCGCTGGGTTCCGGGACCTTCCGGTAGGCTTGGGACACGGTTTGGACGTGGATGATCGAGTGAATGCCTGGATGGGGCCCCACGCGATAACGAGTCCAAGGCACCCTGCCAATCTCCATGGGTGATATTCTGAATGGTTGTTGTTGGACTCGTCAATCCATATTGATGTCTCCGGAGCGTAGTGCTGTACGCAAAGTGCGAGCCAGCGTCTGCCACGATTGGCTGTGGTTCTGAATTGTCGCCCCCTTGCGTGGTGAGGAAGTAAGCGGACGCAGGGGGTGTATTGGAACGTGTCGGGTCCGGAAGCGTTGCTGACCGTTGTGGGAGGAGAGAGCCCCGCACATTAGTGGAGGTCGAAGCGCTGGTCTGCGGGGAGTCAACCCCCGGCGACCGACGTCGCTCTCCCATGCGGGATCCCTCGAGGTTGTACATCCTGCGGGGGCGGTTTATCGTCGTCCGTCGTGGGGCGGCTTCAGTGTTATCTTTGACGACGTGGAGGATCGGATGCCCAGTCCGTGGGTGTCCAAATGGGGAAGGTGGTCAGTCGGCACCGGGGCTTCCGTCGGTGGGTCGGAGTCCCAGCCGTTGCATCTTCTCCACCGCCCTCGTCGTCACCGCTGCCGTTGTCACTCAAGAACTCGTGCTCGTCGTCGCGGTCAAAGTTGGCGATGGTGCTATAGATGAGTTGGAAGGTATCCCCAACGCTGGAGCAAGGCACAGTAGATCGGCGGCTGACCGTCCTTCTTGTCGGGAGTTCTGTCCTCCTTGTCGTGGGCATCCATCACCACTTCTTCAGGTCCGTCCATCCTTCGCTCCCTTTTTCCCTCTCTGACCCCCTCGACGTCCAGAACGACAGCTACGGTTAAACAGAGCCATCTCCACGGTACCGCAATGATCCACGATGAGCCTCCCCTTCTCAGGCTGGACTGCCTACCCTACGATGTACTGTTGCACGTCGTCGCCTACCTCGATTTCATGGACGTGCAATCGCTGCGGTCGGTGCGGATAATACCATTCGCCCACCCGGAACTGCACTAACGTTGTTGTAGTCTGCGAAATCTCTACATCAGTCACTCAAGACACGTCCAGTGTATCGAAACTTCGCAATCCGTCTCCTTCGCCGCAATCGCGCTCTGCCACTTGTTGGATTCCAGCGCCTGCAGGATCTTAACACTGAAGAGCTTGTCTCAATCATGACCAAGGCATATCGGATCGAGAGGTCTTGGATGACTGGCTCGCTGGCACCTACATCGCCCACACACTCGCCATCCCACTATCTATCCGGCGGAAAGAAGCCATCCGACACCTGGTATAGGATCGTCTCTACCCCAGATCCCGATGTCGACTGGATATCGCCCATCTCTTCAGGCTATATGCTCTGTGCCACCAAGTCCGGACGAGTAATCTGTTGGGACATCCACGACGAAACTTACATCAGTGCATGGCAGCCAGAAGACAAGTGGGAGTTATGGAAGTGTCGCGTGGAGTTTGATTCCCGCCAGGTGTTCTTTATTATGGCGAAGAACATCGAGTAAGCCTCCATACTATGATCTAGAATCGAGTGATCAGCTGGCTGATTTAGTTTTTTTTGCAGTGATTCGCGTGATGTCAATTCCACGGACTATGTCGTGATGCAAATCGATTTCCCGTTAGACGGGCCAAACCCTAAACCTACTTTCACCACGCTCTCGTCATTTTCCATTCCCGGACAGGTCATGAACGTGTTCCTCCTGGATCCCATACAGAAGCTATTTGCTGCTTTCATATTCCTCCATGGACCGACGGCCATCGGGCTTTACTGTCTGCCGAATTGGGACAACCCAGAGTATATTTTCATAGATACTTGCATCCAATGCGTGAGCCCCCCAGCTAGTGACAGAACCACAATTTACTCATACAATCAAACAGTACTTCCCATCCAACTGGTCGTGTATCGTGGAGGAGGACCAGATTATCGTCCATTGCGAAGACAAGGATGGGATCGCACAACATTTCTTCCCCATGAGCCTTCTGAAGCTACACATCCAGCTACCACAGTGCTCGCCAGCGGTCTCTGCTCGCGTCCCAGCCACTCGCATCGTGACAAAACCCTTCTGTTTCCCTGACTTCCCTGAGGGCAAACCATCCCCGTTCTTTACCCATACATGGTACCCGGAGTCGGCTCATTTCGTCAGACAATGGTGGCCCACTATTCCATCGGTTCCGAGGCTCAGCTGCACTGTGTTCCTCCTGGCTGAACATAACAGCGAGGGCCACCCGGTGAACTTCATCATCGCACAGCATTACTTCGATGTGCCCGTCTCTGGAGGGAGGGTGGTCACCCAGGACCAATATCAGCGACAACGCCAGACCGAACTTCAACCAGATGGTGTAATCCTCGCGCAGAATGCCGCAACTAACGGTGGTCACTCCGATAACACTCGGCACGGCACGGATGAAGTTGAAGGTTTTTCTGCCCCGTCGGACCGGAACCCGGAGGTCGAGCGAGGGAAGGCGATCGCGAAAATGTGGTTCGTCAGTAACACATTCGAAGCCGTTTGTAGTGTTGAAGAAGATGAGGAGAGTGATGACGGGGAATTGGTCGCTGGAAAGTGTCGCCCGCTCGTTGCAATTGACTTCGGGCACGCTACCTGGATAGAATATGTCCCCCAGCCGGACGGAACCAAGGTGAAGCAGCTGCAATTTGTGTCGTTCCCACCCGTCGTCATGGACGAGAACGGAGTTACGAGGCCGAAGAAGGGTGAGGAAGGGACGTTTGGATTGGAAGATGAGACCGAGGGGCGGGTAAAGAATCTCCCCATTCCCGACGAATTGGATATCGACAAGGTTGAGACTATTAATTTGGACCAAAGTCAGGGTGCGATCTTGCTTTCGGTAGAAGGGGGCAAGGTCTTTATTTTATGCTACGACTGAGGCTTTTGTCGCCTACGGACAGGTTTTCATGTTCCTATCACCTTTCGTCATCAATTATTCCCTTCCTCTTCTACGCACTTCCTCTCTTCTTAACTGTGTAACTCTACTTTTATGGCATCCTTGTGGCGCGTTTTTCTGTCGCGCCGCCCTCCATGCCCTCCGTTCGTTGTACATATCTTCCCAGCTGGTTTAATACGTATCATGATGACTCGATTGACGAAACTTTGACAAAGTCGGCCCAGTGGTTCTCTGACGAGGAAAAGGGGGATACTCCCAGACCCCCAAACCCCCAAACCCCCGACCCATGTTTTTGGGCTTGTGACCCACGTTTTAGAATTATCCTCGGTAAGCGGTCTGGGCCGTTCAACCTGACACACCGGAAAACGCGGGTAACGTTTCATTCTTTCCGTGTGGGCTTCCAGGGTAAAGACCTTTTCTCCAGTATCCTTACGTCTGAGGGTTCGAAGGAGTCGACCTTTTCCCGCGTCCCGGATATGATATTTCCCCGCTCCGACTCGCACACAGTGATCATGATCAGGCCCGTCGTTCGT
>Ga0307509_10010702_pt1 | contig 11192 bp, 10 predicted proteins | sample 10_EM_MG_FD_202245 | JGI IMG/M metagenome (GOLD analysis project Ga0307509, IMG submission 202245) | Populus trichocarpa ectomycorrhiza microbial communities from riparian zone in the Pacific Northwest, United States - 10_EM | ecosystem: Host-associated > Plants > Roots > Unclassified | place... | reverse complement strand
TCGAGACGGAAAGGTACTTCGCAAAGGGCTTGGAAAGCTCAGCGCCGACCGTGAGCGAAGAGGACAGAATGCCGACTGTGCAAAACCTAAGCGAGGTGCAAAGGAAGTGCGGGGTAAGGGGGAGAACTGAACTTCATGAGCGGGAGTCAACGATGAACAAGAACAAGAACCCCATGGAGGAGGGGGTAGACCCCAGAGGGAGAGGAGGGGTTGTAGCATCGCTCCCCTAGGCAGCAGCCATCAAGGGGGAGGAGAGGGGTGGTGGTGGAATCCCACGATGATTTCCCTGGTGTTGAGATTTCAATCGCCGGAGGTGTAGGGGAGATGGTTCGTGGTAACTACTTCGACCGAGTCTCCTCCTTATATAGACTCTTTCACGCCAACAACCCTAACCCTGGTGACTCATAACTCGAGTCACGCGATCTTATGACTTATAATGAGTCATGCCTTAAATACATCAGATGACTCCCATGAGTCACTGCGCAACATGCTATAAACCCATTATAAAACATAAAACATATCAGGTGCGCAAAGCGGGTTCCTTGCGTGCAACTCGTGACTCATAATGTGAGTCACGCGCGAAAGTCATTACATCATTATGACTCACGATCGTGAGTCATAGAAACATCAATCAATCATAACACAACGATGACACACAAGTGCGAGTCATGTGAGAACTATAAGTCAACTGACTGCATAGCGTGAAACATAAACATACGTTATATCTAATAACTATTAGTCATGTGAAATCTGCCTTGCTTAGTCACGATTTGTGACAATGGGACAAAGATGCAGAAGGTCACTTGTCTAACAAGGGTCGTGGTTGCTCTGATGCCAAGAGCTCAAGTTGCTTGCATACAAGCGACAGGTAAAGGTAAAAGTAAATTGTAAGAAAGTACTTAGATGGTTGCGTGAAGAGCTCTAACTACTGTGATTGTTTTTCTTTTTTTCTTTTTTCTTTTTTAAATCATATGTTCATTGTTTCTATAGTATAAGAAATGACATGCATCTTTAACGATATGGCCAAAACAAAACCGAAAATCAAACTAACACTCAACAAAAGAATCAAAGCTAACCAGTTCCCCCAACGCGACCAACCAGCATCGCAAAGCAGCCGTAGCTAAAAATAAAGGAAAGTATAACCGCTACCTAGTGTCGAGGGCCAGGGGCGCGTAGGGCAGTAGAGGGGAAAACGGGGTTCGGAGGGGGGGCGTGGAGGGAGGGAGCAAGTGGGGGCATTCCGGGAGGGAAACCAGTGGCAGTGGTGCGAATGAAATCAGCGAGCGCGACGAGGAGCTGTTGGTCGGATCAGATCGGAGCCTCAGGGGCCAGGTCCGAGACCCTCTGGAGGAGGCGGGATCTCTGACAGGCGGACGAGGGGCAGGAGAGGATGGCATGTCCGAAGGTTTGTGGGACCTCGGAAAACAATGGGCAAGAAGGGTTGGCATCAGGATCGTCCCACAAGGGGTGAGCCGAGAGGTAGCTTTTCCCAGAGCGAATCTTGTCTATTCTCCCCCAACAAACCTACCCAATCCTTAAAGGGGTGGGGGCGTGTCGAGGGCAGATAGGGGTAGTATGGGGGGGCTAGGGTGGTTGACCAGTCGGAGAGGAGGAGTTGCTTAGCCCTCAACTTGAGGCGTGCGTATGATAGGACAACCGTGGGGACCGGGGGTAGGTAGTCTGTCAAGTGGAGTGAGATGGGTGGCAGGGTGACCAGGTCATGTATGAGGGGGACGGCCGCGTTGGGCAAAGCTGTAATGGCGTTATGTCGATACCTGGGTTCTTAGTCATGTTCGGAGTGGAACGCCAGTTGAGGTTGAAGAAAAGATAGGGTTGGGAGATAATCTTCCCACGCGCCAATAAGGGGGCACTGTGGGACGAGAAGGTGGGAAGGGACATTGGGAGTCGTGCCGAAGCCGGGTCTATCTCAAGAGGGGAGCAGATGAGCCTTAGGCCGGGAAGGCGGTGCTGGTGGCATATAAGAGTAGGTAGAGGGGGGAGACCGGCTTCCCTATGCAAACATATTGTGTTGGTGGTGAAAAAACCGTTGGTGATCCACCTGCAGACCCGTCGCCAAAAAACGGACATTTGGTTCATGATGGCCGGGGGGGGCTCCATACCACAGACCTATACAGGACAATCGGGGCCAGGAGCGAGCGTGCCAGGGAGAGACAAAGGTGGGGAGGAAGGCCCATACCCGGGGGGGAGAGGCGGCGGATAGTTGCTAGAGCGGCATTCGCGAGGGTGTATCTTCTGGAGAAGTGAGGCCTCGGGTTGAAGGAGGGAGTGAAGATGAAACCCAGCCATTTCAGGTGGGACAGTGGATAGAAGAGCTGGTCCTCAAGCTGCACCGGGAGGGAGCATGGCGACTCATTGGTCCTGGTAGTTCTCCAGTGCATCAGCTCAGCTTTTGGGACGGAGAAGGAGATGTTGATTGGGGAGGCCTTTTATTAAACTACGATTGACTGCGACGACAGTATGGCGACAACGGAACGAAATGGCGATCAGAACGAAATGCCAAGGAACTCACACCTAAACGATCGCACTCAGGAAAGGGGGAAAAATCTCTTCACTAACAACAACAGTCTCTCGCATCCACGACACTCAACAACAACCATCAAACTAAGGACAAAAGGATAAGTATATATCATCCTTTCCCAACTTTTCTCAACTTGTGCGAAATCTCATGCTAACAAAATGCAGATACAAACATCACTGCATACAACCTCCGCTCTTTTTCCAAACTCTCATGTATGAACAAACACCGTTGTTCATACATCCTCATACCCATCTTCCGGGTGTTAAACCTTCTCACACCCACCTCTCTTCGTTTCCGGCCTTTCTTACAGCCTTTCCGTCTCTTGTCCGATCGCGATATTTCTACTTAGGAAATACTTTCCTCGACCTTACAAACACATGCCCGAACCCAAAGCCTCCCATGCCCGAGTCCGAAGCCTCCTCATTCCCGAAGGCAAAGCGCGTTCCCGGAAGTTATCTAAAGACAAAGGAAGTATCCTCAGAGTATGGCGAGTAGCATGATTTCCAACACGTTTCTCTTAAGCGAAGAGAAGGATTTGTGAAGGAGGCGGACATTGGTCCTGTAGGAGGGGGAGGCCACGGGGACAGCAAAGTCGTCAACGTAGAAGATATTGAGTGATCTGGAAGTAACCAGGTGGAGGGAGGAGACGTATATGATGAAGAGTAGGGGCAAGATTAGTGAGCCTTGAGGGACACCGACCGAGACGGGAGCGAAAGTGCGGGGACATCTTTGAAAGGTGAAGCAGCAGGTGCGGTCTCTGAGGAAAGACCCGACCAACCGGACCAAGTTCGGGGTGACTCCCTTCTTTCGAAGGAGGGAGAGGAGAGTGGGAGATTCCATGTTATGAAAGCCCACTTTAACATTGCGGAAAAGGGTGGAGACTTTGTATCGGAGGCAGTGGAAGGATTTGACATTGTGTTGTAGGACGAGTGCGGCGTCGGCGGTGGATCTCCCAGGAACGGACCCACACTGGAGGGGGTGGATGAGGGAGCATGGTGTTGCCTGGGCTGAGAGGCGGGAAGTAACCACTCTCTTAAGGATTTTAGAGAGTGTTCGGAGGAGGACGATGACACTGAAGGAAGAAGGTGAGTCGTAGGAGGGTTTGCCTAGCTTGTCGAGGATGATACCGAGTGCCTTCTTGAGGGAGGGAGGGTGAAACCTATGCACTAGTAGGGCGTCAAGGAGGGAAGGGAGTAGGGAGCGCTTGAGGCGGTATACAGATTTCCACACAGAGTAGGAGATGTGGTCGGGGCCAGGGATGGAGGTGTTGGAGGATTTGGAGAGGGCCCTGGATATCTCTTCAGAGGTAAGGGGGGTAGGGTCCTCGTGGCGTTCGAGGGGGAGAAGTGGGGGAGGTGGAGGCTTGAGTGGGAAGAAGTGGTGAAGGGGCGTCTCTGCTACCTCGGCTGGGTTAGCGGACCCTGGCAAGTCCGGGAACCATTGTGGCGGGCGACCAAACGCTAATCTCTTGGCCGTCCAAAGGGAGTGTGGAGTGGCCGACTACAGGAAGTCCGACCAGTGTGCTTTCTTGGCCGAAGGGATGGCCTTAAAATATGTTCTCCTCGAGCTCTTTACATTGCTCCAGTTGAGGGGGGACAGGTCGAGGCGGATATCCTTGCAAACCTGTGATACTCCCTTCGCAGGGACGATAGGTGGGGGGACCACCATGGCTTCGAGCGAGGGCATGGGGGCCTGCTTGGGGCGTGGGAGGTCAGGAGGGAGGTAAGGCGGGTAGAGGAGATGTCAAACCATCTACCCAGAGAGTTGGGCATGGGCCTTGCTGAGCAAGGTAGGGGCGTGAAGACATCCAGCGCCTTCCCTACTGCATGCAGGTCGAGGAGGGCCCAATGGTGGGTAGGGGTGGGAAGCATACTGGCTGGCGGTTTCAGTGTTACCACACCTGGGACGTGGTCAGAACCGGTGGAGGGGAGGGGTGTGTCCCATGAGGAGACGAGCGGGGAAAGAGCGGTATTCGTCAACGCCAGGTCCACAACAGAATGTCTCATAATGGTATCAAAGGGCAAACAAGTATAAACACCAGGGGTGTTGGGGAGGGGGTAAGGGATGTCGAAAGCAGCGTCTAAGTAGCACGCCAAAATAACAAAATCCCTCTCGGAGAGGGAGCGGCAGGGGTCTGCCAGTGGGTGGTGAAGGTTACAGTGACCTAGAACAAGGTGAGCATAGGAAAGAAAGGAAAAAAGGCGTTCGGGCGGTATGGAACAGTAGGGAGGACGGTGTGTGCGAAGAAGGTACACCGAGGTGACCCTGAGGGAGTGGTGGGGTGATCCGAAGAGACCTTCCGGCGAAAAAACATCCACAGAAAGCATCTCTGAGGAGTTGTGAAAAACAGGGGAGCAGGACAAGTGCTGGTTCAAAACTCGAGAAACATAAATGGCCACACGGGGGCGGCTGGGACAAGGCGGGGCAAAGGACAAAAAACCTGGAAACATCGGGAGAACCGATCGCCTAGAAGGGGGATCTTGAATAGCAACAAGCAAGGGAAGGTGGGGCAGCAATGAAAAGCGGTGAAAAAGTGAAAGAAAAACATCCTATCTCCCAAGGCAGTTATGTTGAACGATTGGAAAGGACGGGAAGACAGCACTGCTGTGAGAGTATGAAGTGAAAAAATTCTCCATTATTGGGCAGAGCCCTCAGAGGCGTCAGAATCTAGGGATTCATCACCGCACTCTCTTGGGGCGAGATAGGTGACGGTGCGGTGGGCATTCTGCCTAGGTGGCGTAGCATCTCGGGGGAGTACAGGGGCACTCTGGGTGTGAGGAGGGGCACCTGGTACTGAATGAGGGACTGTCGAAGGGCCAGCCTGGTCTACAGCGAGATCCATGCTGTGCTGCGTCTGTCGAGATAGCACCTTGGGTGTGTCAGCGGTTGTCTTGGGGCGGGAGGGGCAATCCCTGCTGCGTGCAGAGTGCTCCTCTTGGCAGTTAGGATAGCACGCCACTGAGGACGGGCAACATGCGAGGATTGGTTGGAGGTTCCCACCCTTAGGGCAGGAAGGGTTAGGGCAGCGATGCTCTGCTTTTGTATGGGCGAGGGAGGAGAAGGGGCAGACGGGCAGTGAGCTGGGACAGTGGTTAGAGATGTGGCCGAATTTCCAGTACCTCTTGCACTGGGAGTTCCTGGAGGAGGAGAACATTTGCTCAACCCTTCGGTTGCAGGAGAAGAGGTTGAAGGAGGGGAGCAGGGCAGCAGTGTCGGGCGGGGCCACAGAAACAAACATGGAGGTGCCCCTCTTTTGTTCATGAGATTCCGGGATCGGGTTAAGGTAACGCGCTGAGAGAATGGAGACTCCCCTGGCATTGAAGATGGACTCGTGAAGGGAGGTGAAGAGTTGGTCGTCATCTGAGGGGAGGAAGTCGAGTGGGATGGATTGAATCAGAAGTTGTGTCTCGTTAGGAGCGGGCTTGAAGAGATCCCAAGGGGAGTTGCCTACTGGGTAGGCTTGGTTCAGTCTTCTGGTAAAGGGAGCGAAGTAGGGGGTGTATGCGGATGCGGGGGTGTGAAGGTCGGTGCCAAGCAGTGACACTGAGCTTTTGTCGTTAACCGTGCAAGTGAAGGAAAGGGGAAGGGAGCAGTTGGCTTCTCTGAGAACAGAGGCAGCGATGTCAAGAAAATGGGCTGCGATTTTAAGTGCTTCTGGATGGGGTCCAAGGGTGGTTCTGGAGGCGAAGAATCTGCGGACGGCTTGGGGGAGAGGAGGGGAAGATTTCGTAAAAACCTCACCCGACGCAACCACAACGGAGGGAGCCGAGCCAGGGCTCTTCACCTGACGACCCTTCATTCCCTTAGCAGGGGGTGCGACAGCTTGAAAGTAGGTGGGGGTGGCCTTGGGGGTCATAATGGTGGGGGGTCGCCAGCCAGGGTCTAGATGGCCGGGGGTCCAAGAGGGACAGGGGGGGTATTTCCCTTTGGTGAATTCCTCCTCTTCCCAGGTGTGGGGGTATTTCTTGGCAAACGCCTCGGGGTTGCCATATAGTGTGGGAGGGGAAGTTGACATGTCGTATCTCGGAAGATCTGGGTCAGCTCAGGGGGAGGGCCAGGCTGTATTGGGCGGTGGTGGGGGTGGAGCCGGAGGAACTGTTTCCTTCTCCTTCTCTTGGCGGGCGGGTTGGTGTTGCTGGAGGGTGCGGGACGAGTTCTACAAGAGGAGTGTGTGGCCTATTGAGGGATATTAGGGTGCTGGGGGAGAAAGGAGGCCTGAGCGGCTGACGGGAGACGGGAGGCAATGTCCCGGAGGGATGCCTGGAGGGGGGCGAGGTTTGGGGGTTGCGGGGAGAGATTGAGGTTAGCAACCTGAGAAGAGAGGTTGTGGATTTCAGTCGAGAGGTTCTGGAGAGCAGTTGCGATGAGGACGCTTGATTGAAGCAAGGTGCAAAGTAGAGGGAGGAGTATTTGTTCCCCAATGGAGAGGGTGGAAATGTTTGCCGGAGTAATAGGGTGAAAACCTGCGGCAGGGAGCCCTAGGTCGGCGGCAGTCTGGCGGAAAATCGAGACCAGATGGTTGAGATTCCCAGTGGTGGGGAGGGGAGAGAGAGGGGCTGGAGTAGCATTTCTTGAGGGGCCACCCTGGTGGAAGGCCATGTCTGGAGGTGAGGGTGGGAACACGAGGCCCAACAGTGAGGACGAAAAGTGTGAGAGAGGGGATCGTGCGCAGAACGACTTGGTGTTGAGAAATGTAGGGGGGGGGAAAGAGGGGAGCGGAAGCGTGTCTAACTACTGTGATCGAGTCTTTTCTTTATATAAACTTTTCATGCCAACAACCCTAACCCTGGTTACTCATGACTAGTGTCTCGCGGTCCTATGACTCATAACAAGTCATACCCGAAATCCATCAGATGACTCCTGTGAGTCACTGCGCAACATACAATAAACCAATCGTAAAACATAAAACAAGTCAGGTGCGCAAAGCACGTCACCAGAGTGAAACACATTACTCATAGCGTCAGTCACGCGTGAAAGTCATTAAATCTTTATGACTCACAATCATCAGTCATAGAAACATTAACCAATGATAACATAATAATGACACGCAAATGCTAGTCATGTGAGAACTATGAGTCAACTGACTACATAGCGTGGAACATAAACATATCTTACGACTAATAACTATTAGTCATGTGAAATCTGCCTTCCTTAGTTACGATTTCTGACACTTCCCCACAAAGTCAAAGCCCCTCATGTCCAACGGGTGCAGGTGAACAATTGCAAGCTGGCTCAAAGCTAGCTTCAATGGGCCCAGGATCTGACTGCTTGGACAGGTAATACAATACCTGTTCACATCCTTTGCTCGTGTTGGCCAATAATAGCGCCTGACCATTGTTCTGAACAAAGCAGCTGCAGCAATATGGCCACGGCAGTCATACAACTGATAGAGAATCCACTCCACTTCTAACGCCCAGACACATAAAGCTGCATTTCCATTTCGTTCGACAATCACCAATCGGCCATGAGGTTATGTAGTGTAATGGGTATGTTCTGAGATGCAGGTTTCTTGTAACGACATTACGATAGGGAGCTACAATCACTATCACCTTAGCCCAAATGGTATACCAAGTGGTAACCAGAGGTGGTATGGTCTCGTATACTTAGTATATACAAAGCTGGTAAACCTAGAATAAGGCCTAGGGAATGGTTGAGTAGCCTTGAGGTACTCTATTAGGCAGGGTAACCTTTCGGGAAAACATTTGCATAAGATCAAGAGAATTAGGGGGATGTTACACGGACCTCCGAGACGACTCCTGTGGTCGACTGGAGGACTTCCTGAGCGGTTAAAGGCATAAGGGGGTAAAGTTACCCTACCTTGGGAATTTGGTTATTATGCCCATGGGTCCCAGTTACCCTACTGAGGAACCCAAGTTACCTTACCTTGACTGGCAAAGTCATCCTAGAACCTAGAGGTCGATTGCCTCACATTCTATGGGCTCTTAGATATTCTTGGGCGTACACGCATCTGCGCGGGGAGGCCCCACGCCTCTGTAAGGGTGGCCCGAACATACTATTGAACTTGGGCGGGTTTTGCTAACACCCCACTCTGGCCCCAGCGTTGGGACGGCCCGTCAAGGCAGACGGCTGTGTAGTTGCTCGTTTGCTAGTTAAATGAGGTCATTGGAGCAGCTGCCGTAACACTGTATAAGTCATCGCCATCCGTCCGACTGAATGTCGTTTGCAGGATATTTAAGGGGAGTATGGGTAACCACCAAAATGGGGGTCACCCATATATGGTCTCTCGGGCATCTAGGAGTCAATTCTAGCCTACAGGTTGTAGGGTAGTCTTCCGAGTGGTACTCAGGTAGTCAGAGAAGGCCTGGGTGCTTTCGAGACAAATACCTCAGTAACCAGCCTGAACCTTCTCCCCTTGATTCGTAGCATTACCATGGGTTGTTATTGGACTCTAGAGGTATGAGTCTTATCATGGTAGAGCATGTTCCGAGAGGAGGCCTATGGGTAGCGCCCACTTAGCCAACCATCGGCTACATCGCACCGGGGGAGCTTGCATCTCAATTTATCACATTGGATAGTCGCCTAGATTAAATGATGGACTGAATAGCTTGTATAGAAGAAACTACCACTGGGTCAGTGAGTCCACCACCTAGGTATTGACTCCGGTTGTTGTCATAACATTTAGCCACTGGTATGACTCTGATAGGAAGAGTTTTTCCACCTGCGGTTCTATTGGAGATGCATTGCAGAAACTCATATCCTATTGACGGAGTTAAGTGTACCCGAGTTGGTCCGACACTTCCGGCAGGACAAATCCTGATTCAGGGTAGACCTCGGACAAACCCTGAGCAGGACAGGGTGCTCGCACATAGGTCGCAAGTAGTGGTGAATGTCAAAGGCTTAAATCTGATATCTACTTAAGTTTAAGTGTTTGGCATTCTACTTCGACAACTAACTTTTCCTCGAGAGAACTAAATTGAGTCAAGCTTCAAGCTTAACTATATTAAGTTTTACCATTGATTCTTGTCAATTATTTTACCTTATCTTTATCTTCAACTTTGAGTGTTTGGTGCGGTCGCAACCTTAGAGTTCACCTCTCTACAGGGTGCCCCCGTTACAGTATATCTTATATGTACTACGCAGTTTATCTAAATGTCTGATCTGATTAGATCCAAAACTCAGCGTTCATCAGATGTCACTCATATCTGTCTCCGGTTTGTGATGCTATTTACCACCCAAGAGTATTTATAATCACAGGGATGTGATACTTCAATACTATCCCAAAAGGCAAATTCTTCTCATTCCTCTTGTTTTCCTCACCCTTCTCCTTTTTTCTCTTTCACTCAATATTAACCTTCTCTTTGTATATTTTCAGGTAATGCAGGAGACTGAATTATGTATCTGTCCTTATTAGCACTTGCTCTTACATGAGGGTATACCAATGTTATCAAATAGTGCAGATTGCTTCTTCAGAATATCCTAAGGTAGGGCAATTGATCACTCTTGCCAATTGTATTTACAATCCGGCATGTTCTATGTACTTTGTGTAATTCTGAGCATGGGTGCTGGAATATGCCAAGAGCCAAGTCTTGGCATGTGATCTCTTTTGGTATATAGGTGGACCTCTCGCCACTCCTTGCACTGCATTCTCCATCCTCTTTCCTACCTACCCAACAACAACACTTTTACACAACTCCATACTACACTTATATTGATATACACAAGACTCCACATTGCCCTGCGCTGGAAGCCACCATTCCACGCTGCAGCATGTGCAGTCGACAGAAGGGAGTGGATGATTTTGATGAGGATCGACATGGAAATTTACGCCGCTGTTGTCGACTATGCCTGGTATGTACTATTCCTTTACTCCCCCACTGCCAACTAGCTAATCGATTCAACCAATTAATCTTGATATGTGAATAGGAGAAGCAGCGAAGGAGAGCACGGCAAAGGCAGCCACAGGTAGAGGTTGTTTTACCAGAAGGGGAACAAGCACATGAGCTTGATATTGCAGGTATTTAAATTCTATTTCTATATTCAGATGAAAGACTAACTAGGGAATATAGAAGAGGAACAAGTGTGGGATAGGCCAATTGCAGGATTGGAAGAAGGGATATCTCCTGGCCAGGAAGCAATGGGAGGAGAAGGGGTAGCGCGACCAGTTGTGCCAGAGGGTAGGCTAATCCAACCAACAGGATAGGATCAGGTGCTAACATTAAATAGATATCCCAGGGGAAGTCCGGAGATGTCCAAGCTGTAGGCAGCACAAGGGGATTGGAGAGTTTGATGTGAATAGGAGAGGGATGACACTAGCTGTTGAAGATCTATGTTTTCATGTGCTGCTTACCATCATCGGAAACCGACATCACTCTACACTACCTACTAGCAACCTGTTTCACTAGCAACTGCTACAACACTTGAGACTCTTCCGTCACACTATCAACTACCTCAAACCGACTATCAACTGTAACGTCTCACTACAACTAGTTTGATACAATATGCAACTCTGAAGCCGCACTACCAATTAACCTCAGACACCTACGAACTCCTATGTCGCATCATCACAGAATCCCTAACACCTAACACCTTCTATGCGACACCACTACACCACTTTATCGAATAAAATATGCAAGCAGGTTCTTGTCTATTCGTACGAGAGAATATGGGTAACAAGTCAGTGGGAGAATCAGGA
>Ga0307509_10010701_pt1 | contig 11192 bp, 12 predicted proteins | sample 10_EM_MG_FD_202245 | JGI IMG/M metagenome (GOLD analysis project Ga0307509, IMG submission 202245) | Populus trichocarpa ectomycorrhiza microbial communities from riparian zone in the Pacific Northwest, United States - 10_EM | ecosystem: Host-associated > Plants > Roots > Unclassified | place... | reverse complement strand
CCGGCCCCCAAGTCCACCTTTCAAATTCCAAGTTCTAACATCCACCCACCCCCCCAGCACCCAGTAACCCGGACAAACCCACAAGCCCGGTACCAACTCCCTCCATCCCGCCCCCCCAAACCAACCAACCCGCCAGCCAGCCAACCGGCAGACCAACCAACCAACCAATAACACCACCCACTACCGGTACTTCCAACCACCAAACCACACTCACCGCCCTACCATATCCAACTCCCAAACCCCAGCATATAGTATGCACTCCTACTACTAGTATATCACCAGCGGTCGGACAAAACCCTACCTGCTTCCAAACCCCTACTAACTTAACCCCCCAATCGAGTGACTAAACATGCACGCGTGGGCACTCCCATGACGTTACTCGAGGGTAGACGTAAATGATAGGATGGACAGGGGTTTGAGGTCCCCGGGCTCATGACCGTCAGAGGGAAAAAAAACATTTAATTTGGGAGGTATGATGCTAGGAAGGGCAAAAAAGCTTTGACATCGCCAACCCTGTCCATCCCATCACTAACCTTCATACCCGAGTATATATACCTGTACGCTTTTTTCCGCGCGGTGAGTACCGGTACCGGGCACGGCAGGGCGGCGCCATTGTGCCCACCAATGGCATGTTTAAAAAAGAAAAGAAGAGAAGAGAAAGAAAAAGAAAAAGGTGAGACAGAAGGGTGTACACGATTGGTTGGCCCTGCAGATTCTGTGCCTATCATAAGTCAGTGGGCGGGTTTGTTTGTGTTGGGTTAGCAGTCACGGCCGCCGGGGTCCCGTGACTTCTTTGGTGAGACATGCGGTGCGTGACTGGCTGCGGACACCCGGCTTGGGCCGTGAGACGGGAGAGGGTAGCTGGAGGAGTGTGCGAGTGAGGGATCGTGATGATGAGGCTTGAACTACAGTACCAGACTTCACTTTAAAAGGTTAATTAATTGGTGGAATTGCGTACGGTATATTATTATACTAATTACAGGTGGTTTTTGATATAGTAAGGTACCTTGTACTCATCCATGCAACCACAGTATCCTACAATTTATCTCATACGAATAACAAAAAAGAACCCGAAAACAGTCAGCCTTTAGGTTATCCTTACGCTACCACAAGACAGTTTTTTTGTATCAATCAATCAACCAATTGTTCAACCAGTCGACTAACTAATCAAACCAAATCAAATATGATAGAAAGAGGGGGAGAGGAAAAAAAGATAGAAAATAGAAAAGACACATAAGAATGGAAAATATGCTTTTTTTTCGACCCCTATCCCCTCCGTTAGTTCATCATCCATCCACCCACTCGTCACCGTATATCCCCCTCTCCCCACTAACCTCCGAACAAGACCCCTATTAAACGTGATATAAAGGAAGAAAAACGGTATCTATCGACAAGGGAGAGGGAGGGATCAGTAAGGGGGAAGAGTAGAACAAGGAGGGGCAAGATAGGTGAGCCCGTCCCTAGAAAAGAATTACAAGACCTTTGCGAAACCCTCAATCTTTGGATACTGGTATAAAGGCCCTCTAAGACAAAACGTCGATTACCAATAACGATACCCAACCGTGAGAGCCTGCGACGAAAATACAAAATAGATAAGCCCCTAATATAAAGAAGAGAGAAGAGCAACCCCGCACTATGCAGGCCATTTAGAAAATAAAAAAGTAAATAAAACTAAAAAAAGGGGGGGGGGAACACTCCAAATCGCCACGCTGAATAAAGTACCACACACCTGCGGATGGGGGACGGAAGTGGAAAGAAAAGAAATACGAAACACAAAACACAAAACTCCTGGGCTCCAACCTGTTTCTCCAAAACTATTGATAGTCCTGAATTAACCACGATTCTCGTTACTATTATCCACATTAATTTCCCCCACCAATGTACCATCGTCTGGTACCATTATTCCTGCCTTTCCCGTGCCAAGATCTGCACCACTCTGTTGAGTTGCTACCGCCCTACTGACCACTTGAGTAACATCATCTGAAGTCACTAGGAGATGTAGTAAGTCCATGCGATTGGTTTCAGGCTTCACTGGTGCCACCTCGCTGGCCCGGCGGCTTTCAGGACCAGAACTCTCAGAACCCGAAACATCCGAGAATCCTCCACACCGAACAGCCGTGGGATGAAAATACATGGTCGAAATACTCGGGAGGTGCCCATTTTCCTTCTTATTGGATGCTGGTGATCCGTCTTCCCCAGCTTTTCCATCCTCCTCGTTGTCAGTATCTTCATCGTCCTCAGGCTCGCTACCATCGAATTCGTGGTTGTGGTCATGGCCCTCAACAGGCATATCTGGCTGAGCATCCATGTGTTCGTATCCCTCCTGTAATGGCATGGAAGACGAACCAAGCATTCCATGTTCGGCCATGGCCACGTCGTAGTTGCTGGATGGCGCAAGGGTAGTTGGCATTGGATCCATGCTGGCTCTCATATCCACCTCGGTGTGAGGGAGGTATAAATTAGGAAATCCACCCTCCGCCTGAGCAATATCGTATAAGCTCATACTATGATCTGCAAATGCGACTTCATAGAAACGATCAGGAACAGTATAAGCAAAGCCGGCGAATGGTAGGGCCTGTTGGCTAGTCATGGGTTGCAAAGGTTGGTTGATGGCATCCGGATGAGGCTGTAGGTCGTACATTCCCGCATCAATTGGGAAATGGAACATTGGAAACGACGAGATGTTGTTAAGTTCCTGGCTCCCGGCGCCTGAGTCGGGAGACGGAATCATGTCGTTTCTTAAGCGGGTTGATGGCGGCTGAGACAGGCCTCTCTCCAACGCCCTGCAAGACTTCCGTAGCTTCTTGTAGATCCCCTCCATTGGCTTCCAGTACTTCCTCAACTCCCTCAACCAACCCAGCCCAGTGAATACCCTCTGCTTTTGGGCCCCAGCCCCACCGTGTTCCCCCCTTAGTTCCTTTGCTCTTATCATAGAGATCTCGCAGGCGTCCGATATAGCTTGCCCCAGGAAAGGCGCATTGACAACCAAACTTCGATTCTGTTCTTGTGCCTCTAACTTTCGTTCGTGGACATGCGACATTATAAGCAATACAGCATCTGCGTGAACAAATGTCTTACGAATGCTTTGTATAACCTGATTGTTCGGGCCAACCTCACCGGCTAGATCCGCCAGATTTCCCATTGACCGGACATACCTATGCACATATGCCATGGCAGTGTGCCACATGACATGCATCATGACAAAAGCTCCGGCAGTACCCACCTCAATTTGTCCAGCAAGATTTTCGTTCGAATACTGAAGACCAGTTGGTAACGTTTTCCTCCAAGTTTCCAAACTTTCAATCAGCCGCCGGAATTCGGTATCCTTGTCCCGGTTGAGCTCAAACGCTGACATATGGATCTGTTTCAGGATACTGCCCCATATTCCAACAGCCCGAACAAGAAATGCCATTGCTCCCATATACGCGGTTCCAGATGTGCGGCAGTAGGGGTTTGGTTCCAGAAGGTGTTCAGTGATGACAGACTTACCCTCATTGAATGATGGCTGGTTGCAGGGAAGCTGAACATGGCAGTCGTGATCTTGCGTGAGGAAAGGCCGGGCCACACCATAACTATTCAATCGCTATGTTTTATGCTTATTAGTACCATAGATGAGCGGGGTCAGGGAAACTAAGGCAACTAACATCCATCAAATAGTAGGACCAATAGGTCCTCCGTGCTACCTCCCTGGCTATAACCGTTTGAGCACCCTTTGCTCTCCCATTCTCCAGATTCAAGTTCAAAGAAGCGCCCATTCTGACCGCCATACCAGCAAACATCCAAGCTTTATGCCCGTTATTGCTCCCGAAATCATGCAATCCCATATGAATCATACTTTGAACGACCTCAATGCGGTTATTGTCGTAATTTTTCAAGATCTCCTCTCTTGCCAGAACGGCATAGGTTTCCTCAGACCCTGACAATGACGGCGAAAATCTTGCCGAAACAGCACACAATGAAAAGAGTAGGACAGGAAGATGCTTATCCATGTTTTCCTCAAACGTCTTCCTATGCAGAAACGCGTATGTTTGAGAATATACATGTGTAAAATAGACCTCAACCAGGTGGTCCATATGTTCACGGCTAGGAAGTAAAGTGTGCCTTGGATCTTCGCTCATCAATCTCGGTATCGATGATAAAGGTGGTGTATCCATTACCGTTGGTGTCGAGCTCATTCCTTTCATATTGCTTCCATAGGTACCAACACTCGTGCCATAGGGGGCAGTCTCAAGTCCAGCATTTGACACCGATGTGGAGGGAGAAGCGGAGGTATATGAGTGTGGAGGAGTTTCTGCTCCAACGCCCACGCGCCCCGGAACACCGTACCCAGAATATTGCTCCGCCAGTTGTCTGGAATGATACCGTCTCGACATTTCAGGCGGAACATTATCATCCTCAATATCATTCGATGGAACAACTCCTGCGTCTGGTGTCGCAAACATTAGTTTCCTTTCCCCATGTACTGGGGTTGCCTGTGGCCGTGGCTGCGGGTGCCTTGGGTGCATCACTGAATTTTCCATGGAACGATCCAGCCCGGAGGTTTTAAGATCTAGCGGTTCAGTAGAAAAAGAGCTTCCCCTCGACAACTTCCCACGTTTAGGAACAACACTACCCCCTCGGCCATCCTCTGATGGTTTGCGCTTCCTGGAACCCATCTGACTACTCCCAGCACCATTTGGGGGAATAATTCCTGGCGAGGCAGAACTTCCCGGAATATTGTCGTGGTCCGACTCCTTCCTCTTCTTCCCTCCAGAGAGTTTCTTGGAATTTTTCCGGCTTGGTTTCTCCTCCCTTCTGATTGTCTTAGCAAATAACTGAGCGTGAAGAAGGGCTTGATCAAAACATAATATGAGAGACTCACTGGTCTTGGCTGCAAGGGATCTTCATCTTCACGCAGTGTTGGCATTTGGTTTCATCCTGCTCACTCTCACTGTAGGATAACACAGATAACAGTTAGCGAAGAGCCAAAGCAGAGCCGGAAGCAACCCCGTCGCAAAATCCCAGGCCAACATTGACAACTTACACACACTTGATCTTCTTTGTCCGGCAGCTGGCACAGGCCTTCGGTAGCCTTTGCCTAGCTTTGCCAGCAGAAGTGAGCCCCCATTCTGGGAATACAGGTAGTCCATCCTTTAGCACAGGCAAGAGCTTCCTAAGGCACTTCTTTCCAGTTCCCATCTGCCAGCCCAGAGGTATCTCGTTTTCCACCCCAAGTGGCAACACATCCTCTTCATAATGCTGCCTCCCGTTGATATCAGTGAAAACAGGTCCCCCTCTTTTTTTACTCCCATCCTTCGTACTCTCTGTGCTGCCAACTGAATCCATACTGTCCCTCCGCACCCGCTGAGCATTTCGAGCAGTTGTTGGGCTGACACTCGAAGCTCGCGACATAGTTTCTATCTTTATATCCTCATCGTCCGTATCTTCAAGAACTGAATCACGGCCATTCGATTGGCAATGTGGATGACCATTCAACATATTTGAAGTCCTGCGAGGGGACTGTTTCCGAGACTCCATTGGTGGCCCACGCTTCTGAGCCCCCAATTGGCTTGGGGCGATAGGGTGTCCACGGTCTCCTGAATGGTGCCTCTCGGAATTATGGTCCAGGTAACGATAACCATCATGGTAGCCACGCGTAAAATGACCACCAGCGCTAACACTACCACTATCATTCCTCATCGATGTAACCTTTGATTCAGGAGATAATGGTGAACTCGAAGAATAGAAGGAGCTCTGCGGATTTACAGGGGTGAGTGGTCCATATGGGTTGGCTACTCGATCCCTCGAATCTGGGCGTATATCCAGACCAGAAGGCCTCCTAGCAGCAACAGAAGCATTGAGCGGAGGATATCGGGCTGGCGGGTCATGATTGGGTTCCGGAAACATTACCCGGTCAGACGAAGGGTGAGCACTATTGGGATGTTGGGGCTGATGGTATTCCCTCCGGATGTCATTCTGTAGTGATTCATGGTGTTGGTGGTGCCCGTTCATGGCTGAGGCGGGCATAGATGGAACTACCCTGGCGGCCGAAGTTCTTGTACCCAAAGAAGCTGGCAAGCCATTGGTTGCAGGTAACTGATTTACTTGAGGAGTTCGAGGGGAACTCGGATATTGATTTGGTGGAGATGGCGCAGCGGCGTTTGGTTCAACAGGGTTATGTGGCGGACGATTATAGGACGGAGGTGTCATACTGTAAGGAGGTGGGTGTGTCATATGGTGAGGGTGAGCGAAGCTTGGGTCATGAGAAGAAGCAGAGTGTTGTCTTGAAACAATGGACCGTGTTGATTCCCACCCGTGCTGTGCTTGTTGAGGGGAAAATTGGGCATTAAGAGGAGAAACGTTGTGCTGAAGCTGACGCGGTTGATCATGATCGCTCGTAGGACTCGAGTACTGCCCCTGGCCCTGGTAATATGGCGGCCATTTTGGGGCAGCTGTTGCAAGCGAGCCATTGGGATAAGCAGTTCTAGGAGTCGAAGAGGGAGCATCCGAATAGTGATAGTGCTGCTCACTAGGGTGGTGGCCATTCATAGCCCTTTCATCTATCAATCCATGGGCTTGAGAGAGGGACGGGTCGTTAGAGTGATTATATGAAGCAGCAATAGAGTCGTGGGGGACCGAATGTACACCATTCCCATCAGGAACTGGCCGTTGAGGAACCTGAGTAGCGGAGGGATAAGGATGTGGGTTGCGGCCGCTAGTCTCCGACATCGAGAAAGGCGCTTACTTTCCGACCTCTTGAAGAAAAGGAAATTATGTTAAAAACAAATTCAACAAAGATCGGATGAAATGAAGGCAAATGGGCTATCTTAGAATGGTGCGCGGGAAGGGCTATGGTATGGGATGGTGTGGGGAGAACCTGGAGGAGTGGGTTGCTTGGGGGGGTGGAAGGAGCAACGCAAGGCTAAGGTAAAGGGTATAGTAGGCGAGTGGAACATATATCCAAAGCTTAGGAACAGAGGGGAAAAAAGAGTTTGGAAAAGGGTATAAAGTGCTTGAAGGGTAAGAAGCTCTTCCAGAGGAGCAAGTATGAGAGAGCCGTGACCAAATATAACCTAGAGCTTCCTATAATGCCCTGCCTAAAACGGTAACTGGCCAGCGGAACCAAAGGAACACCCCAGGAGCTTTCTTCAGAAAAGGTAAGAGGGAAAAAAAAAAAGGTTGTGTGCATCGGGAGAGACAAACCTTGGATTGTGTGATCCGGGCACGAATATACGACCCTAGCCTACAATCCGGCAGGACAGGACGCTGTGCTTGTTGTAGAGTAAACCGAACTGAAGGGGTGTGATGATGATGATATACCAAGCACTCCAGTCATTCAGTTTCTGACTGTAAAGAACAAGGAGTTTGGGGGTTTTCTTCTGGAGTTTTCTGTTTGTTTGTTTTTGAATAAGTTGCGAGGTATAGTTGGTGTGTAATAGCAGCGATAAAGTGGAGGGGAGGGTGATAAGTAGATCAGAGTAGGAAGAGTAACACTTTGGGGAAAAATTCTGTTCAAAAACGGTAATAGCGTAATCATGCAAAGGCGAATTAAGCTTTGATCTGGTGAAAACAAGAGATTATTCGCAGTGGGGTAGTAACCGTGGTGGCAGCAGTATAGCAGTAGTGATAGTAGCAGAATAGTAGTAGCGGTAATGATAGCAGCAGTAGTAGTAGGAGCAAGTGGCAGTAGCAACAGCACTAAGTATAGATAGGCTGTAGGCGGGGCGGGCGGATGGGCAAGTGGATGAGGGAATTGGTTTAGGATCGAATTCGACCCACTAGTCAAGCCTTTCGTCCCCAAAAAGACTCCAACCAAATGAATACTGTATGCGTATTCCTCCTTTCTATTTGTCCTGAGCGCTGAACGAAGAGCAGAAAAGACAACGCAGTTGTTAGCTTAAAAATACAACCTCTTCTCTCTTCCCCCTTCCTCCTCCTCATAACAGTTGAGTGAAGAATAAATGATAGGCAGAAAGAGTATAGAAGAATACTATTAGATGAGAAAATAATGCGGATGGGGTAACTCACTACTTGACTAGTTACAGTCGAAGCAGGCCCTCAATAGAGTACCCTGACCCCTTCCAACAGACCAAAGTTGATTGGCGGGTGGCGGGGGGGAACTGGGCGAGTTCAGTCGCAACAGGTCGAGGCCAGTGGCCCCAGTCGAAGGGAAGACGTCTGAAGTCGTGAGAGAGCGACTTTGAGGCTCTTGAAGAAAAGAGAGCAAGAACTGCAAGCAAGAAAGCAAGCAAAGCGACAGGCAGTGGCGGGGGCGGCAGTCGTCCTTCCTCCCGGTAGTTGGATCGGCGCTGGGTGCGCCAGGCGTTGGCGAGAGCAAGCAGGCCTGATCGGATATATCTAGATGCGATATTCTGTACTGTACGAGGGACGTGATGATAGACCGTGAACACCCACCTGCGAACCCCGGATTGTTCTTTTTCAAAGAGGAGGTGACGCCTTTCCTCCTCTCGCTTCAAAAAAAAAAGAGAGATGGTTGAATCAGAGAGAGACCACCACCACAAAACCACCACCAACTTCCACCATGAACCGACCGATTGACTGACTGTTTTTATCCACTGAACCACCACCACCACCACAAATTTCCCTCCCCCTGTCCTGGCCCCCGCGAAAAATCGGGTAGGCAGTGAGATGGTGAAAGGTCAAATGTGGAATCAAGTCACTACAGAAAAAATGGAAAAAATAAGAAAAAGTAGGAGTGAGGAGTAAAGTTAAGAATAAGAATCGAAAAAATAAAGATAAAAACAAAAGGATAGAAATGAAATATTGTGGACGAGCCCCTCCGAAATTGAAAAAAAAACCCCCGAATCGCTGGAAAGCGGCCGCACCCGGAGTGCGAGCTTGCGATGCTCTGCTCCGCTTTTCTTCTACCTCAATTCCTCCTACCCACAAAAGGGTAAAATAAATAAAAAAGGAAAGGAAAAGGAATAGAGGGCGGGGAAGGGCGAATATGAATCTCTGTCGTAGATCGTAATCAGTTCCTTGAAGAATTTCAAGAACGACAGCGATACCCAACACCGCAAAGATCCGCCTGCTCTCAAGATATTTCCTCAAGATATTTCCCTCTTGTCTTCTGTATCTCTCCTCTCCCTCCTCCCTCTTCTCTCTTCTCTCTCCAAAGGAAGAAAAAGGAAGAAAAAACAGATTCAAGAAAAGAAAGACTGACTGGCAGATAGGGAATAATGGAAGGAAAAAATATTGACACAGACACAACACAATGATACTTTTCTCTCACTTCCACTTGTTCGTGGAAGTGAAAAAAGCAGAAATCCTGTCTTGTCGATCGAACGTTGGGAACTAGCTTGCTTTTCCGGTCAGTTTCTCGCTACCTGAGGTCGCACAAGCCAGGCAAAAGCCTTTCGGCTCCCCGGTGCTTGTGGGAGGAAGAGGCTTGGAGCGTGCTTGCTGGTGATAATGTTCGGCACGAGCGTCTCGCTCCCTCTGCACAATATTTTTTCTTATTTTCCCCCCTTCCTCCCTCTTCTCTGGCCTAAAACCTCAATATCTCCTCTCCTTCTCGCCCGTCCCCTCTTTTTCTCGAATTCCCAATCCTTTCCCAATCCACTCTTCTCACTCACTCTTTCGCCCTCGTTCGAGACGATGATGCAGGAGGGTCTACCGCGGCAGCAGGTCAGAGCTGTAAAGGTCCGTTCGCAACAGAAAACGGGGACGTGATAATTGCTTGTATGCAGTGGCTAGAGCGTTCGCATCCCTCAAACCCTACCTCATCAGTACCGGTACCCTTCACCCCCTCCCTTTCACCCCTTCACCCAAGGTGCTTTGGCGCAGTACATCATGTTGCACATTGTCTGTCTCTCGGGGCGGGCTGTTCCCACCCCCTCACTCCCACCACACACCTTCCTACCGTACTGCGCGCCCCCTCCCCCTCTCTCCACTACCCAGTAACTACCCAGTATACAGTATGCCCAGCTCTGTCATTAATAGGTCATGTCCGCCCTCCACTTAGCTCATCAATTACCCTTCTTCCTGTATTCCTTTCCCCTTTGTCCCCCATCGTTTCTTCTTACCAATACCCCAGCGCCCCGCTTCATAATTCTACGATTATACCTTTTTTTTTTGTTACCATAGTTTTCGAATTTTCGAATCGCCCAAATAATCTCATAATCCAATTCTGCGGACACTGGGCAATCCCATCCAAGGCGCAAGAATTACATATGCACACGACGAGCGCACAAGCACACAATCACTAGGTATGTCCCCAATTAAGTAACCCCTGCTCGCCTCGTCTGATGAGAGAGCGGGCTTTATCCATACCAGTACCCCGTCGCTCATGCCTTCCCACCACCCCGAGTTGCGGAAACATTGACGCAGCGAGAGATAGGAGCGTGAGGAAGGGAGAGAGAAAAAAAGAAAAATGAGCAAAGAAGGAAAGAATTCCACTGTGGCACGATATCGTACTCGTTCAGAACGGGGAAAAAAGAATAAGATCAGGAGGGCTTCTTCCGTATGACATTTTACTCATTCGGCCGGTAAGCGAAAGGGGAAAATAAGGAAAATTAACACAAGCGTAAAACTCGTGGCCGTAACTATTCGGGTTTGGACGGCTACCTGCGCCGAGAAGTGGTGATACAAAAGCGTGCCGCTAGGAGCAACTCCAAGCCCTTCCCTTGTGTTTTGCTTTTCTAATTTCTTGCCCTTTCTTTTCTTTTTTTTGTGATTTTTTTGTTCCAACCCACATCAAGGATTGCATTTACAAGAAAAGATGTAAATGTAGTAATATTCACAGCAGCTTACACACCAGACAGACAACAGAAAGGCTGTATGTGAAAATGGATTAATGATGATGATAATGGTAATGATGTTTACGAAATGGTTCAGTTGAAATGGGATCACAAGATGGCTATGGCCCCCACCATCCATCAGGAAGCGGGTCCCCGATAGGACCCAAAACCCGCCCGAGTGAAATAAAAAAATAGAATAATAATAAAAACTCCCTGGTGCATACTCGTGCTGGACCGGGCTAGTCTATTCCAAAGTGAAAAACGATACACCTGGGTTCAGGTGAGAGTTTTAATAATGTACCGCCAAAGTATAGTAATATATCTCTCAGCTGGGGGGGGGGGGGGGGGGGGGGGGGGGGGGGGGGGGGGGCCGCCGGGGCGGGGGGGGCGGGGCCGGGGGGGGGGGCGGGGGGGGGGGGGCGGCCCCCCCCCCCCGCGGGTGGCTCCGGCTCA
>Ga0307509_10010700_pt1 | contig 11192 bp, 5 predicted proteins | sample 10_EM_MG_FD_202245 | JGI IMG/M metagenome (GOLD analysis project Ga0307509, IMG submission 202245) | Populus trichocarpa ectomycorrhiza microbial communities from riparian zone in the Pacific Northwest, United States - 10_EM | ecosystem: Host-associated > Plants > Roots > Unclassified | place... | reverse complement strand
ATATTACCAACGTTGACACCGATTGGCAGAAGTCAGGTTTTAAGAATGGTGGAATTCAAAATGTTAACCTCGGATTCTCTGGTGGTGGCGCAAATACCAGTTATTTTTCTTCGCTCGATTATTTTAAAAATCAAGGTACACTTGTTGGCAATGGCCCTTCTTATCAACGCACCTCGTTAAGACTTAATATCGATACCAAACGTGGCAATTTTAAGTTCGGGGAAAATATTTATGTCTCTCGGAGTGATGAGACTTCAGCACTTCGTCTTTCCGGATACCCAGGTGCAAATCCTCCGTTTACAAATGATCTTGTTTGGGCGGCACCAACGATTCCAATCTATGATCCTGCAAGAGAAGGTGGCTACGGTGGTTCATCAGCGATCCAAAACTCATTGTCACAAAATATAATCGGCTTGAATTCATTGATAAATAACAAAAGACAGATATCTAGGGCTTTACTTGGAGTCTATGCTGAATACAATTTTTTCAAAGACTTCACCTATCGGCTTAGCGGGCAATATGACTTCACGCTTCAAAACGATGAGCTCTTTGTTCCGATGTATGACTTAGGATTCTTCTATTCCAATGGAAGCGCTTATTTCCAAAAGATCAACTCGCAACGCACTTCAGCACTAATTGAGAATACACTCACTTTCAAGAAAACAGTGAGCAAACACAACTTTAATATTTTGGCGGGTATTACTTATCAAGACTTCAAAGCTAACACGATGACCGGTCGTACTTCCGGTTTAACGAAACCATATTACCCCACACTATCCAACGGTACTGGAACAAAAACAATTGCTCAAGTCATTGACAACAGTTCGCTGTACTCTTTGCTTGGAAGGTTTGACTACAACTTTGATGACCGCTATTTTGTTACCGCCAACTTACGACAGGATGCTAGTTCGAAATTCTCGAAGTCGCAAAGAACTTTTGTTTTTCCATCGATCGCATTAGCATGGAAAGTACATAACGACTTTAGGTTGCCTGAATTTATAAGGGAATTGAAAATAAGGGCGGGCGCGGGTCAGCTTGGAAACCAGAATGTGGCAAACTACGCGTTTACTCAGCCGCTCGACAACAACATTAAGTATGCATTTGATAATAGTACGGTATTTGGAGCTGCTGCTGTTGTAGCTGTGGATCCCAATCTGAAGTGGGAAGTGAGGACGACTCGCAATATTGGAATGGACATTGGACTATTTAGGGATCTTGATTTCACAATTGAATATTACGACAACACGGCAAAGGATATTTTGGTTACGATTCCTATAACACTTACCTCTGGATTTTCAAACCCTAATCTTCTAACCAACGGAGCATCGATGACTAATAAAGGGATTGAGCTGTCGCTTACTTATCGTAAAGCATTTGGAGATTTTAACCTTACAGTGTCTCCGAATTTTTATACTGTAAGCAATAACGTTACTTCCATTACAGGAAACAATTACTTCCTGGGTCAAAGTGCAAGAACCCAGGTGGGGCATTCAATCGGAGCTCAATATGGATGGGTGTATGATGGAATATTTCAAACGGCCTCTGATATTTCCGGTAGCGCAACACAAAGTGCACAAACAGCCCCAGGTGATATCAAGTTTAAGAATTTAGATGGGAACACTGTTATTGATGATCAAGATCGTACGTTCATTGGCAATTCGATACCCAGCTCGTATTACGGATTGAACATCACCGCGAACTATAAGAATTTTGACTTCACCATATTTGGTTCCGGCAGTGGTGGTGCAGTGGCTGTGAATAACATGTACCAAGCCCTGATGTCTTCTCAGTCTTCTGGTAACACTAATTATCACGCGGACATACTCGGACGATGGACACCGACTAATACCAATACTGACATTCCTCGGATGAGTTACCTAGATCCAAATCTTAACTGGCGGCCTTCTGATAGACCAGGTTGGTTACAGAGTACTGCTTATTTCAGAATAAATACCGTTTCACTAGGCTATTCACTGCCAAGGGCCTTGCTGGATAAAGTGCACTTGACTAAAGCTCGCATTTACGTGACAAGTCAAAATTTGTACACGTTCACAAAGTATAAAGGATTTAATCCTGATTTCCAGGCTATCAATCCGCTCGCACCCGGTTGGGATTTTGGATCTTTTCCAAGACCTGTTACCTATATGGCTGGCCTTCAAGTATCGTTCTAAAAATGAAATCTAAAAATGACATTGATATGAAAAAAATATTATTCCTGTTGTCAATAGTTATTCTGCCGTTTGGCTGTAATGACAAACTGCAGCAAGACAGTATCAACCCAAACCTGCCAACCACTGCTACGTTTTTTAAAACGGAACAAGATGCTGTAGCTTCAGTAAATGCAGTATATACAGGCTTAATTGTAGATGGTTTTTTCAACCGTATGGGAGCTGTAATGGCTGATGGAAGATCGGATGAATTGAGCAGCCGCAGCCCATGGGATGTATTATCTACGGTGGCAGCTTTCAAGATGCCTTCAACAAGTGCAGGCGCGCCAATTATATGGGCGGATAGCTACAATTTAATTAACAGAGCTAATCAAACTATTGAAGGTGTTGGAGCGATGACTAGCCTTGAGACTAATCTTAAGAACCGCATTCTTGGTCAAGCATACTTCTTAAGAGCTTTTGCGCATTTTCATGTGAGCCTCTTCTATAAAGATGTTCCGATCATGACGAAGGTGCCAGTCACCAAAGAAGATTTGTATCCATCAACTAGTCCACAAGCTGATGTGTGGGCACAAGTAATAACAGATTTGCAGTTAGCAAAGACTTTGTTGCCGTTGGATTATGGTTCAGTAACTGGGATCGATCAAGGACAAAACGATCGTGTTACCCTGGGGGCTGCGCAAGCTTTGTTGGGAAGAGTTTATTTGTATCAAAGTAATTGGGCTGCGGCTGAAACTGAGTTTGATGCGGTAATAGGTTCTGGAAAATATGCGCTTGCTGCGAACTATACTGATAATTTTACCGAGAACCCAGGAATTGAACAAGCAAATCCTGAGGCTATTTTCTCTGTTGAGTTTACAAATGACCAATCACCTACACTAAACTGGGGCGGAGTACCCGATGCAAGCTGGAGGCAGTTTAGTGCGATAGCGCCAACCTACGGTGCTAAAAATTTTGGGTTTTATGATATGTATCCCACAGCATGGTTGTACAGTGAAATGAAAAAAGAAAAAACTATTTTAGGTGGAACAGACCCAAGGCTCTTCGCAACAATTTTGTCGTACGAGCCCACGGAAGGACATACTACCGCCTATGGTATATCTTGGGCTGCCGCCAATTATACACCGACTGATATTTACATTAAGAAATTTACGAGATGTGATCAGGGGGTTACAAATGAAACGGCCAACTTCAACTCGGGCATTAATTATCTGGTTATTAGGTATGCCGATGTTTTGTTAATGGATGCAGAAGCGAAAAACGAAATCGGGGGAAAACAAACTGCTGTCGCGTCTCTTCTGAAAAAAGTAAGAGATCGTGCAACCTTGCCAGACCTCACCACTACTTTCACAGCAATGACACAAGCGCAAATGAGAGATCAAATTGCCCATGAAAGAGTGACCGAACTGGGGGTTGAAGGCAAGCGCATCAACGATATTATTCGTTGGGGGTGGCTCAATGATCCAGCAAAAGTGGCAATGTTGAAGGCAAATGATTTTGAATGGGGCTTTTGGTCTCCCGGTCATGAGTACCTTCCTATTCCTCAAACAGAGTTGGATCAAAATCCGAACCTGAGCAAGAATTCAGCAAATTAACAGGGTGAGAGTTAATTTAGATGTTGTGAATCAGGTAGGGGCGTTGCCCTTACCTGAACACACACTAAGTTGGATTTATAAAAACTTCATATCTTCATACTTGCCTATTTCTTAATTCCTTATTTGCTATCATGAGAGCAAACATTTTTTTTTTGCGTTAATTGTCATTATTTCTCTTTCTGGATGTAAATCAGATTCCCATCCGCCAGCTGACACACTTTTTAAATTACTACCATCCGATTCGACCGGAGTTAAGTTTAATAATAAAATAACCACCAGCGACTCGATTAATATTTTAAGTTATGAATATCTCTACAACGGTGGTGGTGTCGGGATAGGAGACTTTAATAACGATGGCTTTCCGGATATTTTATTTTCGGGAAACATGGTTCCTTGCCGTCTTTATGTTAATGAAGGAAATTTTAAGTTTAAGGACATCACAGAGAAATCAGGAATTGACACAAAAGGAACTTGGGCTTATGGCGTTTCTGTGGTGGACATCAATCAAGACGGTTTACAAGATATCTATCTTTGTTCGGGTGGAAGGAAGAATATTACCAAAGACTTTTCTTCGAATAAACTCTACATCAACAAAGGTGATCTTACTTTCGAAGAGTCAGCAGAAAAATACGGTTTATCTGCTTCTGGCGAATCGATACAGGCAACCTTCATCGACTATGATCGCGATGGAGACCTAGACATGTTTTTGTTGAAAGGAGGGGGCTTTGAGAAATCAGCAATCACACCTTACCCGATTTTAAAAGACGGGAGCAGCCGTAATACCGACAGACTTTACAGAAATGATTTTGACAAAACTCTTGGTCATGCTCACTTCACAAACGTATCCAAAGAAGCAGGAATACTTTTAGAAGGTTTTGGTCTTGGCGTTTCTGTAGTCGATATCAACGAAGATGAATGGCCTGACATTTATGTAACGAACGACTACCTTTCCAAAGATCATCTTTATGTAAATAATCACGACGGTACATTCACCGACCAGGTGGATAAATATTTCAAACACATCAGTCATTTCGCCATGGGCAATGACGTGGGCGATATCAACAATGATGGTCGCATGGATGTGGTTGCTGTTGACATGCTCCCCGAAGATAATTATCAGCGCAAGTTAATGTTTGGCCCAAACCAGTATGATAAATTTCAATATGCTGTTTGGCAAGGCTATGGTTATCAATACATGAGAAACACACTTCAACTAAACAATGGCAATGGATCGTTCAGTGAGATCGGTCAGTTGGCAGGAATTGCAAAAACAAATTGGAGTTGGGCACCACTTATCGCTGATTTAGACAATGACGGTTACCAAGATATCATTATATCTAATGGTTATGGAAAGGATGTTACTAATCTTGACTATGTAAAGTTCATGCGGCCCGTTGATGGTTTAAGTAAAGAGGAGCGAAGAAAGATTATGTTGGATAGACCGCCAATAATTGCATCCAACTATGCTTACAAAAACAATCATGACAACACGTTTAAGAAAATGATCAATGAATGGGGGTTTGATACACCTTCGCTTTCAAATAGTATGGCCTATGCGGATTTGGATTTGGATGGCGATCTGGATGTAGTGGTAAATAATATCGATCAAGAAGCATTTGTTCTGAAGAATACTCTTCGCGAAAAGAAAACTGAGGGGTCCAATTTTTTAAAAATAAAACTCTTAGGTCCCGAGCAAAACAAAAATGGACTTGGGGCAAAAGTGAATTTGGTAAATAATACTGGCGTGCAAGTTAGATACCAGAGTCCAGTTCGCGGCTTTGAGAGCACAGTAGATAATATTCTTCATTTTGGATTAGGCACCGCCACAAAAATTGATACCATATTAGTTACTTGGGGAGATGGAAAAGTCACCATAATTGCAAACACACCAATCAATCAAACACTGACTGTATCTTATGAAAAGGGCATCTTCAGGAAAATTAAAAAGAATTATAAAGCCTATAATTTTCTTAAAGAAGTCAAAGCAATTGAATTAAAAACTGTCGAAAATGAATTTAATGATTTCCTTCGTCAGCCTCTTTTGCCTCATAAAAATTCACAGGAGGGACCAGGTATTGCTGTTGGTGACATCAACAGTGATGGACTCGAAGATATCTTTATTGGCGGATCTTATCATCAGCCAGCGCATTTTATAACCCAGGACCGAACCGGAAATTTTAAAGTCAAGCCATTTGATAATGATTCTGATGGTGAAGATTTGGGTGTATTGCTTTTTGATGCTGACAATGATGGCGATCAGGATTTATATGTAGTAAGTGGTGGCGCTGAATTTTATGCTGACCATGACAACTACCTCGATCGACTTTACATCAATGATGGAAAAGGAAATTTCATAAAAGATGTAAAGGCATTGCCTCCATTGAAGGGAAGTGGTTCATGCGTTGTCGCTGGCGATTACGATGCTGATGGAGATCTGGATTTATTCATTGGAGGACGAATTATTCCTGAACATTATCCTCAATCGCCGAGGAGTTACCTTTTAAGAAATGATGGTGGAAAATTTACAGACGTCACATTAAGAGTTGCTCCTCAACTTTCCGAACCAGGAATGGTAACGTCAGCCCTATGGTCGGATGTTGATAATAATAATTCGCTCGACCTTGTGGTGGTGGGAGAGGTAATGCCAATCCGCATATTTAAGAATAACAACTCAAAATTGAGGGATGCAACCGATGAATCAGGCCTCAAAAATAGTAATGGCTTTTGGAACAGTTTGGTAAGCGGAGATTTTGATAATGATGGTGACATCGATTTTGTAGCTGGCAACCTGGGACTAAATGGCCCGATGAAGGCCACTGAAAACGAACCAATAATTATCTATTATTCTGACTTCGATGGCAACGGGTCTATTGATCCTTTGATTGGATATTACGATGGTGGAATTAATTATCCATTTCCCTCTTTGGATATTCTCACGGGTCAGTTGCCATCACTAAAGAAGCGCATTCTATATTATCGCGACTATGCCAAGGCTTCACTGGATGAGGTGGTGGAATTCACCGGAAGAAAAGATTACAACACATTGTATTGCAGGGTTCTTGAATCTTGTTATGTGAGAAATGACAGTGGAAAATTTAAGTTGATACCCCTGCCACAACAAGCGCAAATTGCTCCAACTTATGGAATGCTCGCGGAAGATATTAACGAAGATGGAAATCTTGATTTAATCGGAGTAGGAAATTCGTATGAGCCCGAAGTGGTTTATGGAAGGTACGATGCACAAATCGGTTTCACGTTTCTTGGTGACGGAAAAGGAAACTTCAATTCTCTCAGTTCGATGGAATCTGGATTCTTTGTTAATGGCGATGCCAAAGGAATGGCTAGGGTTGAAACTTCCAAAGGCTCTATGATTGTGGTGACGCAAAACAATGACTCGGTTAAAACCTTCATGATGAAGAAGCAAATAAAAGGATCGATTGTTAAAATGGGTAAGGACGAATCATCGGCTGTTTTATATTTAAAAGAATCCCGGAAGAGAAAGATAGATGTCGGTTATGGCGCAACTTACTTGTCACAATCTTCGCGCACTATGTTAATTAACAGACTAGTAGACTCATTAAAAATTTTCAACGCCAAAGGTTCTTTATCAAGAACAGTTCGGTTTAATAAGCATTGATATGAAAGTGGCAAAAAAGGAATGCTTGATTTGTCGATTCGGATTTATCACCATGATAGGAATTGTTCTTTTTTCCTGCTTTCCAGAAAAAAAGACGAATGTTCCTGATGAAATAAAAGTTGCCGTCGATGTTGAGTCTAGAGCAGAACCAATCTCACCAAAAATGTACGGCATGTTCATGGAGCAACTCGGCAATGCCGATGTGGGCGACCTCGTTGATGACGGCCTATGGGCTGAGCTACTTGATGATCGGAAATTCTTTTACCCTGTTGATATAAACGATCAACAACTTCCTCCTAACAAGCGGGACACGACCAATCAGTGGAAGCCGGTCAATGACCCGAAGAAAGTGGTCATGGATCCTGTAAAACCTTATGTTGGCGTTCACTCCCCTAAAATAGTAACGACTCCTAAAACATTGGAAGGCATATCACAATCCGGTTTTCCAGTGATTGCAAATAAAAAATATGTAGGAAGAATAGTTTTGAAAGGAACTCCAAAAGTGACTGTTACCATAAGTTTAAGTTGGGGCAACGATCCTGCCCAAAAGGCTTCTTTCACTATTTCTAAATTGTCAAGTCAATTTTCTAAATACAACTTCGCATTCACATCGAAAGAGAAAAGTAACAATGCAAAACTTGAAATTGCAGGCTCAGGGGATGGTTCATTTTCTGTTGGAGCAGTTTCATTAATGCCAGAAGATAACATTAATGGTTTTCGGCCTGATGTAGTCCAATTGCTGAGAGATTTGAATTCAGGAATTTATCGTTGGGGAGGAAACATGAGTTCGGCCTACGATTGGCGCGATGGCGTTGGCGATCCTGATAAGCGGCCGCCTCGTTATGAATACGCCTGGGACGCCCTCGAAAATAATGATGTTGGTACGGATGAGATGCTGACTTTTGCCAAACTCATCAATGTTGAGTTGTGCATTTCTGCGAATGCCGGATTGGGCGATGCGAATTCAGCAGGAGAGTGGGTCGAATATGTTAACGGCACCAAAGATTCTTCGATGGGAGAGCGGCGAGCTCAAAATGGTCACCCCGATCCTTATGGTGTAAAATTGTGGTGCATTGGAAATGAAATGTATGGTTGGTGGCAACTAGGCCGCACGGATTTGAAAAGTTATACGATCAAGCACAACCAGTTTGCTGAAAAAATGCGCGCCGCTGATCCAACGATTAAGTTGATAGCATCAGGAGCCACTATCGATGAAATGACGATCACGGAATGCGCGTTTAAAGTTACCGGCAAAATAATAGCGGAGTATGATTCGGTCTCCGATTGGACGGGGGGATTGCTTCGACATAATTTGCCCAATATCGATTATATGAGTGAGCACTTCTATTGCTCGGTAGATCAACGTTTTGATTTGAAGAAGGGGAAATATGTAAAGGTGGATGAGCCGTTGGTGGACTGGACACGAAGGCCCGGTAACCGGGTTCGTGCAAAAGCAGAGCATTATGCTGAGTATCATAAGCGAATACCAGGAAGCGAAAAAATTCCGGTCTACATTGATGAGTGGGCTTACTTCACCAATTGGGTTCATCCTCTCCCCACATTAGGTGTTACGATTGGATATGCAAGAGGATTGCATGAAATGTTTCGCCATACCGATCTGATTAAGATGGCGGGTTTTACTTTTGGAACTTCTTGTCTGTCTTTTAGTAAGACAGGTGCTATATACAATTCGTCCGGTTTGCTTTTTAAATTGTATCAATCACAGTTTGGAACTATTCCCGTTAAGATCATAGGCAACTCGCCACAGCCGGCACCTCAATATCCGGTGGGCGGAGATCAGCCCATTGTAAATGCGGGAGGCGATGCGTACCCACTCGATGTGGTAGCTGCATTGACTAGCGATCAAAAAGCATTGACCATTGCCATTGTGAATCCAACAGAAAAGAAAATAACTATTCAACTAAATGGAATAAAAACATCGGGGAAAATTAAACATTATATGATTTCAGGTGCATCCATCAATGCACGAAACATTGTCGGGAAAGCTCCTCAAGTGAATACGACTGAAACTGACTTGGATCCAGCTGACGTTCTTAGTGTGGCTCCGGCAACTATTAATATTTATCGGTATGAACGTCAATGAAATTTTATTAACCAAATTTCAAATGAAAATCTTTATAACCCTGATTGTTATTTTGTTCGGCGTTCTTGTCATTTCAGAGACGTTAGCTCAAAACGCAAAAAACAAAATTGATAAGGATAGAGTGATTGGTGACATCAGTCCGTTGTTGTACGGAAATTTTGTTGAGCATTTGGGTCGCTGTGTCTATGGCGGAATTTATGAACCAGGCTCACCGCTCGCTGATGAAAAAGGATTTCGTAAAGATGTGATGCAAGCGGTTAAAGATTTAAAGGTTCCTATTATTCGATACCCAGGTGGGAATTTTGTTTCTAATTATCATTGGGAAGATGGTGTAGGGCCTAATCGGACTCCACGAATGGAATTGGCCTGGAGTAGATTAGAGACAAACGAATTTGGTACGAACGAGTTTGTGAACTTTGCCAAACAAATCGGTACTGAGCCTTACTTCGCTGTTAACCTGGGAACAGGTACAATCGAGGAAGCGCAACGATGGGTAGAATACTCGAATGTAAGTGGAGGCTCTTATTATGCCGAGCTTAGAAAGAAGCATGGTTATCCTGAACCACACAATATTAAATATTGGAGTTTAGGAAACGAGATGGATGGCTTTTGGCAAATGGGTCATTTGAATGCCGAAGACTATAGCAAGAAAGCCAGAGAAGCTGCCAAGCTAATGAAGCTTACGGATCCCAGTATAAAATTGATTGCGGCGGGTTCATCAAACTATCGTCCAACAGCTGATCCCAATGAATGGAACGCAACCATTCTTAAAGAACTCAAGAACGTAGTCGACTATCTTGCCATTCATATTTATGTCGGCAACCCGGACAATAATTATTACAACTTTATGTCCACACCTTTGGTGATGGAACAAAGAACGAAAATTATTAAAGGCATGATTGCACGAGAGATGGCACAGGCAAATCGGGTGAGCAAAGATCCGATTTATATTGCTTGGGATGAGTACAACGTTTGGTATCGTGCGCGAAGAGGGGAGTCAGCAAAGGGCACGCGAGCATTGGAAGAACATTATAATCTTGAAGATGCTTTAGTAGTTGCTGGTTTCTTGAATGGATTTATCCGTAATGCTGACATTGTGAAAATGGCCAATCTGGCTCAACTCGTTAATGTAATTGGTACAATATTCACCAATGAGACAGGAATGTTCCGTCAGTCCATTTATTTTCCATTGCAATTGTTCGCACAAAATATGGTCGGCAGATCGCTGGATGTACATGTTGCTTGCGATACTTATGATACAGAAGAATTTTTGATTGGATTAGGAGAGCAAAAAACGCAACAGAAGAATGTGCCTTACCTGGATGTTTCAGCTGCGATCAACAACGATGAAATAATATTGGCGGTTGTAAATCGGAACAAAGACAAAACGATTACTACTGACATCCTTCTTCAAGAAGGAAGTTATGATGGAAAACTTTCTGTTTATGAAGTGAATGGCCCTGATGTAAAAACAGAAAATACCTATGGCTCGGAGAAAATTTTGACGAGAGAAAATAATTCCATTATAGCTAAAGGTCAAAAAGTATCATATGGTTTTCCACCTCATTCGTTCACACTTATAAAAGGAAGGATTAAATAACTCGCTACTTCACTTGCAATGCGATACCCGTTTCAACTCCTTTGTTAAATTTCTCGGCATTGAATTTATATAAGTAAGAACCTTTTCG
>Ga0307509_10010699_pt1 | contig 11193 bp, 13 predicted proteins | sample 10_EM_MG_FD_202245 | JGI IMG/M metagenome (GOLD analysis project Ga0307509, IMG submission 202245) | Populus trichocarpa ectomycorrhiza microbial communities from riparian zone in the Pacific Northwest, United States - 10_EM | ecosystem: Host-associated > Plants > Roots > Unclassified | place... | reverse complement strand
CGGGTAGTTTATAAAATGTTTCAGCCGCTGCGTCGGTGAACGCGCCACCAATCCCGAGAAAAGTTTGAAATGTTCTGTCGGGGTTAACAAAAATGCAAATATCAGTTTCTTTAGGTTGTGCTAAGTCACTGAACGAAAGTGAATCGGTAAGCGTGAGTCGATGGGTGGTGCTGTCGGCCGTGGTGTACACTTTTATTTTTTTACCTTCAGTTGAAAAGTGTGTCGATTGTGTTTCTACTTTCGGTGTGTTCTTAGAACAGGCAGCCAGCAATAGAATGCAAGAGATCAGTTTGAGTTTCATGTGTTAACAATTTGTTTTTAATGGTCACATGGAATGGCCGGTCATCATGCCTTGGAATTAAAAGCAATCTTAATGGCCATTTCATAGGTTTGAATAAAATGGGAACTAAAGATAATATAAAAGCGCATATAATGTTATCGTTCTCTAAGATTCAAATTAAGTTCATTTAAAAAGACAGGCAAACATATTTTTCGCTAATGCAATTTGGATCAAAAAGTTTCGTTAAGTAAAACAATTGACCCTTGTTAATGAAACCTATTCCTGTTACCGCCGTGTGAATTAATGCCGACTACAATTCACATCCCACCAACAAGGTTTACCATTTCTGTTATTGTCATTACGGCAATGCTTTGCGATGCATGCGCTAACCGCCCATGGCGACCAACCAACGTAGGCCACGAGACTGGCACCGAATCAACACCACTATTAGTGTCGCACCTTTCTAAAAAAAATCAATGGACTATGGCCCGCACCAAGCCGCATAATATATTTCAACAAATTATCTGTTTTAATTACGTGTGCCGCAGAATGATCGGCCGAAATAAATTGAGGCAGGCGATTAGTTTTGAGGATTACGGTAAACAGATCAAGAAGAATGCAAAGAAGGGAGTCTACAAAAATTTGATACCGGTTCCTGCAACACCTCCCCCTATTAAAAAACAAAAGAAGGACACAATAGTAATAGCAAAAAAAGATACAGCCCGTACGGCAAAGATAAAGTCTGCAACCATCGTTACGACTCCTATTTTGAAAGCTGATAGCCTGATTACATTAAGTGAATTCTTGTTTGAGACTGACAGCTATAAATTAAAAGACAAACATTATTCTCAGTTGGATTCCTTAAGTAAATTTCTGCTTAGGCATCCTACACTCGAAGTAAACATTACCGGCCATACCGACAACACTGGAAACGAACGGCACAATGTTACGCTATCGATGCACAGAGCCGAGACTGTATCTCATTATTTAATTAACAAAGGAGTCTCCGATGAAAAAATATTCTTTGAAGGGTTGGGTAGTTCACATCCGATTCAGGGAAACGAAACTGAAGAAGGTCGAAGCAAAAACAGGCGTGTTGAAATTCTGATTAGTAATCTAAAGAAAAAATGAAAGCATCACTCCCACTTGAATACCTTCACAGCAACAACATAGACTACCACCAACCAAACGCTCATTCCTATAAAATCTACAGGAAGATCCACAAGGCTTACTCCTTCGTTAGCAATTTTACGAAGGCTGTGGCTTACATAGGTAAGTGGGAAGTAATCGGTGATCGATTTAAGCCATGATGGGAATCCATCGCGCGGAAAAAATATTCCTGACAACAATAGCATGGGCAACTGAATAAGATTCGCCACCGGTGCCACCTGCGTTTCATCTTTAGCCCATCCAGCAATGGCAAACCCGAACCCCAAAAAAATAAGTATACCGATGATACAGACGAAAGCAAAATTAAAATAACTGCCCATCATATGAAACCCAAAAAAGTAGGTACCCATGGCAACTAATATGAATGCATTGGCAAGCGTTATCAACATGCGCACAAAAGCTTGAGCAAAAACAAAATAAACAGGATGAACCGGTGTCGCTTGAATTCTACGAAGTGCTCCGCTTGCTTTCATTGCAACGAAGCCAAATGCCACTCCAAAAATTCCAAGCTGCATAATCGTCATCGATAAAATGCCTGGAAGAATAAAATCAAAATAACCCAAATTGTTGGTAGTTATACCTTCGCTCTTCACATCAAGTGTGGAGGGCGAGTGAGTCAATTGGCGATCGAGATTCGAAACAATTTCCACGATGGCGAGATTGGCGATTTGCCCACTCTGTGGTTTGGCCCTATTGAATCGTGTTTGAATGCTGCTTGCCAAAGGCTTATCACCCTCCATCGTACCAAAATTCGCTGGCACAATTACTTGTAAGTCGATATTTCCTTTGCCCAATTCAGCTGCAGCTTCCTCTTCGGTGATTTCTTTAATATTAAATGCTTTCACACCTTTCAACTTCTCGATAAATTGTTTGGATACTTCTGCACTTGCATGGTTAGTTAATCCGATTTTTACCGATGTACCTCTGCCCTTCGACAGAAAACCAAAAATGGATAATAGTGCTATTGGAATAAGCAAAGAGAAAACGATGGCTCCTTTATTTCGGTAATACATCTTAAACGAAGCCTTGGTCAATGCCAGTAGAGAACGGGTATTTTGATTCATAATTAGTCGCGAAGAGTTTTTCCTGTAAGGTCAATGAACACATCATCTAATGTAGCTGGCGGCACTTCAGTATGAGCCTTGAAACCTCTTGAGAGCAGTTGCCTGATCAGTTGCTCTGGAGAATCAAGGGCTACAATTTTTCCATCATCCATAATGGCAACGCGGTCGCAAAGAAATTTTGCTTCTTCCATATAGTGCGTGGTAATGATCACGGTTGTGCCGCGACTTTTGATTTGCGTAATCAGGTCCCAAAGATTTCTCCGCGCTTGCGGGTCAAGTCCAGTGGTTGGTTCATCCAAGAAAACCATCACTGGACGATTCACTAGTGTTGTGGCAATGGAGAAACGTTGCTTCTGACCACCCGAAAGGTTTTTTACCAAAAAATGTGCTTTGTCTTTCAATCCAACATCAGCGAGGAGTTCAAGTGCGTCGACTGTAGATCCATACAAGTCGGCAAACATTTCAAGCAGTTCTGTGAGTTTAAGATTCTGAAAGAAAGCAGAAGACTGAAGTTGAATACCGATACGCTGCTTGACCAGGTAAGGTTGATCGGCCGTTTTAATACCATCTAAAATAACATCTCCGGAAGTAATCGGGCGAAGGCCTTCAATCATTTCCAGCGTGGTTGTTTTACCTGCTCCGTTTGGTCCAAGAATTCCAAATACTTCTCCGCTGTTCACCGAAAAGGAAATTCCTTTCACTGCATGCACATTGTTATCGTAGGTTTTGGTAAGATTTGTTACTTCTAATATGACTGGCATACTTAAGTTGATTGAAATCAAAATTAATCAATTTCATCTGTTAATAATTGATTTTTAATGGTCAGATGGAATGGCCAAGCTCAATTAACATTCACTTGATCGAACTCAATGCGTGGCCATTTCGCGAAAGCATCATTCCGTCTAGAAACTCATAGAAAAAATTTATTTTTGCTCTCATGGATCTATTTCTTGTCAATAACCTGTGACCCATTACTACAACAGTTTTAGTCCGGAAGAACTAACCGGTTCTGATCTAGATAAATTATTAGCGCTGGGCTGGTATCGCATGCACCAAACTATTTTTACCAGTTCACACGTTGGGTTGGAGGAGGTATATCGTGTTCATTGGCTGCGCTATGCACTCAACGAAATTCAAAGTCATACTTCGCACCGCAAAATTTTCAAACGAAATAGACATCTTCACTTTACTATTGAAGACTTCAGATCCATTCGCCCTGATCATGCTGAACTGCATCAACGGTATTATGACTCGATTGAATTTGAGGGCGCGATGAGTATTGAAGAATGCCTTTTCGGAGAAGAGAACTTGTCTACAAATATTTACAACACCAAATGTATTTCTGTTTTTGAAGGTGGTAAACTCATTGCCGGCGGTTACTTTGATGTAGGCGATCATGCGGCAGCTTCCATTCTACATTTTTTTGATCCGTTATATAAAAGAAATAGCCTTGGCAAATTTCTTATTCTTATTACCGTCGATTATTTAAAGTCGAATGGTTTTGAATTGTACTACCCAGGTTATGTAGTGGAAGGAAATCCTAAAATGAATTACAAACTCTTTCTTGGAAAAGAGGAAGCCCAATACTTTGATCCTGAAACTGTAACCTGGAAATATTTTCAAGAGAGCATTTTATTACGACAGTAATTAGAAGTAAGGGGTTAAAAGAATCACAATGCCGTTGATCATTAACCCATTTCCATTCCTCCTTCTTATTCTATAATTTGTTACATCAAACCATAAATCATGAGCAAAAAAATATTTCTCACACTCATTTTATTCATCGCTTACCAAGCTTATGCCGAAGTTCGCTTACCAAAAATCCTTAGCGACAATATGGTATTGCAACGAGAAAAGCCTATTACCATTTGGGGTTGGGCCAACGAAGGAGAAAAAATAACCGTGCAATTCAACAAACAAACTAAAAGCACAAAAACAGATAAAGGTGGTAAATGGGTTGTCTCGCTTGCACCTGAGGCTGCCGGTGGCCCTTTCACCTTAACGGTTAAAGGCACAAACACAATAACGCTTTCTAATATTCTTGTAGGTGAAGTATGGATATGTTCCGGGCAATCGAATATGGAGTGGCCTGTCCGAACAGTTACCAATGCCTTGGACGAAATCCAGAACGCAAATTTTCCAGAGATAAGACATTTCACTGTTCAGAAATCTATCTCAACACAATTGGAGGATGATGTAAAAGGAGGAGATTGGAAGGTATGCTCACCGCAAACCGTGGACGACTTTACGGCTGTGGGCTATTTCTTTGCACGCGAAGTGTACAAAAAAATAAAAGTACCAATTGGGCTGGTCCATACATCATGGGGCGGAACGCATTCAGAAACATGGACAAGCAAGACTGCATTCCAGCAAAGTGACGAATTCAAAAACATGATCGTATCGATGTCTGTGGTTGATCTCGATAATCTCGCTAAACAGAAAAAGGAAGAAATCGAAAAGAAACTTGTGGAAGCCCATATCAAGCTACCAATCGGCAATGAAGCGACACACTGGAAAGAAACCGGTTTTGACGATAAACTATGGCCCACCATAAAAATACCTCAGCTCTGGGAAACGACCTTGGGTGAAATTGATGGCACAATCTGGTTCCGAAAAAATTTCACTATTGCTGCTGAAGATGCCGGGCAATCAGCCACACTTGAACTAAGCATGATTGACGATAATGACGAGACATTTGTAAATGGTGTGAAAGTGGGCGGCATCAATGGCTACAATGTGAAAAGAGTTTACACCATCCAGCCTTCACTTCTAACAGAAGGAAGGAACAGTATATCCGTAAAAGTAGTTGATACTGGTGGTGGTGGCGGTCTATACGGAGAGGCAAAAGATATGCGTCTTGTAACTCAATCTCAAAAAGTAATTTCGTTGGCTGGCGATTGGAATTTCCAGATTGAATCAATGAGCTTAGGAGCAACGGTAAGCCCCAATAGATACCCAACACTCCTTTTCAATGCCATGCTCAATCCACTTTTGAATTTAAGTATTCGTGGAGCCTTGTGGTACCAGGGCGAATCCAATGCTGGACGTGCTTATCAATATCGTAAGGAATTTCCACTGATGATTCAGGATTGGCGCGCGCATTTTAAACAAGGTGACTTTCCATTTTATTTCGTTCAGTTGGCTAGCTATAATTCTGCAAACGGAAATAGCGAAAGGGGAAGCACATGGGCAGAACTTCGCGAAGCTCAAACCATGACACTCTCCCTCCCCAACACGGGCATGGCCGTCACCACCGACATTGGTGAGGCCAAAGACATACATCCGCGCAACAAACAAGATGTTGGGAAACGGCTTGCCGCGATCGCTCTCAACCGACTTTATAACACTACCATGATCGACGGAGGGCCAACCTATCAATCAATGAAAATCGAAGGCCGCAACGTTAGGCTCACCTTCTCACAAATAGGAACAGGTCTGTTGGTAAAAGACAAATACGGTTACCTGAAAGGATTTGAAATAGCAGGCAGTGATCAAAAATTTTATTATGTTAAAGCATGGGTCGAAGGCAACGATATTGTGGTTTCATGCGAGGCCGTCACGGAACCAGTTGCTGTTCGTTTTGCATGGGCCGACAATCCAGAAGACGCTAACTTATTTAATAAAGAAGGGTTCCCTGCGGTACCATTCAGAACAGACACATGGAAAGGAGTTACGGAAGGAAATAAATTCAAGATCGAATAAAAAAGTCGATTCAACTTACTATGTAACCCGTTGCCTTAGCTAGCAGTCTAAGAGAAAAAATTGCTATGCTCAATTCCTACACACTCAAATTGGCTGACATAAGTTTGATCTTCCTTATTCTTTTTTATGTGATGATGCTGGGAGGCGGCTGTTATGAACAACTTACGGTTACTAATGTGGTAACAAGCGCTCCTCCCAAGTCGCTGTATATGTTGCAAGGACCATTTGGCTTTAAGCCAATTATTTTCTGGATAATTTTTCGACCCATTACAACTCTATTATTCTTGCTCGCGGTTGTCACTAACTGGAATTATTCTCGAGTCAGAAGAAAATTATTGCTTTTTGCATTCTGCATTGATCTTATTACCACGATAGCCACATTTACTTATTTTGCTCCGGAGACTGGAGTGATTGCTGGTGCTGTTTATAATGCGGACACTGTAGATTCTGCATTGCTTGAACGCGCACATCTGTGGAGAAATTTAAATTGGATTCGAATTGGAGGATTTTGCATGGGTAGCGTTCTTCTTCTAATCGCAATCACTCAAAAAGCACATCAACCCAAACTCACCTAAGTCGACCTGAATAAGTCATTGCTTAATGCTATTTCATCGATTCTGGCCGTACGCATCACATCATTAAGGTATTGAGGAAGAATCCATTTCAAGCTAGGTTTGTATTAAACATCCAATTGAAAGTTTAATCAATTCTAAGCCATGGGAAATGTTGTAACGCAAATTGATGAGTGGTCGGTAAAAGACCTCGAAGACAACTCCTCATTGAAAATCTTGGTGGAAGGTTGCAGTGAATTAGGAAACAATGCAAGGCCAGGTTTAAGAGTAATGTTTATGGGGTACACCATAAACTTTGAACCTAACCTCGTGGAGCAATGGGTTTATAAGGCTGTTAAAGAAGGATTAACAGAATACGTGTCAAAAGATTCGTGGATGGTGCATGCTGATCAATATATTAAAGTCTCGCTGCTCATAGGAAATCCCCTCAAAGCCAGAGTAGAAGTTAAAACGAGAAGCTCAAAGCCGGTGGTGAAAGAATATGAGCTTCCGATTCAAATATAGTGCTAACTCTTCAATAAGTTTTTAAGATCAGGATGATGTTGTGATGTGAGAAATTCCGTCACAGTAAATTCCGCCAGCTTGTGAATATAAAATGGATCTTCACTGATGATCCGATCAACTTCTTCCTTTGATTTTGCCAGCGCTAAAATAATTCCACCAGTACGAGGCACTTTTCTACCCGAAGCAACAAATACATTTTGCTTATAATATTTACGTAAATATTTCACATGCTCGGTCATGTGAGCATCCAATTTTTCAAGAGGAACAATATAATTCAAATTGATAATAAACATGAAAACAAAGTCATGCGCCTTGTGCTCTCATTTTTCTCACTTGCAATATTGCACCAATCAAAAATAACGCAAGGCAAATCCCAATTACCATTTGGATACGGGGATCATCAGGACTGGAAGCAAGTGGCGCATCCAACGGCAGTCGCGTAGCAGATTCAGTAACCGCTGGAACGATATGAAAAAAGAAGGTTAACGAATAGCCAACCCGCTCGATGTACCGTGATGCTTTTCCTAAACTTCCTTTACTCGCTGCCCACACCACGCCAAGCGTTATTAAAGTAATGATTCCTAGCGCATGAGGTTTTCCAAATCCGCCATGTTGAAAGATTCCAAAACCTGTGAGGCACACTATTATAGTAGTCACCACAAAAGCCTTTCCAAGAGAATTATCCCATGAAATTTTACCATCGCGGATCAGTGAAACTGCGCCTGCAGCGACAGCTACCAGACTGATTATTGTGTGAAATACACCGAGTGAAGTTAATCCAAAAATAAGGGTTGGGCTCATGTTGTTATTAAGTTAGGTATCAAGATAATAAATTCGTGAACAAATTCACCTGGTATTTGTTCTCTTTGGGTTAGCAACCTTGTCCATTAATTTGATTTTTTGAACCAACTCCTATGTCCTTCGTAATTCAAAAGTCCACGTTAGATTTTTTAAAGAAGCTCTCCTCTCGCAATGATCGGGAGTGGTTTAACAAGCACAAAGAAGAATATTTACAAGCACAAGAAAATGCGGTAGAGTTTGCTGGTCGATTGATTAGCCTGATGAACAATCACGATCGAATTGAAACACCATCCGGCAAGAAAAGTCTTTATCGTATCTATAATGACGTTCGGTTTGCCAAAGACAAGTCACCTTACAATCCACGTTTTGCCGGGTACTTGAGAAGATACAAGCCCTTGCTTCGCGGCGGCTATTATTGGTGGATAAAACCAGGAGCATCTCGCGTGAGCTGTGGTTTTGCGTATCCTAATCCTGAAGATCTTAAAAGAATTCGGTTTGATATCCGTGATAACGTTGACGATTGGAACAAGCTTCTTCAAGCAAAAGCAATCAAAGCAAATTTTGGAGCGATGCAAGGTGAAAAAGTGGCGACCACGCCAAAGGGCTTTGACAAAGATGACCCTGCTATCGATTTGCTTCGTTACAAACAATTTTGGTTTTCCCGCTCATTCTCGGATAAAGAAGTCTTAGCTCCGAATTTTCTCCATAAGGTTAACAAAACATTTAAAAGTATTCGTCCATTTTTTGACTATGTAAGCGATGTACTTTCCACCGACTTAAACGGTGAGGCGTTACAATGACCCAAATATTGAAGTTTCAAAAAAAAGATTCTCTCATTGGAATAAATCAATTCCATTCACTGTCTAACAGACAAAAAAAGAACATGAAGACAACTAGTAGGAAGTGGTTGCTTAGTCTGGGATTGGCAACCTTAGTGAGTTTAGGTGCCATGGCGCAAGGGCATCATAACGGGCACCACAAAAAACACGACGGTGATCATGGCAAGCATCATTATGCAAATTCAGGTAAAAGAAATTTATCGGACAAAGTTTATCGCGTCACGGAAGCTGATAGCCTGCAAAAACAAAAAATGAAACCAGCGGTAGATCGCGCTTCAAAAAGATTGGAGTCACTTCGTCTTAGCTATCAAAAGCAAGAGAAGAGAGTGCTTGATTCTCTTAGCCTTCAGGTAAAACCTTATTTGAAAGAAGAACAATTAAAGAAATTGAACGACTGGAAAGACAAGACGGGTAAATGAGTGAGTGGCCTCGGTGGTGAAAGCTGCCGAGGTTTTTATTTTTCTATAAATTGATTGTCTTCTTAATCTTAGTAGGATTGCTCAATTTAAAATCCTTTGAGCTATTGTTGATTTTATAACTTCTATTAACATATCCCTTGTTGTATTCTTTTACGCGAGCTTCAAATTCAATCATGTCTCCGGGATTAAGAGAAGCTTTAATAAAACCTTGCGTGTAGCTGAACCAAATATGATCAGCAACAATTTTTTGTGATTCGAGGTCAACAATGTCTTTTAATAAAATGGTTTCCTCACTGTATCCTTTGTAATTCACCTTCTTCCCTGCCCGGTCAAATACGGCTTTGAATTTTTTGCGTTTCCCCTCTTCCGCAGCAAGTTCCTTTCTCATATTAAACCTAATCTGTCTCAATAAAATCTAAATCATTTCCAAAAGTCTCCTGGGTTTTGAAAGCAGCTAACAGAGCAATCGTCATCAGGATAATTCCGGTAACCCATGCCCCGGTAATATAACTATCGAACAGGTTGCGCATAAATTTGAACAACAAAATTATCAAGGGTAATGCACCACGCACCATGTTGGGTATACTGATGGCGGCAGACGCTCGAAGGTTAGTGCCAAATTGCTCGGCACTCATCGTAATATAAACAACGGTGAAGCCGGTGCCATAACCAAGCCCTGCACAGATCATATAAAATGTAGTGGTTGTTCCTCCCTGTTGCAAAAAGAAAAGTGTGGAGAAGAAAATAGTGATTCCATAAAAAATGAATAATGCTTTCTTGCGGCTTTGTAAACGCTGACTCAATAAGCCTACCGAGAGATCACCAAATGCAATGGCGAGATAAAGAAACATGATCGCCTTGCCGGGATCAATTCCATCAATGCCAAAGGCTGCGCCAAACTGATCCGAAAAAGTAACAAGCACGCCAATGATATACCAGGCTGGCAACCCAATGAGAATACAACGGAGATAGCGAAGGAAGCGATCTTTGTTTGTGAAGAACATTAGGAAGTTGCCGCGCTCAACAGCTTGCGTTTTAAGTTGAGCAAACATGATACTTTCATGAACACGCATTCGCAACACCAACAACACTAAACCCAATCCACCTCCGATGTAATAACACGTTCGCCAAAAGAAAATCTCCTTCATAAAAAATGCCGTAACCGCGCCGAGAATGCCAAACGAAGCAATCATGGCCGCAGCCACACCGCGTTTCTCTTTTGGTAACAACTCACTAATCAATGTGATGCCCGCCCCAAGTTCTCCCGCCAATCCTACTCCTGCAAAAAAACGCAAGACTATATATTGAGTAGTGTCCGTCACCATTCCATTAAGAATATTGGCAATCGAATAAATCAGGATAGAGCCAAACAAAACATTGAGTCTCCCTTTTTTGTCGCCAATAATTCCCCAGAGAATTCCTCCCACCAACAAGCCTATCATTTGAATACTAATGATCAACTCGCCTTGAGTTAATACCTCCGCTGGTGAAAGCCCCAAATCCATTAAACTTGGTTTTCGAATGATGCCAAACAAAAGAAGATCGTAGACGTCAACAAAAAACCCAAGAGCACTCACTACAACAGCAAGTTGGAAGAGGTTATTATTTTTTGAGGGCATGAGGAAAAAGACTTTACTTGAATTTACTGATGATATGAACCTTGAAGGTAAGAAATAGGTGTAAACCTCAATGGAATAATTCATAAATTACGATTTGAAGAAAATATGGGTTCACACAACGAAACATCTAAGTACCGCAATCAAACTCTTGGTGAAGAGATCGCCAATAGCATTAGCCACGGGGTTGGTGCTCTAGGTGCAATCGCAGTAACTCCAATATTAA
>Ga0307509_10010697_pt1 | contig 11193 bp, 7 predicted proteins | sample 10_EM_MG_FD_202245 | JGI IMG/M metagenome (GOLD analysis project Ga0307509, IMG submission 202245) | Populus trichocarpa ectomycorrhiza microbial communities from riparian zone in the Pacific Northwest, United States - 10_EM | ecosystem: Host-associated > Plants > Roots > Unclassified | place... | reverse complement strand
AGTTACCCTACTGAGGAACCCAAGTTACCCTACCTTCACCGGCAAAGTCATCCTAGAACTTAGAGGTTGATTGCCTCACATTCTATGGGCTCTTAGATGTTCTTGGGCGCACACGCATCTGCGCGGGAAGGCCCCACGCCTGTGTAAAGGTGGGCCGAACATACAGTTGAACTTGGGCGGGTTTTGCTAACACCCCCCTCTGGCCCCAGCATTGGGACGGCATGTTATAGGCAGACGGCTGTGTAGTTGCTCGTTTGCTAGTTAAAAGAGGTGATTGGACCAGCTGCCGTAACACGGTATAAGTCGTCGCCGTCCGTCCGACTGAATGTCGTTCACAGGATCTATAAGGGGAGCATGGGTAACCGCCAAAATGGGGGTTGCCCATATATGGTCTCTCGGGCACCTAGGAGTCTATTCTAGCCTACGGGTAGTAGGGTAGTCTTCATAGTGGTACTCAGGTAGTCTCAGAAGGCCAGGGTGCTTTCGAGACAAATACCTCAGTAACCAGCCCGGACCTTGTCCCCTTGATTTGTAGCATTACTATGTGTTGTTATTGGACTCTGGAGGTAGGAGTCTTATCACGGTAGAGTATGTCCCGAAAGGCTGGCTATGGGTAGCGCCCACTTAGCCAACCATCGGCTATCTCTCCCTGGGAGAGCTTGCATGTCAATTTATCACCTTGGATAGACGCGTAGATTAAATGATGGACTGCATAGCTTGTATAGACGAAACTCCCACTAGGCCAGTGAGTCCACCAGCTAGGTATTGACTCCGGTTGTTGTCATCACAGTTAGCCACTGGTATGACTTCGATAGGAAGAGTTCTTCCACCTGTGGTTGTATTGGAGATGCATTGCAGAAACTCATATCATATTGACGGAGTTAAGTGTACCCGTGTTGGTCTGACACTTCCAGCTGGATACTTCCTGATGGAGGGTAGACCTCGGACAAACCCTGAGCAGGACAGGGTGCTCGCACAAGGTCGGAGTAGTGGTGAATGTCAAAGGCTTAAATCTGATATCTACTTAAGTTTAAGTGATTGGCATTCTACTTCTATAACCAACTTTCCTCAAGAGAACTTATTGAGTGAAGCTTTCAGCTTAACGATATTAAGTTTTACTGTTTTGATTCTTTTGAATTATTTACCTCATCTTTATCTTCTACTTTGAGAGTTTGGTGCGGTCGCAACCTTAGAGTTCACCTCTCTATAGGGTGCCCCCATTACAATAGGCAATTCTTTGGCACCGGTTCTTAGATCTTTTAGCGTCCCTTCTCTGCTTAACCAGTCCAAATCGTCTCATGATGCTTCTCGGACCTCTTCCAAGAGTTCTAACTCGTCCTCTTGTAGTAGAGCTTTGGATATCATAGCACTTGATACCATGACCTCTTCCAGGGTAAGCCATGGGTTTCGTCCAATATCATTTTCGCTAAATAATCTGTTTTCCTTGCTGTCCGCATATAGCTGACACATGATCTCCTGTACCTCTTCCACTACGATTGTTCGTTTAGGCGATAGGTCTCTGCTCCCAAATCCTTTGTTTCCCCGATCGGTTATTCGTAGGTTGTCCACCTCCATCATTCCTGACGTGTCTATTTTTTCGATGATCATTGGTGCAATCCGGTCCCCTTCCTGAACCTGATAACTCTTTTTTCCATGATTTATCATAATGACTTTGACTTCTCCTGTATAGTCGGCGTCTATCACTCCTCTGCCGATCCCTATACCTTCTTTGTATGCTAGGCCGCTTCGCGGGGCTATTCTAGCATAAGTCCCTTGTGGTATCCCTATCCCCATTCTGGTTCTAACATACCTTTGTCCCCGTGCTGGGATCAGTACGTCTTCCAGAGGGTCCAAGTCGTGTCCTGCCGAAAACCTTGAGCCTTTTGAGGGTAGCGTGGCTTTTGCTGCCATCTTCATTACCTGAATGGCAGCTGCCCGTTGCACTAGGATCCGTTTTTTCAACTTCTCCTGAACTGGTTCATCCTGTACAAGGCTTATTAAAAAGTGTTCCTGTTTCAGAATTGACTGTTCGGTATGCTCAGCTCCCTCCTCAGGACGATACTCCGGTCGTCTGCTCAATGCGTCTGGTTTACCGCTTCGGGACCCCGGTTGATCGATAATCTTGATATTGAACGATTCAAGCAATTGTACCCAACGAATCAGCCTTTGATTCCATTTTTTTGGTGTCAAAACGTGTTGCAAATTCTAGTAATCGGTATAAACCGTGATCAGCCTATCCGCACCGTATATATAGTGTTTCCATTCTCTGAACGCTTCCAATCTGGCTAGAAGTTGCTCATCGTGAATCTCGTAGTTGCGTTCAGCCGAATTCAATTTCCGGGAATGGAATGCCACCGGGTGAAGCCTTTTATCCTGAAATTGTAACAAAATTGCTCCCAGCGCCAAGTCGCTTCCGTCGGTTTTGATCACCGTTTCCCGTTCTAGGTAAAATGCGCCAGGATTGCCGCCGTTGTGAACCGCTATTTGAGTTTTTCAAAAGGTATGTTCTGCTCTCGTCCCCAGCTGAACTTTTGTTTGTCTCCTTTCAGCGTTTCCGTTATTGGCTTGCATATCTTTGAGAAGTTTTCGATAAATCTTTGATAGAAGCTTGCAAAGCCAAGAAAAATTGGAACTTCCTTCACTGACCCAGGTGCCTTCCATTTCCTTATAGAGTCCACCTTCCTCGTGCCCATCGTCACCTCGTCTGTTGCCACAATATATCCCAGGAATTCAACAGCTTTCACATGAAACTCGGACATCTTAATGGAAACCGCTAACTGGTGTTCCATTAATTGCGAAAGTACTTTCTTGACCATTGCGACATGTTCCGCATGCGTCTTGAAGTAGATGAGGATGTCATCTAAGTACACCACTACCCCTTGGTCGAGAAATTCGCGTAATATTTTATTCATCATGCGTTGGAAAGTTGCGGGAGCGTTGACTAGTCCAAACGGCATGACTTTGAATTCGTATTGTCCGTAACGAGTTCTGAATGCTGTCTTCCATTCATCACCCTTCTTTATCCTTATTAGGTGATAACCATCCTTGAGGTCCAGTTTCGTAAATATTGTAGCGCCTGCAACCCAATCTCGTACTTCGCTCATCAAAGGAAGTGGGTATTTATCGAGAATGGTTAACTTGTTGAGTTGTCGGTAGTCCACACATAATCGTAAGCGACCGTCTGGTTTTGGTACAAACAAAATTGGCGCTCCAGGTGGTGACTGGCTATGCTTAATGTTGCCTTGTGCCAACATTTCCTCAATGTAAGTTTTTAAAGTATTTAACTGGTATTGTGACATAGGGTAGACGGGTCCCCAAGGAGGTTCTGATCCTTCCTTGAGGTCTATCGCGTGATCGAACGTTCGTCTTAGGGGCATTTTGTCCGACACTTCTGGTCGAAATAAATGCTTGAACTGAGCCTATTCAGGTGGTAAAGTTTCTAACTCTACGGCATCCTTTTCTTCAATCTTTCCTATTCTTCCCACATACTGGGCCTTTGGATCATATGCGACTGTCTCGTCATACTCAAACAGATTCTTTACGGCCTCATTCTCGACATGATCTCGACATGTTATTTGTCCGAAACTCCATTTTTTCGGTTCGTCTAAATGTGATAAGTGGTGTTCATTGTACCACCATCCAAAGGGGATGATAAGGTCAAAACGTCCTGTGGGCGCTATCTCTGCGGAAATGGGAGACCGATGTCCATTTCTGATTTCTAACGTAATAGGGCGGGCATATCTTTGTGCGCCAGATGAACTTGAAAGTCCATCGAATCCGACTATTTTGATGGGTTTTTTTCAGACTTTGTATGGAATGTCAAGTCGTTCGACTAACTTCTCGCTTAATAGGAAGCAACTAGCTCCCGAATCCAGTAAAACATGAATGCGTGTACGTTTGCCCTCAACATCTAATTGGACAGGTCCTTCCGGACATGAGGAATGTTTTGGAGAACTCGGTATTGGCCTCTGAGGGCTATCCGGTTCTTCATTTTTTCTCTTAAAATGCATTGTCTCGTTAACTGTGGTTGTTTATTACCGCGCCTGCACAGTTTCGTCCAGAGAGGACTCCTCAGATAAACTTTCTGAATTAGTATTTTGGGCAGCCCACTACTAGCGGTCTTTACCTCCTGCCGAGGAGTTCCCAAATACTAGGCATTACCGTCTCGCACAATGGCTCAACCTTGCGACAAGGCCTGCACAGTCCGTATCATAAACTTATTTCGTGGACCATTGGCGACTGACTGGGAATGACACCTTCGTCTGTACCATTTTGGTTTTAACTGAGAAACCTATTGGGCCTTGGATAGCGTAGAGGCTTAGATCAGCGTGCCCTAGTCACTAAAGCCACAGCTCGGGTAATAATCCTCATCCAAGCTCTTCCGTAACTTTATTCGGAACCCTTGTGCTAGAGTGGCACCTGTCTCGGTCTCAGGGATAGTTTAATTGAGATAGTGAGTGTGAATACCCGCTGTATCCTAGCTTTTCACTTCCAGTGTCTTTCATCTATCCCCTACTGGGCAGCGTCCGCTTTCGCTATGTTCCGGTAATTTTGGGCCATCTTGTCCCTTAGATTGAGGTAGAATAGTCTCGTCTCTATTGGCTAGCTTCCAGTCATGCAAAGTCAGAAATTATCTCGCTTTTTTGCATCCTTCCCGGCCTTCAACGTCTCTCGATCTTTCCTCGATCCGTACCCTAGTTTCTTCCCTTATCCAGTTCCAGTTCTTTTAACACGATTGAACTCCGTTATGGACTTCTATGAACGATTACATCGATACCGTGTCATCTCAGTGCCTGGCTGGATTCTTTTCCTTCTTCTTATGACTTGGTTGCCCTTCTTCCGATTTGTCTAACCGTCATTTCTCCGAGGTACACCAACCAAGGGGTTCATTCGATATAGACTCTTCGTTCTGGGACCTTAGCCATAAGGTGCGCGCCGCGTTGTTCTTTTTGAGTTTCGATTCCTGGAGTTACGCCCAGACTACCCATCCGCCGTCACCAGTGGGGCCTGATAACACTTATAGTGTCTCGCCGTCGTACAAGTTCCATGCAACCCGACGGTCTATTCTGTTCACTGATCGTGAACTTTCTCGCTGGCCTCGTTCGGCCACGACAGCTACTCTTTTTCTCGGGGATTGGGGATGATCGCGCTTTCGTTTATTTATTTCGTACCTTTTGGTACCGAATGTCGCGACGGATTGTTCCTTTCGACAATGTTTCCAGAAGTGGTTTGTCTTTCCACATCGTGCGTATCCCTTGTTATTTCTTCGTCGATCAATAACATCTTTAGGGATGGAGTCGTGAGCTTTGTCCCAGCCTGTGTGTACTATCTCTTTTTGGTTGGTAGCTGTCTTTTCCTTTGACCCTGTCTTCGTACGGGGTACCTTAGGCTTTCCCTTATAGGAGGCCCGTTTTTCTGCCGTATACCTTTTGGGGGGTCTTGGATTGCTCTTTGTCGAAGCCCGGTCTTCGGTTTTTCGACTTATCGATATCCCAGAGGATTCGCCCTTTCCGTGTCTTAGGCGTTTGTCCTCCTCGTGATTCTCATATTGAATCATGGCATTCTTAAACCCTGCCAGCCATAATTCGTCGTTGAGATAAGTTTCGAACAATAGTCTTAATAATCCGGCCTCCGGCATCTGAGCTTTAGGCATGTCTCTCCATGCTACCCCTTGGAGTCCAACTTTAATGTTGTAGTTCTCCATTCGCAAGAGGAATTGTCGTATATCCCCATGATACCTTTCAAGTTTCATCAACTTGTGGGTCCTTTCCCCCTCATGGGTAGGCGTGAATCATTCAGTTACTTTTTGTTCAAAGAGGAACCATCTTTCGTCACTGATCTCCTTTTGATATCGCAGTGCCCCCGACATCTTTTTCCGATAGGTATCTGTGAAAGGGGATACATGGTCTCCTTCTATTCGTCCCAGGGCGTATTTGATTCGATCAACCTATATGGTCCATAGGTGGCTGTTTTGTTCGAAATAGTCTTCAACGGCCATTAACCATTTTCGAATATCCTGAGGGGACTTGTTTTTGAATACCCACACAGGGTCGGCGGGCCTTTTGGTGTTTAGCAGTCGTTCTCGAGCGATTGCTTTGGCAATGACGTCTACGACGTCTTCCTCTTCGTCCCCTGTCTCGGGATCTTGTCTCTCCAGACCTTTCCCTTTCTCTTTGCAACTTGGGCCTCTTTTCGGATGTTCCCGTCGTCGTCGTTGTCATCACCATCGTCTGGGTCGGGGTCTCCTGCCCCGTGCATAGTCGTTGGTGGTATTTGGCCTCCTCTCTTTCCTCCTTGTTCAGGAGTTGGATTTGACCGTTTTTTTGGAACTCCGTCGGTATTCCGTACGGGCCGTTCCCTATTGTCAGTAATTACAGTTGGGGCTGTTGACCTTTGAGCCAATATGGCTCCTACCTGGGCCTTTAGATCGATCATGATATCATGAAGCTTTGCCATTTCCGCTTCATGAGGTCCCTGTTGATCTCTGGCGGGCTCCTTGTACTCCTCGTTGTGTCGATTTAAAACCGACACGTAATTGGCATTGTTATTTGCTCGGGCTTCCTCCACTTCGAGGATACGGTCCCGAAGCTGCTCATCCTGTCGCTGGCTGTGTTCCGCCTGTTCTGCTTGGCCAGCTTGTTGGGCTTGGAATTCTGCTTGGACCTTTGCCACGATTTCTGCCTGTATAGTTTTGGACTCTTGGTCCAACATGTCGATAGTCCTCTCGAACAGGTTGAATTCCTCAACCAGTATGGACTCACCTTGTTCCAACCGGCGCTGGAGTTTTCCTAACGCTCTTGCCTGTTGTTGGCCTTCGTTAGATAGTCATCCAATATCTAGGTAAATGGATTTCTGTTCTCTAGCTATTCGTTGACTAAATCTTCCGAGAACTCCTCCAAGGTGGCCCGCGAATTGGTTTAACTCTTGCCTTGAGACAAAGCTAACAGTAGGTGTCTTAGAACGTCCTCGCATCAGTCGTGCAAGAGCTACCTTTCCAATCGTACCGGTATCCAGTGGACCAGGAGTTTGGCTGCTACTGTTAGGCAGGAGCCTATCTCAAAGTCTTGCGAGATAACTCAGGCCGATAATCTTAATCGTAGACGGAGATTGTCTAGGAAGGCTCAATATTCCAAAATAGAGGTAGGTAAAGTGATAAAGATTTTTCTAGCGTAAAAACTTATATTGATAAGATCTCTTCTCTGTTGCTTGATAAGGTTCAAATAGCTCGGGAGGCACCTCGATATTTATATGCCGCGTGTGGGTGGTCGCGGGCTACATCTAGTTCTCATACTAACTAAGTACCTGCTAACAAACTCCAGCTTCTTCTAAGAAGTGCGAACACCATTTGACCCTGACAATTCTGTTATCTCACTTCGACTTCCGAATCGCAACACCATGAAATTTCCTGACAGTGCTCCCACACATCAGTCCATTGATTACGATCCATCTTCGTCGGCATGGAGTCTTGCTTACCATATGCATATGCAGAATGGTCTCCATGATCGAACCAATAAAGGGGCCAGCTTTGTTATTGAACCTCTCAGCATTGCAGGTATATCCTGCAACCGACATCTGCGAGGCATAAGATAGACTTGTCACGATAATCGCACCAATACCCATTATCCCTCCATAGTCATATCATTATCGTATTGTTCCGTCAGCATCCTACGGATACTATTGACATGCGTGAGTGCGGGTATACCTGATTTCTCAAACTACCTCATCCAACAACACCATTCACTTCTGCGACTTTCATCGCAAGAGCATGAAGTATAGAATGTGTTGCTTAACTATTGTCTGTAAAAACGTCCCATTACTTAGTGACCACTTTCGCGACCCTCGTCTTTAGTGCTCAGTAACTTTATGCGACGTCAACCGATTTGGCTCGAACCACTTGCATAAGCTCGCCAGAGGTCTTGCTTCATATACCCTGCGAATGGGATCCGGTCGGACAGACGGCCGTGACCTATACGGGGTTACGAGGAGGGCTCCAATGACCATGTCTTTGGTGAGGGGACGCAACTACGGTGGCGTCTGCCGATGTAGCGCCGTCCCAACACTGGTGTGGGAGGCGGGTGTTGGCTTGTCTTTTTTAGAACTTCAGAATCCTAAGGTCGGGTAACTATAGGTCTTTATTTGCTTAAAGGAAGGCTAAGCCTTCCGACATGCCTAACACCATTGATGAGAATAGTAAATTCGAGGGCTTTGAAAGGTTGGGTCTTAAGTGGTGTGCCCACAGTGGTCTTGAACGACAGGGCTGAGCTATCTTCATTCAGTTCTTCTGTATTGACAGATTCTGCTTCGGATTCTTCATCCTCTGTATCCTCAGAGGCGCGAACATGGTTGATTTTGACTTCCTTCTTTGGGCATTCATTTGCCATGTGTCCGCTTTCGCCACAGTAGAAACAGGCTCCTTCGGCCTTCCTGTGGTCCATTTCAGCCTTGCTGGGCTTCTTATTCTTGGTATAGGTCTTCTTCTTTGCTGGGGCTTTTCCTTTGTATTCGGATTTGATAGCGGTGGGTTTTCAATAGGTAGAGGTATTCTTTAGTTTGTGTGGCTTGCTACTGGAGCTTGAGCTTCCTCCAGTGCTCTTGTATGCTCTAGTGTTGTACATGGTAGCGTCAAATCGTTCTGCTAGAGCTATGATATCATTCATGGTATCCGTAGGTCTGATCTGTGGTTCAACATTCCGGCAAAGCTTTGTATCCATAGCATCGAGAAATCGTTGTTGGTAGGCGTATTCTGTGATTGCTTCATCAGGTAGGGCTACTTTGATGTCTTCTAGATCGCCAACAACCTTTGTAATGCGTCCTGGCTTTCCACCAAAGTTCTGGTGTACTTTCTGCCATTTCCGGTACAGGTCATCTGTGTTGGTAGAGGATTCAAATAGCTGTTTGAATTTGTTGATGAATTCTTCAAGCATTGGGGATTGTTCTCTGTCCTTCATGAATGTGAGGAAGGCTCCTTCTGCTCTTCCTTCTGTAAGACCGCTATACCAATCCACTATGTCTGGTGTATTGGCTTCGGTCATGTGATGTCTAGATAGGTATCGTTCAACTGCTAGAAGCCATTGCTTCAGTTTGTCTGGCTTTAGGTCATCGCCCTCACCACTAAACTTAGCTGGTACAGGTATCTTAGGTGGCGGTATCCTGGCTGGAGGAGGAGGGTCTGCTATTGTGGCTGTTTCGGGTTCCGGAGGAGGTGGAGGTGGCGGTCCTGGCCTTTCAGGTGGTTGCCTGCCTCGTGCTCTTTCTGCTCTTTCTGGTGTGTCTGGGAATGCTCCAGGAGTTGTCTGGTCTCTGGAGGCCTGAAATGCGGAGGCCAGCGATCCAAACACTGTTCCTAGGTAGCTTTGGCTTCTTAATATCCCTGGGTGAGGTGGGGATTGTTGTATAGGTACTGTAGCTGCTGCTCTTGTTACAGTTTCTGCTAGTTCCTCTGCTTCGAGTTCATGGTGTTGAGCAGCTCTTTGGAGGAGTTGTTGTGTGGCTCTTTCTTCTTCTGACTCTGTATCGAGATCTCCACGAAGGAGGCCACTCTCTGATAGTGGGCTTTTGGTTTCTGATTGTTCTGGTGGTTGTTCTGAAGGGCCAGGCGTAGGCTCTTGTATTTGTGGTGTCTGTGTAGAGCGTCCGTAGGTCCTGCCGGACCTTGTGCTACTTCTGCTCCTTTCTGCAATTGTGAATGTAGCACCTGAGCCAGGAACTCTATCCCTGCTGCTCCTGCTTCTAGCTAGTTATCAAGATATAGGAAGGGTGATCAATCCAACCTGGCGGTCCTCTGTCCTGAAGACTTTTGAATTCACCTGCTAAGGCGAAAAAAATGTAACCGGTTTACTCCTCTTTAACGAAAAAGTACAATAGAGGGCTAGTGGTTGACTGGCAAGCGCTAGGTCTAAGGGAGGCTTCAAGAGACCCGGAGATAGAGAGATAATAGTGAAAGGGCAACTGGAACTCTGAGATCACCGTTCAACCAAGTATATTCATAAATCAAGAGTCTGCTGAAGTCTGCCGTTCTCCTGCTAGCCAGGAGATGAGTTTAAATACAAGAGTTCTCCCAGAGCGATAGTAATCAGATATCCTGCAACCACGATCATTACCTGGGCAGTGCACCTTGCCCTGCATGTCCTGTGATCCCACATGAAACCTAAGAGTCATAACACTGCCTCAATGCTATTGTCAGCTCACATGACCGTTCCTTCACTTGTATTCCTAAATAACACAATAAACATTCAAAAACTAAACTTAACACAAGCTAATGGGCCCTACTATAGCTCCGGGGCTGTAAAACAATCTAACTAATCAAAGTAAGCAAAGTAATCAAACTAAACATAGGAAATCCTGCACTCCGCTCCTGTATACAGTTACCAGAACATGTATACATGTTACATTAATGCACACACGGACTGGTCGAACCAAGATAGGGATGTCACATGAGGCAGGTGTGGGACTGAACTGGAAACCTTAGAACATGTTGTGAGGTGCCCCGCGCTAGCTAGCGCTTGGTGGAGCTACCCACCAGAATATTTTGACATAACTCCAAGTTCGGAGACGTGGAGGAGAGGAAAGAAGGGACTGGCTCAGATTAAGGGTTTGGTTTCTTATGTGATAGGCAACAGGATTAACTTCCCGGTGAGGGGAGGGGTTTTTCCTTTTACGCGAAATGCCGATTTGGCTTCATGAGTTATTGAAATTGTTTTCTTCAATTAGTTTAAGGAATGTTGTGATGTTTTTCATCTTAAATTGTTATTTGGGAGTGTTCAAGTTTCTTTTGTTCTTAGGGTTTTTAGGTCATACCTCAGGGTCGATACCATGGATTTTCCTGTAGTTAGTTACAAATAAACCGCGGATTTAACAAAAAAAAAAAAACACCCAGCCTCCAATAACTTATCCCATTCCCATGGTCCAGATCCAGGTACTACATCGTAATGGTGAAAAACTACTTCACAATCAGAGCCACAGCCCTGCTTGAACAACCTACCACATTTTCTGGTGAAACTCGTTTTCACGCTAAGACGTTGAATTAAGATTTAGCGAGACTAACAATTTAGCGAATATCAATTGCGAGTTTATGTACTTAGAAGCTGCTAACTATCTACATATTCAATACCTATATCATCTTCCCTATCATCATCAATGTCTTCAACAGTATCCTGTAAAATACTTTGTAATTGTCCTCTATTATGAATGTCT
>Ga0307509_10010696_pt1 | contig 11194 bp, 12 predicted proteins | sample 10_EM_MG_FD_202245 | JGI IMG/M metagenome (GOLD analysis project Ga0307509, IMG submission 202245) | Populus trichocarpa ectomycorrhiza microbial communities from riparian zone in the Pacific Northwest, United States - 10_EM | ecosystem: Host-associated > Plants > Roots > Unclassified | place... | reverse complement strand
TAACATTGGAAACGGAGGGGAAGACTTCCTTGCCTCATCATTGAACTAGACTCTCGACAAGATTGTGTGCTATCATATTACTAAAGAGTTGAAGCGTTGATATTTGGCGGTTGTGAACTACCGAGGTGCTTACCCGGTGCCACATGCCTTCGAATTTCATCAGCCATCATATCAGAGTCGAACTTCCAAGTTGAAGATATGGATACATTAATTATGGGCTCTTTTTACGCATTGTGTGACAGCAAATGTTCACCTGCGTTAACGGACCAATTAATGCGGCACTCAGTGGCCCCAATAATTTCAAATTGATAATCAGTGTCCAACTTGCGCTGCAACTCTCAAATTAGAAAACAGTAAGTCTTGCAGAACTTGGGAAGAAATGAAGAAGAATACTTCTAACAACTTGAAAAAACTCGGCAGCATTGACGAAGCCTTGGTACTATTGGACAATCTTCAGAATTTCCGAATGGAGAATTGAACCAGGAGGAGTCTTCAGACGACCATGTAATGTTGTGGAAAGCCAACAACTTCCCCTACAGTCTTCAAGCACCTTGAATAATATTGGGTTTCAAATTTGTCCTTCCAGGTCCTATATTTCTCAGGTTTGCAGTTCCTCGTCTCTTGAAGCGACAAGAAGGTGTGGATTGAAACCGTCGACTTATTGAAACTACTCCGGATTTCCTTCGCCTTCGTTTCCATTCCCTGAATTCCTACCCCTTCCTGAATGACCAGTGGAGCCTGAGTACACTGAGTAATTGATTTCTTATACGAGACGACACTATATCACCCCGCTTAGGCCCAGTTGACCGAAAGTCATGTGAAACTTCAGGGCAGGCTGTGCATTCCGCATCGCTTGATGCAATCCACATTTCATCGAGTTCGCACTTTTGGTCTGGGGTAATCAATTCCAGTTCAACGCAAAAAGGTGTTGCTGAAAACCCAAGTTCTTGCTGTGAAAACTTACAACAAGTCACTACTATCTTCCCAGTAAGAGCTTTGATGTTATGTCATGGTACTCTGTAGGAAATCTGATTCGTTTACTATCTTCTTTTCAACGCCTATCTAGCAGGCCCATATTCGCGAAATGGCCAGCCCGTTGGCAACTGGAATTTGAAAGGTCAGGTAAGTAGTAAGAATAGCAATAGTCGTGCGAGGTCCACTTCTCTTCCTATTCAAATATTCTGTCCGGTATGGTCCATTTGTCTGGTATGATCCATTCAAATATTCTCATCTCTATGCAGATACTTGTCCTCCTCCGGCGTGACCTATTCAAACGCTTGCTGTCATCTCTATTCAAATATTTGTGACCCTGGACGCTTTCTCTCGTCTATTTGAAAACTTTTTCTGTTCCGGTATGACCTATTCAATTGCGTCTTTTTTATTCTGTCCTGACCTATTCGAATGATGCTTGTCCTATTCAAATACTTGCCTTTTGTGACCTACTCAGTCTCCTACTGTCTGTGAACATGCCGTGCATCTTTCTGGATTTGTACCTTGCACACCATACTCCCTCTGATTGGTCTGATAGGGGCTGAGATCGATCTTAATGCCCCATTTACAGAATAGGATACCTGGACAGAGTATCCAATGCGTCAACCAAAATGATCAATGAGCGGGCTGCGATTGCTATAAGAGGCAGACAGAAATATGACCCAGTTTTCAGGTTTCCGAGTGTCACTTTGGCCGCGGTGGGTGGTTCACGAGGTTTTCAACCCGCAGACTCCTCGACATGTCGAGCATATTCGGCGGGATTCGGACTATTATCATCTGCAATCCGCACTTCGTCGCGGACGTCCCCCTTACTCAGTCGAGAGGCAGGTCCAGAAACATAGAACTAAAATGTTGGTTAGACTTCTTTTACATAATGTCTGCCATAACTAATAACCCATATCATGTAGGCGTCAGTCTTCGTCGTCTACCTCTGTTGTCAATAACAATTTGACAACCTCCGCCTCCACCGACGACTTGAATGACATTCTCCCCGGGCCTTCCCTCACCCGCTCCGAACCTCACCAACAGCAACAACAACCTCCCCCTTCTTCGTCACAAGGGACTACAACAGTTAACCGTTCTATACCTGTCGTGCTTAAGTCGGCAGATTTCCCGATCTGCGACGACAGGAGTGAAATCGACCCTGATGATCGTACCATCAGCGGTGATAATATTTTCTCTTCACCATCTTGTCGTCATCCGGCACACTCTGCACACCGGTTGCGCCTCCAGGTATACCGAATCGTAATCGGAACCGGAAGACGAGGAGGGGAGCTGAAGACTCAAAGAAAGCAGAGCCCTCATTTACGCCGCCTCCGCCTCGACATACTGAACCACACCTTCCCATTGAGCCGTCGCAAGAGCAAAAGCAAGATAAACGGCGTCGGAAACGTAAACACGCCCCTTCATAGCCGGAAGGGACATTGCCCATGTCCAGAATCTAATGAGGACCTTTCCGTCTCTTCTGGTCCTCGTGCCGTACGCCATTGTCAATGGCCCACTTTTTACGTTGCTTGCTCCTTCTCCTGCTCCCTTGGCCTCAAGCTCCGGCTCTAGCTGTGCTACTTCATCGAGTTTCACCTCCACTGCAACCACCACAGGTACTTACCATTAATAGTGTATCATTCGATGGATTGGTATCTACGGAAGACTCAGTGTAGCGACATACTAGTAGCCAGTGGTCGAAGTTTGAACGTGCAAACCGTCCAACGGCTCGTTCGTATGTCGCCTCGATAAATCGAGGGGCAATAGGTACCCTCCTTGAAGGCTCACTGAGAGTGTAAACAAGTTTCATGAGACTCCTGAGGTCAGCTTACCCCCGATTTTTCATTGTTCTGGTTATGTAGTGAAATACTGAAGGCCGAAGCGTGCTGTTATGTAGCATACGCCATGGTCAACGCCGACTCCGTACAACTATGAAACGAAAAGCGAGATGTACGAGGATCAACATTGACATTGAACTGTAACTGTTGCAATTTCTAAAGAAGAAAAGTTTCCCCTCAGCCACGAAACGGGTAAGCGGCGTGCCACGGAGACTTTGGACATTCCCCTCCGTGAATATGAAACGCCATGGGTGGTTTTGGTGTCCTATTACGTCATATTCAATTAGTCGGGGCAGCCGGCCCGGCTTGGTATGCGGTTTTCGGCCGTCTTCAACTTTTCTTGAATGCAATTCCGCTAGTCATTCCTTTTCAACGTTGACCGAGCGGTCTTCAGTCGAATGTCCCTTGCATCATTGCTTTTGACTTTACACGCATACCTTACTCCTTCCCCTGTTCTCTCCCGCCTGGTTTCAAATGTCGGCGTTGATGTATAGACTCTACCATATGCATCGCAGATCCCTGTCGGCCTTGTATTTGGACAGTGTCTTTGCTGTTTCAGTGGCATCACCTGTTGCGCGTTTAGCAGGTTGTGTACGCCCTCCATTCTCGATCGATACAGGGGATGAGAATGTCACCCGGCATTTCGTCGTTCATGACCGTGACATCATGCTGTCGGTTAGTGTTTCTTCCTTTGGTCGCTGCAGCTGGACGTCGTGCATAAAATATATTGATCCATTAGGATTAGGCTCCTTTGGCTCACCCAATCTTTTCGTAATAGATGGCATTTGAAACCAACATCAGACAGTGGGAGCTCATGAGTGTTTTGTGATCAATAGAGTTCTTCTAGACGGCCTGCAACTAAAATCTCGAGATCCTGAGATCCTGAGACCTTGTAGTATGAAAAAAGGGGACTCGTGCATGCCACACGAAGTAATGGCCTCACTTCCACTTTAAAAGGGCAACGCATATATGAACCGCTGCTCAAGGTTTCCTCCCACATGGTGTGGTTCCGACCTGCAGAATCCTCGATATGTCGAGCATATTCGGCAAGGTTCGCACTATTAACATCTATCATCCGCATTTCATCGCCGATGTTCTCCCTCAGGCGAGAGGCCGGTCCAGGAAGAAACATCGGTCTAGAATGTTGGTTTGATTTTTTTTTCCATGTTGGTCATAGCCAATAACCCATATCATGTAGGCGTCAGTCATCTCCAATGACTCATCAAGGAGCACCATCTACTTCCATTCTCAATAACGATCTGACCACCTCCCCCACCGCCGACCACAAAAATTTCCCTTCCCTTACCCACTCCGAACCTAGCCAAAAACAGCAATCTCCCCCTTCTTTGTCACAAGGGGCTACAACAGCTCACAGTTATATACCCCCGGCACCAGATTTCCCGATCTGCGACGACAGGAGCGAATTCGAGCCTGATGATAATGGCATCAGCAGTAACGACGATTTCTCTTCGTCATCTGGCACACGGTGCACGCCGATTACTCCTCTATGTGTACCAAATCGGAAACGGAACCAGAAAACGAGGAGGAAAGCTGAAGCCTCAAAGAGAGCAGGGTCTTCTTTTCCCCCGTCTCCCCCTCCACATGCCCAGCAGCACCCTCACGTCAAGCCGTCGCAAGAGCAAAGGCAACGACGTAAACGCGCCCCTTCAGGTCTGGAAGGGACGTTGCCCATGTCTTCCAATGAGGACCTTTCCTTGTCTGGGACTGTACGCCATCTGAAGTCGAGTAGTGGCCCGCTTTTTACGTTGCTTGCTCCTTCTCTGGCTTCCTCGGCCTCAACCTTCAGTTCTAGCCCTGCTACTTCACGGGGTTACTCCTCCTCCTCTATTATAGCCACCACCACGAGCACAAGACCCAGGTGATACGCTTCATTTTCGCGGCTCTGCCGCTCTGGCTATGAGCGGGGTGGTTTACTATTAAATTAAAACACCTCCAAATATTTTCGTTTGAGGCGTTGATGTTGCCGGATTATATATTTCTCCATTCTGTTTGAGTTGTCCCAGTGGATTTTCCCCTATTTTCGATGCCAACGGAGGTGAGTCTTCTTCGGTTCTCCTCTTCTCAATAGTTGACAAATCCCCTCCTGGAGCACGACATAAATTAATATGTATTGCCATTATCTTCTCCCAGGTTTTTATTCGGTGTCAATCTATCTTACCCTACGTGGCGCAATTCGATGCCTGTGTATACCATTTATCCATCCTTGTATTTGATATTGCCTCATTTTATTTAGACTTTGGCCAAAGCTATGGGCCCTGCTATGTAAATGGCCCCAGGTTAGTATTGGCTTTCCATACTTAAAAGCTTGCCGTAACCCATTATAAATGGTGTTTAAATTCTGGGACCGTGACTGTAATTCACTGGGGAAAAACGTGGATTTGCAAGATCTGAAATTGAATCATGAAAGCGTGACTCTGCCAGTGATCAAATTTACACAGTATATATCTGTCCTCATTAACATTTTTCACACTCCGAGTCGATAGCCTCGCCTACAACGCTGGATCCCTGAGCCCTTCTAAGTGATGTTGGGTCCACCTCAGGCCAGCGTCCTATCCAAGTCTGACGCACAAAACCTGGCACTATTCCTAGATTCCCTTTCTTACCAGTTGGGTCCTGGATCGTTGATTGTGCGCGACATATTGTCCACCCTGTCTTAAGAATTCTTAACCTGGCTCCTTTTGGACGCTCCTTCCTTTTTCCAATTTTTCTTACAAACGAGCCTATGCCGAATTGACCGGAAGCCATGTGGCCGCGTTTTAAGTCAGTATCAATGAAAGTAGAGGGAATCCGAGATACGATATAAAGGCTATGTGATAGAACTCCTTAGTTGACCGTTTCAATTCGGATCGCAACTTCGGCGTTGGAGTTGCAAGAACACAACTCAGACACAACGGCCGGCATGAGGCGACTGCCACACGAACCCATGATATGATAGGCCGGCGAAGAACGTATCACCTGTACGCCACCAGAAAAGCCAGGAATCGTGTTGGTCACAAACTCGTTACCGTCATTGACCTAAGACGTAGTGGTGCGGATTTCACACCTCCGAGTCTATTGACAGACTGAGGCGTGGTGTACACGCAGGGGTTGCATGATTTAGACACGTTTACATGGCATGTTTTGAAACCCTCATTCTCTGGTGCTGTACTGATGTACAATGTCGTTGATAATGTATTTTTTGTGGCTTCGGAATAGATTTAAAGCATAATCCCGAGGGTTACGGGTGCACAAGTTGGCTTGCATGGGCCTCCGAGTATTGCAGTTCTAGTAGGTCTAAATCCGTTCGTAATAGGACGCGTCTCAAACGTTGAATTCTGAATCTAGGTCGTGTCATAGATAAGAAGAGATTCAATACCAAAGCGATTTATGTCCGATAAAGTCACATCCATTTCAGGCCACTACTGATGATCGATCACACTTAAGCTTGAAGCTTGATCTTCGAGTCGTCGGTGACTATCGACACGTTACCACTCAGGAAATGCTTGCACCACATTTCCGGAACCCCGGTTGTCCGTGGTCTCACGTCCGAAGCTCATCGACTATGTTTAGGTTAGTCCGGTCACTAGTAAAGAACTTCACATATCTTCAAGAGTCAACTGTCAGTCTTGAACGGTCCACTACCCGAGCAAACTTTCTTTTTAAGGTCAATTGGTACTCGTATAGCTTTGCATATACTCCATAAGGACATGATTAACGAAACGTTGGCACACCGGGGTTTCCATTATTTAAATGCCATTTATATTTGTCTGTAATAGGTAATTAAGTATGAATACCGAATAAGCTAAAAAAAGGTCCGGCCGGTCAACTAGTAGCTTTCGGCGTTTAAATAGTGGAAACCCCCATGTGTGGCAGCGAATGGCCACACGCTCTACACGAGGTCTGTCGACTTTCCCAGATTCTGGTGCCTTCTGCACCACCGCATATAAACAAGCTCTCCTCCGTGACCCAATGGCGGAATTATCTCCATCGATTGGGTCAGCACAATCAGATAATCCCATATGGAGGAATCCATTGCCCTGGCTGTGAGAGCCTTGACTGGAGTCCGTGTGTGTTTACACATCTTTCTTCAAGAATGTGGGGAATTATGTTGCAGGATCACGAAGGTTTTCCAGCTATATTTTGCGAGCATGGATTGTCGTTTAGGTTACCGCATTAGGATGAAACTTTTAGATGGCCACAGCCCCCATCGCAAAACAAAACTGATATGATGATAAGTTTAAGCAGCAGTCTGATTCTACTACTTCTATCGTTGATAAAATCATCCGCAAATATTTCGGGCCACTACTACTGTACTGCACAATAACACTGATCTCGTCGGTGACTATCGGCACTCATGCCAGATTGCTTCAGAGATAGCACGGTCGGATTGTGTCACGACATCTTCGCAATTTGGCAAAGTCGGTAACTAATACGTAGAATACTTTAGGTCAAATAGAATTGCCCAAAGACAATTGTTACGCGGATGACCGACAAGACCACAAAAACGAGTTGAAAACGAGGCTGATTCGTGTAGAAGGATGTCAGAGCCGACTCACACAGATACGATCGGCATTCAGTTCTGTTCGACACGAATCGGCCTCGTTTTTAAGACAACGGATCATTATATCTCCCAATAGCGGGCCGGGATTGTTCGGCTTTTGCTTTAAAAGCACTGGACGCAAATACTAACGACCTCTCAGGTTGGTTCCAACCTCGATATGTCGAGCATATTCGGTGGGGTTCGTACTGTCATTATCTACAATCCCCACTTCGTCGCCGATGTCCCCCCTCAGGCGAGAGACGACTCCAGGAAGAAACATCGGTCTAGAATGTGGCTTTGGTTTGTTTTTCTGTTGATCGTAACTAATAACTCCTATCATAGGTATCGTCAGTCTACTACTCATCAAGGAGCACCGTCTACCTCCGTTCTCAATAACGATTTAACAACCTCCACCAACAACAACAACAACGGTATTCTCCCTTCCCTCACCCACTCCGGACCTCACCAACAGCAACAACCTCTCCCTTCTTCGTCACAAGGGGTTACAACGGCTAACCGTCCTATGCCTGTTGTGCTTGAGGCGGAAGTAGATTTCCCGATCTGCGACGACAGGAGTGAAATCGACCCCGATGACAATGCCGGCATCACCAGCAACAACCATTCCTCTTCGTCGTTCGGCACATTGTGCATGCAGGTTATGCCTCCTGATATACCAAATCGGAAACGGAACCAGAAAACGAGGAGGGAAGCTGAGGACTCAACGAAGGTAGAGTCTTCTTTTGCGCCGTCGTCCCCTCAACATACCCAACTGCATCCTAAGATCGAGTCGTCGCAAGAGCAAAAGCAAAAGAAGCGACATCGGAGACGTAAACACGAACGGGTATTGCCCATGCCTTCCAATGAGGAACTTTCTGTCCCCTCTGGCTCCCCCGGGGCCGTACACCATCTCAAGTCGCGTGGTGGCCCGCTTTTTGCGTTGCTTTCTCCCTCTCCTGCTCCCTCGGCCTCAAGCTCCGGCTCTAGTTGTGCTACTTCATCGAGTCGCACCTCTACTGCAACGTCCACCACAAGTATAAGACGCAAGTGATGTGTTTCATTTGCCTCGGGCCGAGATTTGTAGCTCGCCTTATCTGGGTTGCCGCGGGCGGTGGCTAGGTTAAATTAACGCACCTTCAAATATTTTCGTTTGATTTTTTAGGGTTGGACTTCTGCCAGCACTGTGGGGATTCGGAATGTTACCTGATTATATATTGCTCCGTTCTGTTGGACACATCTTTTCTTCCGTGTTTCGAGGTGTGTCTTTGTTTTCGCCTGTCCTCTTCTCAAAGCTAACAAACTCCTTCCAGAGCACGGGATGCTTTAGATAACTAATTGTTACCACCACTGCAAGCTTTCGTTGTCTTTGTCTCTTCCCCAACCCACACACGTCCACGAGTCGGACTTGTGATTTTATATATATAAAAAGAATATAAACCGTTGTCCCCCTTGACAGCTAAGTGACAGCCAAGAAGGCATATATTTCCATTTTTTAAATTTATTCGATTCTCTCAATCTTTTTTTCTACCTTTCGAGTTACCCTGCATAATACAGGCAAGCTTTTCCGATAGGTACTGCCTTCCTCAAATTGATCCTGAGTTGTTTATCATTATAATACGGAACCATTCGATGCTGTTTTATACCGTTTATCCATTCACGTCTTTGTTATACCTCGTTTTCGTTAGACTAGGCTCTTCTTTGTACAGGTTCTGCCAGGCCACCGGTTGAACGGCATCCACTTCTAATGAATCGAAATACGCCAAGTACGATGCGTGTGTAGAATTTTCGTTCGATACCCTCTCCCACATTCCCAAGTCTCATCGCCCAATTGGACCTAGTTCAAGCCACCATCCAGCTCCAACTCGCAGACTGGTGAGCTTTGGCATATTTCACAAAGTAATCTACAGAGGCTACTCTGTGAGTGCCACATATTCTGGCCAAAATCTGATTTGATAATTCTCGAGATAGAAACAATACAGAGAACTCAGGCTCTCGAAGTTCAAGGAGGCCTTTCCATTTGAAAGCGAACAGTGCCGATGATCGGATGATCACTCCAGTGGGCCGATTGTAAATTTGTAATCATGTTGGAACGCAAGCCGATGATATTTTTATTTCCGGATTGGGCGCCCGTCGCAACTCCGCTTGCGATCGAGCCAATTTAAGCCATCTTTGTGCATCAATCCTGATTTGATTGATTGTTCAGTGGGCAAATTGCTCCAAAATGGTACAGTACCATTCATGTTGTTTATACCATTTATCCATCCCTATTGCTGTTCGTTAGACTAGACTCTTTCCGATGCAGTTCTGCCTAGTTGGGTAAGGCAAATCCCGAGGTCAAAATTCATTTTACATAAGCGGGCCGGTTCATTGTTCGGGATAGTCTTAATTAGGTCCATTTGTTGCATAAATGGCCAGCACGCCGGCATTATCATTCCCGAAAAGAGTTTACTAGATATCTAGGTCTAATCAGGCATGCCCATCATTTTGGAACTTTCCGATATGATGCTTTGTAATTAGGGGAGCTCAAAGTTGACGTTTCTCGGTTTCGGTTTTCGTTTATTCTCGGCCCGCGAAGTGCCGTTACATATGAACATCACATGACCTTCAAAATCATTGGGCATTTCGATACAACTATGATCCGTACTCAAATTAGGCCTGCCCCAAATTGTAGATTTTGATTGTGTGTATGCAGATCAGTCTTTACATTTCACAAAAACCTATTTGTGCTTAGTTATTAGCCAAAATGGGCCCATAGCATTATTTGTCCAATAACACAACAAAATCTTGTCCTATTGACATGAAAATTTTATAGAAGTGTGTATGACACCCTTCTACTTTTTTTAAGGCAACATATCTTGAGTATTATCAGAGTTAAGTATTTAAAGTGTGAAATATGGGATGAATTCCCCATTTTGGAATGGGGATTTATAAATAATTTAATAAATAGCACGCATGTGCCAGGTCACACCGGGTCACATAAGGTGCATAGATACCATCACTCGGCATCAAGAAACGGCCGAAACCGAGAGACGTCAACTTTGAGCTCCCCTAATGAAGACTCGTTATCATCCACAGTTCCTTCTCTTTTCTGCTGCGGCTTTAATTTTAACTTCTCTAGCCCCCTTTCTTTATTACAGCTGTTCCTAAAAATAATGTCCATCGCGTGATTTTTTTTTGTCCGTCAATTGGCCACTTTCCTTTTTTAGGAACCACTTGAACCATCATCTCCATCTTCACATTGCTACCACAAACCCTTTGCTCCAGCATGGTCAATTGTCGCATAAGTCCCAATATGAAGGATTGGATCCAAGTCGCACCTACTGAGTGAAATAGAACCGGTGAACGACGCACAAAGCTCAGTGGGACGTGTCGGAATGTATTCTATAAAAGGAAATGGGCATTTCGACGCGGGCAAAAAGAATTCACACGACGGACATTATTTTTAGGAACAGCTGTAAGCCAAAAGCCTGGCGGCCGACACAGCTTTGTAATACACTTCAACCTGCCAATTCAGAATGTGATAACGCCTGAATTAGCTTGCTCTACAATTGGTTGTCCAATGCCAAGTGGCATCCCAAATACCGGTTTTTGGCGGTAAGTGGGGACAGATTAGACTAAATGGTATATCTATATCCGACACCCGAGGTACTATATAAAACGCCAACATCAACGGCATGCAACGCACACTAGTATGTCAGGCTGGTCACGAGCCTAAACGCACACTTCAACCTGCCAATTCTAATCTTGTGGCTCTGCGTCGTGACAGCGAGGTATGTAAAGTATCTAAAATAAAAGACTACGGTAGTTAGTGTGGGTGTGAAGGAGTCTCCGAATGAAAAAGGAG
>Ga0307509_10010695_pt1 | contig 11194 bp, 5 predicted proteins | sample 10_EM_MG_FD_202245 | JGI IMG/M metagenome (GOLD analysis project Ga0307509, IMG submission 202245) | Populus trichocarpa ectomycorrhiza microbial communities from riparian zone in the Pacific Northwest, United States - 10_EM | ecosystem: Host-associated > Plants > Roots > Unclassified | place... | reverse complement strand
CAGCCAACCACCGGAGGTCACCAACAATGCCCCCGAGAACGAAGATTAGGCGAAACGGGAGGATAAGAAGCCCCAGGGGATGACGAAGATTGTAAGCTCGACATAGGGATAAGTGTGCTGGAGTGTTATCGGTGGTGCTAGATGATATTTTTATCACTCTTGCTCATCTAACGGCCTGCCCACTGAGGTCGGTGATGATGGGCGATAGGAAGAGATGGACTTAGGAATAGCGCATCCTTAAAACTTGGACGTGGAGCACAGACTGGACATGGGTAAGTACACGATTCGTTCATCCCTAGTGATCCGGATACGCAAATTAGGCCACCATCGCTGGTATGACAAAGAATAACGATATCGAAGAATATAATGTCGAAGTCGAAGTGAAAAGGTTGCATTATTATTGTGATCGTTGGCGCTAGGCAGAGACGAAGATCAAGGGGAGAGGGGAAGTAAGGTGACAGAGTTTTTTTTTAGCCGCAACGCGAGAGTGTGCGTCTGGGAGGCGTGGAAGGACCCGGTATCTTCATCGTGTCGGGAAAGCACACAGGAAGCAACGGATTTCTTTGTTCATTCAGGGCGTAGTGGGATAGAAGACGGTATACCATAAATTTGGTTATCGACACTGATTTCCTGAGCGGGTCAATGTGCCGACGGTCACTAGAGAAAGTTGATGTTCTAGGGTGGGAGGCGCGATTTGGGGGATAAGTTGCACAAACCCGACAGATATGAGGTGTATGTTTTGAGAGTCCAATCTGCGCCTGACCGGGAGGGAGGTCGCGTGTTGAGTCCCACTTTAGCGCATTTCCCCATCCGCTCCTACAAAGGGCAATACCCCACTTTCACTCCCACCAATTGTCAATTGTACCCCATCCGAACCTCTAGCCATCGTTCGGCCTACTGACGGGACTCCCCGTCTACAACTAACCAACTGAATTGGCCCATCGCTCACGGTCCAAGTCAACGCTGAAGCATTCCCACTTGGAGATCATTGGGAGAAGCGAGAAGATACGGAAAGGAGACAGAGAGGATGGGGTAAAAGAATAGGGAAGATAGCAAGTTCGAGTTCAAGGTGACAGGAGGTTAGGAGTATCTTCGGTGGCGCCTGGGTAACTGATACAGGTGACAAAGGTCAAGAGGAGAATGTTGAGGGAAGGAGCACAGCGTGTCATAAAATCCACCGTACAGACAGCAGTGCGTACGTCGACCGCGGATTGAAGTAAACACGTCATTTCGGTCCTTTGATTTTAATGGGCGACTGCACTCGAGTAGATGCAGGTGATAGCATTCGTGTGGTCGCAGTGGACCCAAACTTCGTCGCTCTCCGAGACGTGCAATACCAACAGTGGAGGAGCGGAGTAGGCCCATCAGGCGTAGGAAAAGGTGGATGTGTACGGTGTGGCGAGCAAGAAAACAAGAGAAAAGTTGTTCTGCCGTGCACAGCCACCCAACGCAACTCCCACGCCTAGATCCCTTCACGAATCCAACTCGAATCCCCTAGGCTCGAAACTTCCAATGACGGGGAATTCGTGGAAAATCCCAAAGTAAAACTTTAAGAGTGTCTAGTATTTTTACAATGAGACAGATTAAGGTTTTTCTGCAAGTTAAAACGAAGCATGAAATTGAAACGTAGAAAGAATTTGAGATTTGAATGAACAAAAGCACGACAACACAGCGGCAAACGATAATCAACCCTCTTACAGCCGACATCCGACTACTTATTCACCTTCATCCGTCCATCTACCATTTTCCGCGGGAAAATGGTACCCAATTACAACCCCCATATCATCCCTAGTCGCTGGAAAAATGAAAACAACGATCCGGCAGGGACATGACCTGCATAGGTAGACTGCCACCATGCAGCAAACGTTCCTACATGAATATAATTGAGAATAACGTAAAAATACAACCACACAACTCGAAAATACCTTCGATGGGACCCAACTCCCCAAAACCCAACACCTCCACCGCCCATGGCGCCAAAATCACTAGAATTCCCAGTGCAACAACAGCAACAAACACCGGGTGGTCTTTCGCGAACTTCCAGACTTCCTCGACCACTCCTGCAGCTTTATCATACGCGTCTCTCATCCCCTGCCCCATGGGCGTCTCCGCTTTGAGCGCGTTCTGTAGACCTGTGAATACGGCGATGCCGAGATCTTCGTACCACCCCGTTTCACGGACGATATCTTGAATACAGTGGACGAGATTCCCGTCATTGGCGTTGGCGGTGTAGAAGGCTAAAAGAATGTCCCGTGCGAGTGATTCGGTGGTTTGTGGGGTTTTCTTTTCGTCTTGGAAGGAAATGGGGGAGGTTTGTCCCTCCAAGACATCGTAGTGGTCGGAAGAGTTCAAGCAGAGGCAGTCGAGGATTGCGTTGAAGGCGTGCATTTTTCGACGTCGTGGTAGTTCTGATGAGAGAGGTTGACGGACGCGATGGGATGATAGGATCTAATTATATACCCAAGCGCCTGCCCGTTTACGTACAGGAAACACCTCGGAGGCACCTCATCCACGTTGGAAGACGAAAACTGACCTCCAATTGAATTGCCTGCTGACCTCAGATCTCTTTCCGTTGTCACCGTCTTCTCCGTCCTTATGTAATTAGGTGTAAGGCTGCTCCTTACATCGAACGTTTGGCACTGTTTGTACGAGATCTCCTTATATATGATCCCGAGATCGTAGAGACTTCCTTCTTCTTCTTCTTCCTGTTCCGGTCTCCATCTTACTTCCGTAGATTCTTGAATTCACACGTCGTTTCCGTTCTTGTGGCCCGAACGTGAGTTTCTCATTGTCCTCTAGTGTTTCCCGCCTTGCGGGTTTCCACTTTTTTTTGAACGCATTCGACGTGTGTATACGACAAACGCCACAAAATTTTTCCAAGTTTCGTTACGTTATTCCCCCCCCAGAAAACCGCGGGCCCTTTGACGAATATCATTTCGTACACCCTGTTTCTCGTTCACGAACGACCCACATTACACGCGCACCGACGCATATCTTCACTTGCCTGCAAATCACACGCGCAACGACGCATATATTTGACTTCCCTGCACATCGCAAAGATATAATCTACGCATACATTGCAGTTAACTACGGGCGACGACCCATACATCCAATTTACCAGCGCAGGACGCGCATATATTCCAACCTCATAGCGCATCGACGCCACATACGAACTGTTTGACGCCCTTCGCACATATATTCAACCATTTCACTTCTTTCACGCATATATTCAGTCACTTTTTCTCCCGCGAAACGAGCGCATATATTGCCCTTTAAACTTGACACAAAATTTTATCTCTCCGCCACGAGACGAATAACAGTTACTCAATACGTTACTCCAGGGAACCTACTTCACAGAGATTCATATAACCGCAAACGCTGGCACGACAAACCAGATCCCGCAAAGCCCCTGCCCAAAATCGCACTGTAGCGTCATCCCCTCTAACTTCCATACCATCATCACCCATTCCACACCAACAACCTTCTTCACCGGCTACACCGCCCTTATCCCCTTCAACGGACTCTGACATGTCCACGAACATCATCCTTGCTAGCGGCTCTACGCTTGTCCAGACCCACCAAGACCATAAATACCCACCGGCCCTTCTCGATGGCAATATGCAACCCTCGGATTTGCATGTTTGGGAACAAGCAGCCAATCGTTACTTTGCGAAAATGAAGATAGTCGATTCAGAAAAGGTACCCGCCATCTTCGGGTCATTCAGTAACTTGGGAATCACGAACTGGATTGAGGGATCGAGAGATGCTATGATGGCTGAAGACTACTCATTCGCAGCCTTCATGAGAGATCTCCGCGAAAACTTCCTAGAGAACGGCTGGGCCCGCAAGATATACCGCGCGGAAGTCAAACGAGCGATGTCCCCTAACGAGCGCTTCATCAACTTCGCAAATCGCGTCGTCTACTACAACATTATTTTGAAGGCCACTGACCATCATTCGGACGACATAAAGCTGCGCGAGACATTAACAAACCAAATGTCTGAAGGGTTGACGAACAAAATGGAAACCCTGCCAACTGAGGAAAGGAAACGTATCCGCGATATCGAGAATGTAAACATCTGGATGCGCGAGGTCGAAACCGTCGACCGTACATGGAAGGCCGAGCTAAAAACCACCTCGGAAATGATGACCGAACTCCTCAACAGACGTAACCGCGAAGAGACCCGTAACGCACCCCGCCTAGCAGAACCCCGACAGGTATATCAGAATGATCAACCACCCCGTCCTGACCACCGTGACGAACACAGCCGATACCACCCATATCGCAGAAATGGCGGCGGCGCAGACCGCAATGAGCAGGATAACGATCGCGACAGACCCCGAGACTTTGATCATGATCGAGGTTACAGCAGACCCCGCGACTACGATCAAGATCGAGGGTACAGCAAACCCCGCGACAACGGGTACAACAGACCCCGAGAAGGCGAGCAACGCAGCTTTGGAAGCCGCACAAACGAAAACTACAGCCGCAAAGACAATTACAACCGCAATGACAATTACAACCGCAACGACAATTACAACCGCAACGACAACTACAACCGCAACGAGAACTATAACCGCAACGACAATTACAACAACCGCCAAAAACGATGCCCACCGCTTACACAAGCAGAACGGGACCTTCTAAACGAATACGATGGCTGCAAACGTTGCAGGAAACCATATGTTGGCCCCAACCACAGATGTGAAGGCTACCCCGACGCTGAGACCTACAAACCTTTGACTCTTCAAGATGTCCTCGAGGTCAGAGCGCGAATGGGCGGACGACCTGGTGGAAGCGGTGGAAATAACAACAGGAACGTGGTCGCTGCCACTATACCGTTCAATAACGACTTCAACAGCGTGTACAACTCCGCGACAGCCTCTGCGCGCAACGCGAACCCCACGTACAATGCCAATAAAGCAGAACGCTCGATGTCTGCACCACCTACATCACACATACGTGAGGTAAACGCCGTATTGCCTTCGTCATCAATCCCGTTCGCACTCGGGAGCGGCTCGGACACCTCTGACGAGAACCGAGATTACCAACGTGTGAGTATTGCACCCCTTTCCGTTGAACATCTAAAATGGGACGCCAATGTATTTGGCGGTAACGAGTTCCCAACCCGTGTTAACTGTTTATTGGATAATGGAGCTCATCTCGTCCTCATCAGGCCTGAAACTGTTGCAGACCTAGCGTTACCTATCCGAAAGCTCAAAGAACCCCTCTGCGTCTCCCTCGCGCTCAACGGAGAAAAGACGGCTTCGGAATTCCATGACTACGTACTCCTACAACTATCCTCTGTTAACAACGAGTGGTCTTCCAAGCCTGTCCGTGCTCTAATCGCCCCTGGACTGTGTACAAACATATTACTAGGCCTACCTTTCCTTTCACATAATAAAATTGTCGTCGATCATGAAGCTCGTACAGCGATTGATAAAGATTCAGGCTTTGACCTACTAGATGACAAGAGCAGGATGCCTCGTGTTGTAGTAACGAAAATGGTACCCCCGAAAACCAGGGTCAAATGTATTTTGGACAATCGCAAGGCCATGATTAAAGAGTTGAAAGCTGCATGTGCAAAACGACTAAAAGAACAGAATGGAAAAGACAATAGAAACATCTCGAAACCTATAAATGCAATGACAGCAATTAAAACTACAATTGAGCTCCTAGCTGCCAAAGACAAACTAATCAAGCTAGAAGAATCGTTGAAAGATGAATACAAAGAGATATTCAAGCCAATACCTCACATCTCCTTGCTACCAAAACACGACATGGCTAGAATCCGGGTGAAAGAAGCATACCAGAAGCTATCAAGCAGGACGTACACATGCCCGCGACAATACCGCGACGCATTCAAGACCCTTATTGACCAACGCCTTGAATCAGGATTCATAAGACCTTCTTCGTCCCCATACGCGTCACCTTCCTTTATAATTCCAAAAGCGGACAAGACTGCATTGCCCCGATGGGTCTGTGACTATCGGGAATTAAACGCAAACACTATACCTGACAACTGGACAATGCCACGAGTTGACGAAATCCTAGCGGACTGCGCGAAAGGAAAAATTTGGGCTACAATCGACATGACTGACTCGTTCTTTCAGACGCGTGTACATCCTGATGATATCCACAAAACAGCTGTGTCAACACCTTTCGGAACATATGAGTGGTGCGTAATGCCAATGGGCCTGAGGAACTCCCCGGCTATACACCAAAGAAGGGTGATAGGCATACTACGACCCTTTATTGGGAAAATCTGCCACATATACCTCGACGACATTGTTATATGGTCAAATACGCTAGAGGAGCATATTGCGAATGTAAGGACGATAATGAATGCACTAAAGAAGGCAGGACTACATGTCAACCGCAAAAAGACAAAACTATTCTGTGAGGAAATCAATTTCCTTGGACATCATATTTCCCAACGAGGAATCGAAGCAGATGAGAGCAAAGTAGCGAGGATACTTGACTGGCCAGTCCCAAAGAACGCGAAGGACGTGAGGCAGTTCCTAGGCCTTGTAAGATACCTAAATGCGTTCCTGCCTAAACTCGCTATACAAAGCAGCATTCTAAACCGCCTGACCTGGAAAGACTGCAACGAGGAATTCCCGGAATGGACGCAGAAGTACCAAAATGCGTTCGACGCAATCAAAGAGATCGTGGTGTCCCGAGAATGCCTTACAACCATTGACCATAATGCGACTCCAGAACAAAAAATTTATGTTACAACAGATGCCAGCGAAAAGGCCACTGGAGCCATTCTGTCCTTCGGAAAAACTTGGGAAACAGCAAGACCCGTCGCATTTGAATCCATGACGCTTAAAGGAGCCGAACTGAACTACCCAGTACACGAGAAAGAACTCCTGGCAATTTTAAGAGCATTGCGCAAATGGAAGGTTGACCTTATGGGTGCCGAGTTTCTAGTGTATACAGACCACAAGACGTTGCTCAACTTTAACACACAAAAAGATTTATCCCGCAGACAAGCCCGATGGATGGAGGAACTAGCAATATATGATTGCAAATTCGTATATGTAAAGGGGGAAGACAACTGTGTAGCAGACTCGCTGTCACGGTACCCCTTCCCAGTGGTTCAAAATACAATCGAAGCCGAGATAACGGGACACCACCCTAACCAAATCGGTAGGGGATGCATTGCTCATGTGGCTGTTTTCCAGCGTAACGAGTCAAAGAAACCGACACCGCTATATAGCGCACTAGCGCTGGCGGAAGTGGCAAAGGGAGACGATGCTAAACAAGTGGTGGTTAACGACGCATTAATAGATGACATTAAGGCGGCATACCAGACGGACCCGTGGTGCAAGCAGCTACTAACGGCAACACGGGGAATGCCCGAACTGAAAATAAAAGACGGCCTGTGGTTCATAGGCGAGAGGCTGATTGTCCCTGCGAACTGCAATGCGCGAGAGACACTGTTCCGACTGGCCCACGATACGCTTGGCCATTTTGGTTTCTTTAAAACATATGAATCGCTGCGGAACTCGTACTTCTGGCCAAACATGAGGAAAGACCTTGAAGGCGGGTACATCCCATCCTGTATAGACTGTCAGAGAAATAAGAATTCGACAACCAAACCAACGGGCCCGCTGCACCCGTTACCGATCCCAGACGAACGCGGGGACTCGGTGGCAATGGACTTCATTGGGCCTCTACCCGAAGAAAATGGGTTCGACTACTTGCTGACAATGACGGACCGACTAAATTCGGACATCCAGTTAGCGCCGTGCTCTACTAAGACGACAGCAGAACAACTCGCCGTTTTATTCTTCGACAAGTGGTACTGCGAAAATGGTCTGCCCCTGGAAATAATCTCCGACAGGGACAAGTTGTTTATGGCACGTTTCTGGAAACATCTTATGTTACTCACCGGCGTCAAGCACCGTGCATCATCGGCTTACCACCCTCAAACAGATGGTGCGAGCGAGCGTAGCAATAAGACTGTGAACCAACTGCTCCGATTCCACGTGGAACGAAACCAGACTGGATGGGTTAGAGCCCTGCCACGAGTACGGTTTGCAATAATGAATACAGTCAACAAATCAACTGGATACTCACCTTTCCAGCTAAAACACGGGAGATCCCCTCGAATTATACCACCTCTGATCGAGATGCCGCCGAAGCCCTCGCGGGAGCATATTAGCGCCCGCAACGTGGTTACGCGCGTAACGCAGGATGTAGCAGACGCCAAAGACAATTTAATGGTAGCTAAAATAGCGCAAGCACACCATGCTAACGTGCATAGGCAGGACGATCCTCAGTACAAGGTGGGGGACTTGGTGATGCTAAGCACCCTGAACAGGAGAAGAGAACACAAGCAAAAAGGAGAGAAACGGGTGGCAAAGTTTATGGCCAGATTCGACGGACCGTACGAAGCCACGGATGTACACAAGGAAGCGTCAACGGTTACGATTGATGTGCCAACACAACCAAATGCTTACCCCACGTACCACACCGCCCTTCTTAAACCGTTCATCGCTAATGACCATAAGAAATATCCATCACGCACACTAGCCGAGCCTGGCCCAATAATGGTCGACGGTGTGGAGGAGTACACAGTGGAGAAAATTGTCGCACACCGCAAAGTCGGGCGTGGATATCAGTACCGAGTGAGATTCGCTGGCTGGGGCACCGAACAAGAACGGTGGATCGCAGGACGAGAACTGGAAGACACCGAAGCACTCGACCTTTACATAAAAGATAGAGTTTAGTAACGTTTCCTTCCAAACTTGCCTGCGGTAGCTTTTTCCCCACAGGGGTTTTGACGCACCCGTGCACGGATTTACAGAGCGTCTGATTTTTTAGATAACTTTTGATTTGGGGAGTTGTACGCTCGATTTTTCTGGGTGGGGAAGGGTGTAAGGCTGCTCCTTACATCGAACGTTTGGCACTGTTTGTACGAGATCTCCTTATATATGATCCCGAGATCGTAGAGACTTCCTTCTTCTTCTTCTTCCTGTTCCGGTCTCCATCTTACTTCCGTAGATTCTTGAATTCACACGTCGTTTCCGTTCTTGTGGCCCGAACGTGAGTTTCTCATTGTCCTCTAGTGTTTCCCGCCTTGCGGGTTTCCATTAGGTAACCTTATCATACAGATCGTCCTCATTGCCAGATGATCCTCTGGCCTCGAACGCGAACCTCCGGGTCAAGAGGACTCCCCCCGAACTACAATTGGCTGATCCGTGAGGTACCTCACGAAGTCCACGACCTGAGCTCCGGATCCACCCGTGCTGTTACTTTCACCACGACTACCGTCCGTACCACCTACCTCACTTTAGTCTATGCTTCCGGGGATTCTGGCTTCGTGCGTTTCTCTTTCATTCACAGAAACCAATAATTCACCCAATGACGTCATCGCCAACAACCATCGCCATTCAATATTCATTCCCCGTCACCCATTTTGGAATGCACATTCATTTTTTGCACTACGATTTCCAAGGACGGCCGATCAGTTGGCAGTAGATAATCTGAAGAACTGTACGTTCGGAGACTGGGACACGTGGTTCAAGGTTTTAATGTACTGGCAAGGTTGTGCATGCCCTCAGACGTTCCTATTACTTCGTTCCTTTGATGATTTACCCGTGAGAATAAGCGGGACTGAGTACAAAAGACACAGAAGAGGTACTATGTATGGGTACTGTAGTCCAACGTACTCGGAATCCCATGCAGCGGTAGAACGCACAGCAGGGAGCGAGATTTAACTTTGGGTTTCCATATGGGAGGTGAATCAGAGCGGGTGTGGATTAAAGGAATAAATGAAGACCCCAAGCCGCAAAACTCTGTAAACACCAGTGAATATTACTACTAATATTTTATTTATGTAACCTACATAGATTGTTTCCTAACAGCGTGGCGCGAAGGAAGTCAAACCTGGTTCAACTTTGCAACTCGTTTTCGGATTGCTTGTTTTTATCAGTCCACTATATATCTACTCTGCGTTGGCGTTCTTCGTCATTTCTAAGAAGGAGAAGGGTCATGATAGACTTAAAATGAGGTACGAATCACTTAGAGACTATTGAACGCGAAGGAAACGTCGAGAAAACGAACGAGAGGACAGAAACAGATACCAATGGGTTGTTGTAGGACTGAAAACAGTGGGGGTATCTTACATCTCCGCCTTTTTCGAGAGCTGTATGAGAACGGTGTAGTCCTGTTCAGGTCCTGTACCTGACGTCATTCCCCACCATCTGCAGTACATACCTACGTTAACTTTATAAGCCAAGCGTACCTAGCATCGACAATACAACTAGCTGGTATCGTGTGTCGGGTGTCGCATCTTGTATTTGTATATCCCCGAAATTAACGGGAACTATTAATCACGAATTCTAACAAGTCACATGTAAAAGCGTGTGTCTCGTCCGCGTTTGGCCGATTCCACATTGATTGAGGCGAAGCAGTTCCCATAATTCAGGATGCCCTCAGTCTCGCTTCCCTCTTCTTCAATCCGTATCCCGAGCACTCAATAGGCTGCTAATTTTTATGTATTTATCTTTGTCGTCAATTAACATTACAGATGATTGGGAAATTTTCAAAGAACAAGTCATAATACATGCGTGATCCGAGACCTGCTACATCTGAAAGGCGAGAAAAAAAACAAATGGAATCTGAAAGGGATGCGATGTTATACACGTCGGGGAAGACGAGGCAAAGAAATCATCCTGAGGTGCGAGTGGGGGGGATGTAATTATACATACGCCCCAGTTCCGGAAAACCCGCCAGCGGCATCAACTAGGAATTATACCCGAGACTACACCCCCAACTACACCCCCAACTACACCCCCAACCTGACCCTTGACATTTTCCAGTTGTTCTTCTGTAAATTTAGAAGTTTCTTTCCTTAACAGCTAAGCCCGCCAGATAGATTCAACGATTAGCTCCTTCATACATTGAAAATTACGCACCTCAGAACGATACTTCACTGGTCGCTTCCATTCGATAGGGTCACTCGAAGCCTCGTTCTCCTCCTCCTCGTCACGATGCACAGCCGTCATTAGGAGAAGCGCACGCGGTTTCAGCGGGTCGAATGCACTGCCACCGCCTTTCGCACCAATCATGGCCATAATGAGGACGATCAACGAAGCCAGGTTGACAATCGTCATTGGGATTAAGAAACCGATACTCTCATAATTCACGGACCAACCCATTACCATGTAGTTTACTGTG
>Ga0307509_10010694_pt1 | contig 11194 bp, 7 predicted proteins | sample 10_EM_MG_FD_202245 | JGI IMG/M metagenome (GOLD analysis project Ga0307509, IMG submission 202245) | Populus trichocarpa ectomycorrhiza microbial communities from riparian zone in the Pacific Northwest, United States - 10_EM | ecosystem: Host-associated > Plants > Roots > Unclassified | place... | reverse complement strand
TAATTAATGTTAATCTCAGTAATATTCTTGCCAAATTCATTTTTTCGTAAGATCTCATTCATTGATCGAGTTGATTTCACTAGAGAATCTCATAATCCAAATATTAAGAATTATCACTATATAAGATTAGCATTATCTCGAAAGATCATAAGAATTAATTTTTTAATTTTTTTTATACATAAAGACTCGATTATTTTCTGAAATCAATCAAGTTACTCATAGAATATCGACAGAGACAACAGCAACTACAGCAAACATGAAAATGACTACCTTAAAAATCATGTTTTGTATCATTATTTTTTGAACAGCCATGCTTATCATTCATTAAAACAGATCGATCGATCTGTCTTAGCTTCAGTGGTGGACCTATAATTTCATACTAGATAATGCAAACAATCAATAATCTTGGCTATAACATCAGTGCTTGCGTGCTAAACCTAAAATTCTAGAATATTACACATTCGGCAAGCCTCACCGAAAAAGCAATCTTGGCGGCGACAATGACCATGACATTATTCACTCACTGATTTATCAGCTTTGAAAGCAGGGCTTAATTAGTTCATCATTAAGTTAATTTATGCTTTGACAATTCATGACTACTATGAATTATTACTGTTGTTTAAGAAGTTTTATTGTTTTCCAGATGTGATTATGTTAATGCAATTGATGAAGTGTGGTAGTAGTTGTTTTTTAAAATATTTTTCGCTTGGAAATGTATGAAAATAATATTTTTTATTTTGTTAAAAAATTATGTTTTACATCAACATATCAAAACAATCTAAAAACATAAAAATAATAATTTAAAGCAAAAATATCTCTTAAAAAAAATCATGAAACACGATTTCAATCGCAAAAACAAACAACTCCTGATTTCAATACTCATAAAAAAAAGTGTAGAGTTTTACATTCGTTTCCCATTACAATTTCATAATAGCCATCTTTTGGTGTACTACTTTGTTTAAATTGAACCATTCTTCAGATAGGGGATTTAGATCAAGGTAGAATTAATTTGAGTTGACTCGAGTCAATTTAAAATGATATTGTTTTTAAGATTTTTGTTTAAAAAACTTCAACAAAGTTGTTTTTTCCCCCTTAAAGTCAAACCGAACCTTACTTGAGTTTTGATCGGGTCACAAATCCTGACAAGTTAAACTAAGTTTAACCGAATTAATTTCATCTAATTTAAGATAAAACCCGATCCGAATCAAGTTTTAGATTGATAGGTCATCAAATTAACATGTGAGCTGAGTTTAATAACTTTCCATTACAATGATTAGAGACAAAATCCAAATTTGATAAAATAATTTCATATAATTTTGGTTTTATTTCTTTTTAGAAAGTAGGTTCTTAAAATACCATAAATTTTTTTAATTATAAATTTTAAAAAGAGTTCTATAAACTATTAGAGGGGAGCTAGAGGCTCGAGCCAACCCTAATTAAATTCACCCCTAATAGTAATGGACTAGCCAGGCCAAAAAATTGGATAGCCCTCCACCACCACCACACATACACACATATAAACAAATCCCAAATTCTGTTTTTTTCTTTAAAAGATAATCCATAGGGTCAATTGTTTTTTATACATGCAAGCACGCGGATTAATTTGCATGTGCAGAAATTCACTAGAGTTCGCAAAATAGCCTAAGCTTTCTCTTATTAAAAAAAATAATCCTATGGAACCGCTTTTGTATCAAATAGGGGAAAAAAAGAGTATTTTCCATTGTTTGATTCGGTGATGGGTCACCACATTTTCTAATAAGGGTTAGACCTCCACCACTACTGCAGACACCAACACTTTACCTCCAATGCTCCTATCATGTGGTTGATTGATTACAGGAAGAATACAGAAAAAAATCAAAGTATGTAGGAAAGTTCTTGCTTTTAGAATTGCAGACTCCACTATAGCTAAAGTAATGGCATATAATTTTGATTTCTTTCTTCTTTTTGGGGAGGAGAGAATTTCTTAAAATACCATAAATTCTTAATTATAAATTTAAAAGGGATTTTTGAAACATTCAAAGGGGAGCTAGTGCCTCCCCTGATCAAATTCATCCCTGATCATAGTAATGGACTAGTCAGGCAAAAAAAAAAAAAAAAAACAAAACTTGGACACCACACCATCACATCAATAGCAAAAAACCAAATTCCAAAATCGTTTTTTTTAATAAATCCAAAAGGTCAATTATTTTTATACATTCAAATATCAATTTAATTTGAAACATCAACATCAACATCATCATAGCTTAACCTGATTTAATAAATAATAAATAAAATATAAATATTATCAAACTCGATTTAATATCCATGTAAACCTAACATAGTATACACAATATAATGTATTTGATTACAGAAAGAATACAAAAAACAAAAACATTAGGGAAGAGTTCTTGCTTTTAGAATTGCAGGCTCCACTGTGGCTAGCTAGCAACGAAGATCGATGCCAAAATATTGTTTTATACGGACGGTAATATAACTATAAATAAAGTTTCAATCATGTAGAATTCTTAAATCTGAGACGGCTAAAGTGAACAAGATTTTTAAAATCAGGAGTGAGACTAACTTTCTTTAATTTATATTAAAAAAGAAAACAGTATTTAAAATAACTTATTTTGCTCATACAAGTGTTTTTAAAATCTTATAAAAAGAGAATTTAATATCCTTAAAAATATTCTTTATCATTGAACAAAAAAAAAAAAAAAACAATAGATGACTAGATGAGTGCTTCAATCACCGCTAGATAACTATAACAAGCACATGATTAAAGCAGCTGCGGCGCATGTCAAGGAAGCGTTCTTGCAATATTTTTCTACCAAATTCTTCCATTTAATTACAAGGATATGGAGATCGTGCTTGTTGCTTATGTCTTTTCTTAAACCTAGCAGATTAAATAAATAAATAAATAAATAACCCATCTTAGTTCTTAAATAAATAAAGAATGAAAGCCCATCCTTGACGACAGGCTAACTATTAAGGGAAACAGCTAGCAGCATTAATGATTGTTCATAAGGCACTTCTAAGCGATCCCATTATCATTTAATTATAATACAAAACAATAGCCCATTGATCTGATTTTAAAATTTTTGATTGGATAAGGCATGATCTTTACTGTTAATTTAAAAAAACAAACTACCCAGACAGGGTAAAGCCGAAAAGCGACCCATCCAACAACAGCTTGAAGCAAACGAGTATTGCCACAGGACAAGCAAGCTCATGAAACCCAAGCTTTATAAGATCAAAATTAGCTAATAAATATGCATCTCGTAAACCATGCTGAACACACCTCCCAGGGACTTTCCAGCAGCTTCGTGTTTGGTTGATGTTGTATTTTTATTTATGTTTAGATTGAAAAATTATTAATTTGATTTTTTTTAGTATTTTTTTGATAATTTTGATGTGCTAATATAAAAATTAAAAAATAATATGTAAAAACAAAATATTTTGATATATTTTCAAATAAAAAATCAATATTTTTAAAAAATATCTTATACCATAATACTAAACAAATATTATAGTATATTTATCGAAACGGAATTTTAACCACTGAAAAATATTAATATTTTTGGATAGCTAAAACTACATTTTAACTATCATGACAAACAAACCCTTAATTTTATTGGTTCTACCAAAAAATAGCCGTTGCTTTTATGTAAAGCTGTTTCCATCTAGAATCGGTAAATGTTTTATTTCGGAAGATGCATGCAGATGCTAGAAAATTTAACCAAAATAAGGATCCTTGGTGACTCGTCACTGTCCATTAAAATTCCAGAATAGCCATCTTCTAGGTTATAAAGAAAAGACTGTACTTGTATCCTATTCTACTAAAAGAAGAAAATAAAGATCATTGGTATAAAGACTGTACGTACTTGTATCCAAAGGTCACTCGTCACTGTCCACTAAAATTCCCCATTAGCCATCTTCTAGGGCTACTTTTCCTCTCGTATATATTGAATCTGTACTTTTCCTAACCTTCATACCAGGGTTCTAGTCCATACTAGAGGGATACTATCAGAAAATTAGTAAATATAAATAAATATATCAATGAAATTTTTTTGTTGGTATATTAAGGTGATATTTACCGATAAAATTGTTCGTTGCTAAATCTGTCTATAAACACCGATCGAAATATTCTCATGATATTTATTGAGAAAATTGCAATTGGTAAAGAAAAAAAGAAAAAGCAAACAGTACGATGACGTGTACGTTTTATAAACATAGTTACCGATAAAATTAACCCGATGGTAAAATTCGTCCGTGAATATGCCGATGGAAAAATTTTGTTGGTATATACCGACGATATTACGGAGGGTATTACAATGGAATTCAAGAAGAAAAATCATATGGTGACGTGAAATTTCTACTGATAGAATGACCTACACCGTTACTATCGAAATAATTTTGTTGGTCAGTCTGTCGGTAATATTTAATTTATGACCTAACTTTCGACCCTCCTTCATTTCTACTTCTTCCTTATGCAATTTTTTCTACATTAAATAGCCACCCCTCCCCCCCCCCCCCAATCTCAACACAATTCAACTTCCCATAACAAATCTAGTCACCACAACACTCGATTTGTCAGAATCCGTGTTCTGATTCAAATTTTATTGAGGATTCTCTATTTTAAGTAAACAAATTTATCTTTTTATTTACTTGTTTGAACACAATTTTAAAATGTTATTTGTTTTTGCATATTTTTATAGTATATGTATTTTTTTAGGTATTTACTTGTTTTATAGTTTTTTCTCAAACAATATCGTTGATATTTATAATTTGTACATGTTAGAGTTTGGTTGAAATTTTATAAAATTGTATTTGTTTGTAAATTGATGAAACTTATATCGAATTTTTCACTTAGGTGTTTTGTGATGAAATAAATAATGGCTTATTTAATGGTTCCGTTTTATATTTTGTCAATTTTATTGCCGAGTTGTAATTTCTAGTAAATATGTAGTACAAATTTGAATTTATGTAGATAATTGATAATGAATTAAAAGAACTATTAAAATAGATTGAATAAGCTTGAGCTAAATCAATATTTTTTAAAATTTATTTAGTTAACATAGTTAATTAATACATGTTGTCATCATTATTTTATATAGGTTTGATATAAGTAATGGATGATTGTTCATGGATGTATCAAGATTCACCTAAAGGGTTGTGGAGGATGGATTATTGTAATGGGGTTCAAGGTTTTATTAATTATGCATTATCTAATCTGAGAAATATTAGTAGAGGCAGTATTAGATGTTCATGTAAGAGATGTAAAAAATAAAAATTTCTTGATCTAGATGTTGTAACGATGCATCTTCTATAAAAAATGTTAATGGAGAAATATAAGTGATGGTATGCACACAGAAAACCATATGTTCCTTATGATAATATGATACAAATGATGGTTGAATCAACTTATAGTGCTAGTAACGTGCATGGAATTGTAGATGACAATAGTAATCCTTATAGGAATATGGATATGAATGCAATGAGAATGAATCAAGGTCATACTGGTCAATATCCAATCATAGATGAAGAGCCTAATGCATATGCAACCAGGTTTTTTTATCCTTTGAAAGATTTTGACAAACCATTATGGGATGGTTGTATAAATCATAGTAAATTATCGGCCATTGCACAAATATTCATCATAAAATCGGATCATGGGTTAGTGAGGCTGGTTATGAAATAATTATCAAATGAGCGAGAAACATTTTACCTGAAGGGAATAGGATGAAAGCGAACTTTTATGGTGCTAAGTCCATGATAAAACCTCTTGGTCTAGGATACCAGAAAGTTCACATGTGTCCAAACTTCTGCATATTGTACTACCTTAAAAATATAGAGCTGACCGAGTGCAGTACATGCAGACATTCTCGTTATAAACCCATAATTGGTAAGGAAAAGACTCTTGTTGCACATATAAAACTTAGATACTTCACAATCGCATATAGACTATAGAGGTTATTCATGTCACCAAAGACTATTAAGCACATGACATGTCACCAATCATATGATGTGGTGGATGAAGTGATGGTGTACCTTTTCGATGGTGAAGCCTGGAAATACTTTAATAGTGTGCATCCTCAGTTTTAGTTAAATCAAGAAACGTGTGTCTTGAATTATGTACAAATGGATTTAATCCATTTGGGTCATTTGCTGCTTCTTATTCTTGTTGGCTGATTATACTTGTAATTTACAACCTGTCACCGTGGATGTGTACGCCGAAGTTCATGTTTTTATCTACGATCATACCTGGTCCTAATAGTCCAGGTCGAATTATAGATGTTTGTGTTCTTGAGCTTTGACTTATGATGTATTGAAGAAACATAATTTTTAGATGAAGGCAGCTTTGATATGGATTTTTTAATTACATCCAATTTTTTATTTGTTGTTTTTTTATAAATATTTTTATCTGACAACATTTTTATCTTGCAGGGCTATGATTCTTGGACGCTAGTGAAGCTCAATAGAGCTTTTGGTGGAAACGCACATGCGGAGTGATGAATGTAAAAAAGAAGTGCAACAGTTTGTGGATAGCTGAGCTCAACACTTTGTGGTATGTTGGTTTTCAACCATTTGTTTTCCTAAGTTATTATTTACTTGAATTTGATGAATTTATTTTTTCTTTTCAGGAGACATACAACAACCGGTTGAAGGAGAGATACGAGGATGATCCTTCGATCCACCCGGATATCAATCCAGATTTGTAGTTGGAGGCAGGATCGTTCGGTGGACCCGATAAAAATTGGATGTATGAACTCTCTTACACTACGATTGAAAACTTGAGGATGATGTAGTAGTGTTTCAACCGTTGGATTCTCGCAATCGGTCCCGAGAACTCAATCACCAGAGTTTGCGGCCTTGTTAGATCAAGGAGTATAGGAACGTACGACCCATCTCAATAAAAAATATGAACAACTCACTGCAGCTTATGAAGAACTCCGTCAAGTGGTAATGGAGATGAGATCACAGATGGGTGGTACATGTGTATCCCCTAATTGGCCCCACAATCTTGGTGACGATTAGATGACTCATCCTCCTCCAACGCCGCCTCTATTTTAGTTTTATTGTGTTTGAACATACATATATTTATATTTTTAATAAATATTTGATTTTTTATATTAAGATAATTTATTTTTATATTATTTAAATTATTTTTTGACTTTTTTTCAATATATTAAAAAAAACATATTTTAAATAATTATTAACGGTATTACTCACGGAATAAGTCTGTTAGTATATTCCAGAGAGTTGAAAAAAAAGTTCAGCAAATACTATTGCTACTGTTAACTCACCGATGGAATAAGTTTGTTGATATATGTCAAGGAGTTGGAAAATAATTACTGCAATTGACATTGCTATTGTTAACTCACCAATGGAATTATCGATGACATTCTGTCGGTAATATATAATTTTTCTGATAAAATTATATATTGTTCTTTTATCGGTGATATGTTGAATTATACCAAAAAAATTACTGACAGAATGAAGCACGTAATTTTTTTAGGTGTTAGAAGTTCGGAGAAATGTTCAATACTTGCAAACTTTGAGAGACTTCACACTGAACAGTTTCTTCTGTTCAGTTGTAACATGTCCCCAGAACATAAATGATTCATCGCAAAGGTTAGTGTTTCGAAAAGTTATTCGGTTTGTCTTCTTGCTTCTTAAAGTGTGATGATCAATACAACTTGTGTTATTGTTGACTAATTGATCTTGAAGAGCAACCAAGACAACCTTTTATGTTGAGGGCTATGAAAATATCGGTTGACTCGTATAATTAAGGGTACTATTTGCATTATTGTTTAAAATAAAATAAAAAAATTGGAAAGCATAATATTTTCATATCTAGAATAATAAGGGGACAACGATCTAGTTCAATATGAAAATTCTTTTTGGATACCCTAGCTATTTTGGAGAAGAATTAACTTGATATATATATATATAGTAGTGAAGATGGTTCTTGATTATTTTTAGACTATAAATTGAAGGTTTGGCTCATTCTTTCAACTATGATGGCTGTAAGTAGATTCACCGAAAGGCAATAGGGTTTCAATTGTTGAACAATGATACAAAAGATAGTAATAATTGAAGACGTGAAATTCCAACCTCAAAGCCTCAATTCTGGTAACTAATTAAGAAGCATCATGGATTCTTTAATTTTTTTTTCAATTTTTTATCCCAAAAGATGGTTTCAACTCAAATAAAGACACAAAGCAAGCAAAATTTACAGCTGCTCCCCAAAATCAACATTGACAAATTAGCTTCAATCTGTAACAGGGCCACCGATGTCCAACGTGGCCCCAACGCTGGAGGCCAGCTAGCCATTGTAATTATTCCGTCTTTCAATTTTCGGTCCCCTCTTTCTGGAGATTATCAAAATTCAAAGGGAATATAATATAATATAATAAAACAAAACTATACTTGTACATCACATGGAGAACAACCCTAAACCAAAATGGAAGGAGAGTGATGTGCATGCACCTGCAGCCAAATCGCAAAATCACTCAAGGGTGGATTCTCTAGAGCATCCCATGCATGGTTGTGTCAAAATTGGTTAGCTTGCCTGCCCCTTAAGAGAGGCAAAAACCTACACCACAGCTTAAGTCATCCAGACATATCGTCAATCAAATCAAACCCAATCGTTTTTTGCATCATGGGATTATCTAGCATGGGGAAATAATTAAATACCCAGAATCAAGTTTTAAAATAAACAATATATACAACAGAAGATCAAGAATTCTCACTATATAAATTAAGACATTGAAAATGTTCGTGCAGTGTTTTCGAAGCACTTAGGTGCATACTCTATAATATTTTTTATTAAATGTGTCAGGCCAACAGCCTTACCATAACCGTGGTATATACTATCAACGATGCTGCATATTTTCAAAGTACTTTCTTCAGGATTTTTTTTTTTTTTGAAGAGGGAACATATATATCTCGGTTATTACATAACGTATCACTTGATTCTTAATTGTGTCCCAAAACAATTAACTTTATCGTTTTCATCTTCAATTTACCGGACATGATCTCAATCAGGTTCTTCCACCTAAAATCATCACAATTTTTACCCGAGCTTGTGAAATTCTCTTGAAAAAAGCGTCAGTGTATTGCATAAGATAACAATGATAGTAATACACATGGATGTGAGGACTAAATTGAAGAACATATCGTACTTTGGGAGCCAACTGAAAAGATTTTTCATTTTATGAACCTAATTAATTAAAAATTAGTAGATAAGTTGGAACTGGTACAAGGTTCTTACTTTCTTCAGTACTTTAATTTTATCTATATATATAAGGTCCATGATCTCAAGTCGGGCCGGCTGACATGAAATTAAATATCAGCCGGAGCAGTTGTGGTTAATTAGGCCTCTAAAAAGGCAAACGAAAGTAATTAATTATAAATGCTCACAGGATATTTACAACTCCCCATTTCCTGGTCTATGTTGGTTTGTCCCTCGCAGCATGAGAACTCCTCGGTGGATTACTTTCAATGGAAGTAGATGTTAAGTTTACTTCTTGTGTTTTTTATAACGTTGCTTTTTAATTAAAAATTTATTAAAATATTTTTTTTATTTTTAATATTAACACATTAAAATTATTAAAAAAACATATAAAAAATCAATTCCATACATTTTCAAATAAAAAATAATTTTAAAAACATTTTAAAAAACTATTACAATTCCAAACAACACATTCATTCCGTTATCTGTGCCCTTTACTCTATTCTTTGCTGATGTAATTATTACACGTGACCTCCTTCCAAGTTGCAATTTTCTGAATATCGAAGTCAAATCTTTTCTATGTATGTTAAGAGAAAACCATTTACTAATATTTTTCCAAAATAAAATATAGCTAAATGTGAATCCCCTATTGCACTTCATATATATGGTATTATGTAGTGTTCAGCACATATATATTCGATGATATAGTTAGCCACAAGATGATATGGGAAGATACAGTTTTTTGAATAAAAAAAATAATCTTAGTTAATAAATAAAATTAATGATTTCAAAATATATTTTACATTAAATAAAAAAACATATTAACTTAATATATTGTTTAGTTTGAGTCCGACTACCTAGTGACCCTATGCAAATCCAACAATGTCCCACCAATGATGTTCTCATCCAATGGCCTATCGACACACATGCATGTCCACTTTCTCAAACACTGCCATACAAGGGGCGGAAAGTCTGGAGAAGGAAGCATGAGGTGGAAGGTATCATTATAGCCTCCACTTTAAAAAATGACAATAAAAAGCATGAGGTAGCTTCGTGGATGGTGGAGAGTGACCGGAAGAGATGATACTATATCATATATGCTCTATCGAATGTGATCGTCGATTGGATATTGGGGAGCCAATATCATAATCAACAAATAATTATATTGTGTGTAGGGTACAATATCAACTATCGTTTGATTTGTACTTTGCAAATCAGTTTACCAAACCATTTTATTCTGCAAGTGCAGTTACACATCACTTTGTGTAATTCAGCTAGTTGTGCTTTTTCTTGAGACTCGACTGAATTTATGTGTCCAGCTGACTGTTAATCATCATTGCGTGATGTTCAGTAGAAAAGTTCATATCAATGGATTGCAGATCAACTTGTGTTTTTATCCTTTGTTCCTCCAATAAAACCTTTTACTTGAACGTTTCTTTTGCGAGAAAAAACAAGAAGAAGAAGAAGAAGAAAGAAGAGTTCATGGAATAGATTGGTTTGCTAGATCTTTCGAGGCATTCTAAGTTCAAGTGGCCACAATTTTGGATATGGAAAAAGTTGAAGAACCAACTCCTTTCAAGTTCTATTTAGAGATTGACGCTACAAATTTAACCAAAGTAAACGAGAAATGACATATGCTGTCATTATACAATGAGATCATGCATGCTAAGATATGCATCGTTTTTTCAATCTGACTTGTGCTTGGAGTAGAACCCACCAAGAGACTTGTACAAGCACTCTAGCTAGGGTGTGGTAGCCTACGTCCCTAACCCTTTTCCATGGCAAAGAAGCGAACACCAATGGAAGATCGAATCAAATTATTCTCTTTGATATTTTCATCCTAGGAAAGGCCCAAATACTCTTTAAGAACTGTGGATTTACTTTAAGTGACGTTTTCGAAGGTGACAAATTCCAATGTTTTTTATTGGAATGATTTTCTAGCACAAACTGTCCTCCGTGTTATGTTTTTATATGTGC
>Ga0307509_10010693_pt1 | contig 11194 bp, 12 predicted proteins | sample 10_EM_MG_FD_202245 | JGI IMG/M metagenome (GOLD analysis project Ga0307509, IMG submission 202245) | Populus trichocarpa ectomycorrhiza microbial communities from riparian zone in the Pacific Northwest, United States - 10_EM | ecosystem: Host-associated > Plants > Roots > Unclassified | place... | reverse complement strand
AGTGGTGTCCTGTCATTCTTGTCTCTCGAGTCAGGGTTGACCTCTTTCCGGTCAAGGAGCAGCTTCACAATCCCCTCATGCCCACCAAAGGCAGCACCCCAGAGTGGTGTTAAGTCGTTCTGGTCTCTCGAGTCAGGGTTGACCTCTTTCCGGTCAAGGAGCAGCTTCACAATCCCCTCATGCCCACCCTCGGCAGCACCCCAGAGTGGTGTTTGGTCATCATTGTCTCTCGAATCGGGGTTGACCTCCTTCCGGTCAAGGAGCAGCCTCACAATCCCCTCATGCCCACCAAAGGCAGCACCCCAGAGTGGTGTTCGTTCCCACAGGGCTCTCGAGTCAGGGTTGACCTCTTTCCGGTCAAGGAGCAGCTTCACAATCCCCTCATGCCCACGCTTGGCAGCACTCCAGAGTGGTGTTTTGCCATCCTTGTCTTTCGAGTCAGGGTTGACATCTTTCCGGTCAAGGAGCAGCTTCACAATCCCCTCATGCCCGCTTTCCGCTGCCCACATTAATGGAGTACGGCCCCAGCCATCCACCATATCTGCACCACACCCTTCCACGTCTTTCAACAATCCAATCGCAATCTTATCAAGCCCCAGGTATGCTGCGCAGTGAAGACCAGTGAATCCCGCAGAATACCGCCTCCCCCGTTCCCACGAATCGAAGTTCCCCCATAAAAGAAGCTTGGCCGATATATGTCTGCCAAATCTTCCAAGCAGCCGAAGCGCAAGTGATTTCACCGCTTCGGTAAGCCCATTTCTTGCATAGAGTCCCCAGTAAGTAGACGCGTATTGGAGAAGGCGTGTCTCCACCGGAGCCCTGTTAAGACTGGGCGAAAGCTCAATGACAGAATCAAAGTTAAGATACGTCAAGCAAACCTCCGCAATTGTTGCTTGGGGGTTCTTGAAGTGTTCGGAATGCTGATTGAAATATTCTTGAAGGGTAAAGTGCACCAGCCGGACAACCGAGCTTTCGTCTACGGTGGCAAGTCCCAAGCATGAGGCTAACAATGTTTTCTCCGGAGGGATATTATCGCGGTCCATATCCCTAGAGCCAATCTCGACTCCCAGGGCTTCGCTTAGCTCTCCAATGTGCATCGGACGTTCCGACCGAGAAATCCACATTAATGCAGCCATGCCGAGATCTGATTTTCCTTTCCCTTGACCCTTTATTCTATCCAATGTCGCATCGTAGGCGCCGTCCAATCCGAGTCCACTTGTCATTAAGTCGAGTTTCTCTCGCCTTTTGCGGATTGTCACCTCCTCTAATATCGCTGCTATGCTCAAGGAAATGAGTAGAAATCTACGCCCTATTGTCAGTGATTACTCCAGGCTTTTAATAAATAGTTAACCATCACATACCCATCGGGGATCTTTTCTAGAATGCTTTTCAGAATATCGGCCTTCAGTGTCGTGTTCATCGCTCCGGAGCCCAAGTCATTGTTCAACTCCATCTCAACATATTCCTTTATATCCTCGCTCTTTGGGCTGATTGGGGTTATTTGCACCTGGCCAGGAAGAAATTTCTCGACCGCACCCCGCATATGGGGTCTCCCGGTAATAAATATCCGGACTCCCGATGATTCCTGACAAACGGTCCGTAATCTGGTTAGAAGCTGGGGTAGATGCTTATCCGAACATTCATCTAGGGCATCAATACAAATGAATGTCCGCCTCATGAGAGTAAGTGCAGCCCGCAAGAGCTTAGCCGTCTCCGAAACTTGCAGTCCTCGTCCTCCAACCTCGCGCTCTGCTGTCCTGAATGCTTCCTCGATCTCAGTAGGAACCATTTCTAGCGCATTCACAACCTGCTTGGTGATGGCACCTATCATGTTCGCAGCGGTTTGCCTCTCTTGGTCCTGGAAATCGCAATAGACGCAGGCGACAGTGGCGTTTTCTCCCCGAAAATGCTCCAGTAGCTTATCCGTCACCAGAGAGCTAGCATTTTATCCAGTTAGCTATGACTGCCCTTCATAAGGAATTATTTTTCCTACCTAAGAAAGGTTTTTCCAACCCCGGGATTGCCGGAACAAAACAGAGTAGCCTTTGCGAATTCCCCTTTCCCGTCACGCCAGCTGAGAAACTCATCGCCTTCCAAAAACCATTCTCCTATGCCATCCTGTCTTCGTGCTCGAACATCGTTGTGGCGTACATGAGGTTGTAAGGGTGATAACCAATTCAAGATTTTGGCCTTTTCGTCCACATAGGTTATATTGGTAGTGATGTTGTGACTATTTATTGGGTTAAAACTGTTTATATGGCCTGTGCCAGTAGCATTCGGTTCTAGATGTGTTGAAAAGCCCATATTTTTTCGCGGTGAAGGTGTTGGTAGGGTTGCGAAAGCAATACAAGGTCTCGAAGTTGAGGCTCATAGAAAGCGGGGTCGTGGTAAGCTTACCTAGATGTCCAGCTGATAGCCGCCCTGCCAGCCTTGCTATCCTCCTCTTACTACTCAGACACCAAACTTGGCGGCAGAAGTCGTGTCACCCAATCAGCCATTCATTTTGCATCAAAAGTTTTCAGCCCCAAAACGACACGTGACAACTCGGGTAACGGAATGGACTTAGAAACCAAGTTTTCCTCAGCTCAAGGAGAGGTTCGCTCTTTCAAATGTGGACTAACGGACACAACTACCAACCATAAAACGAAACGCAGAGGGTTCACACAACACTAACCGTGCCAAGGTTCCTGCTGATTGAGCAATCCCAAAATCTTTGCAGTAACAGATGCTACTGGAAGAGGCAACTCAAACGTCCTCGTAGGAGGTTCGGTTGTCGCATTTCAGTTTTAATGATAGAACTGGTGGTGGGCAACTGTAGCGCAGCGCTACAAAAACGCACATCCACACAAAATATGAACCGTCATTGGGTGTCCCTTTTCCCATATTGAATTTAAAGGGCTAGGGTTGTTCGAATATTGATCCCTTTGAATAAGGAATCGGTGCTGGTCTCAAGTTTACAGATGATGCGGAGACGGGTTTACGTAATTTTGCCCTCGGTAGAGTACGAGCTAGGGCCCTAGCATCTTCCCAGTATATCCGCCGATATAGAGGGCGAATAGCGACGGACAGAAAGTTTCGCTACTATGATATAATAGTTGCCTCAAGAAAAATTACCACATATATCAATAGCAGTTTGCTTTCAAGACCCCGTTCTTGTAGAGAAGCGTGTCGAGACAGCGGGTGGAAACCGGTATCAGCCACGCAGGGAAAGATGTTGAAGGGCTAACACATTACCGACAAAGCTGAGTGAACACCGCCATAGTCTGAAGTCCGGACAACTCATTCTGCCCCAATTAAGGGATTTGGAACTAAAGCTTGTCAGTGTTAAGGATGAAAGCTTCTCAAGTTTCAGTAATTACCGAACTCTTTAGAAATAATCTACAAGTATTATAGTATTAGCAGTATGATATATACTAGAAGTAGCATGATATCATACCCGGATAGGTAAAGTCGGGTTTTTGTGGTGACCACACTTCCTAACTTCGACAATTCCGCGCAAAACCCTAATGTCCCTTCGCCATTCACCAGAAAAAAATGTTAAAAATTTGTAACCCCACAAATCAATTACCTATCAATTTCTCCAAAGCGCTCCGTAATTCACACTATCCAACCATTCCCCACCCCCAAAACCAAAATGTATTGTATCACACCCGGAACCATCAAACCACTACGACTCTTCGGTACTTCCACAGATATTGCCTACTTGCCAGAGAGCCGGCAAAGATGCTCTATCCTGCTCGGCAAGAACCCCCCGCAAAAAAAAACCCAAAGGGAAAACACAAACATGCTGGAAATCGCCCGCGCAAGCAGCTTCGGCACCAACAGAAAAGGACAACCACCAGAAACCCACGCATTACAATCTCCCTCTAGCGGAGACCTGCGCCACTCCTTCAAATTTTAGAGCCACTTCTGGAGCAGCTCCTTTTCCCACCTAGTGAGCGAGAGCGTGGCAAGGGTGAATCCGTCATGTCACTCCCCTCACACAATATAGAAATACATTCCCACATGCAAACCATAATTCTTATACCTGTGCAAGTGCCTGGGAATATGTCTTTGTACAAGACTGGAATTATTTCTCAGGTTGACCTAAACTAGGGATGCCAAAACATTACCGGGCACTTGTAAATTCTGTGGCCGACGGGAACGATATTAACGCCTCGGTTCCAATCCAGCCCTGCCATGAATATAATGATATAGTTCAGGTCATCTACGGTATCACAACACCTCAATTGATGCAATGGGGATGCGTCTAGGTAATATTGGCTCAACAAAAGATACAATTATGCTTTTGGCCCTTACGAATTAGAATAAAACAGGTTATTAAAAAAACCCCCCGCTGTGATTGCTTGAACATTCATGAGCTTTCTTAGTCGATTTTATGCCAAGGTGTCCTCCGTCTTTTCGGTCATTGTGTTGTGTACCAGTACTCGCTCGCCTTTGCGCAGAATACCCCCTCCAGCCCATACACCGCTGGAGTCCCCACCATTATGCGCCTCAAGGTGGCATCCCCGGCAAAAACCGACGAGTTCCTGTAGCACACCCACTCTATTATCTTCAACCCATCCTTATCGCTATGGTTAGGTTTTTTTTCCTCAATGGGAAGGTTAAATTGAAACAAAAGGTATCGACAGGATTTGACCTGTGCCAACGAAACAGATTTCTTGTCTGTTGTTGGCTTACCCACTGAGCCACAACTTGAAGTCTCTTATTTATTGCAATGTGATGGCCCATTGAAAACCGGAAATGGAGGTTTCCAATTCATATAACCCAGCATCAAAAAGCCGGGAAAACAGCCACCGGGCCCAGGTCTTGATAAATCATTATAATGAGGGAGGCGAACATAGAAACTATGATAACAAGAAATAATGCTTCTTTCTCTAAGAATTTAGCCCTCGAGCACTGTATGATCCTTACAGTATCTTGACCACCCCATAGCACAACACGTATTGTTTTAAGATGACCCAGAATACACTCTCTTTCTAGATATTGCGATCGCCTCATAGAACCAGCCCTGATTCACCATGGATAGCTTCCGATTTTTAATATATAATAATACGATTATTCCTCCTGCTCTCCTATAAGCACATAACTTCTCAAGCAGACTAAGGGAGCCCTCAGTGAGGCTTAGGATTCAAAATAAGCGCACATTATTTTTAGTAGTGCTTCGCAGCTAAGATTTGGTTTCCCTATTTGTTATTATACGAATTGTTGATCGGGCATATGATAGTACATACAGGGAGCAGCAAGAAGCTATCGAAGAGTTTTCATGGTTAATCGACAAGATACATCCCTGCATGTCCAGGTTGATAGGTTCCTAATCCTGTGCTCACGTACTCAAGTATATAGACTCGGTGGAGGTGAAGTGAGGTATCTTGGGAGCAAAAAGGAAGTTGTCAGAGCTAGAGTGATCTACTCGGGTAGGGACCAAAAAATTGGGAAGACTATTCCCACCAATCCCATACAAGTCTGCGTGTCATACGGTGCAAAGTGTTAACAGTAATTGATCCTTGCTCATATCTTAGCTGATTTTGTAGCATGCGCCATGAAGACTCTATGTACCGGCATTTGACAGGTACTGTTAGCACAAAAGGTCGCCCGGGGAAAGGGCGCAGGTGAAGGCAGAAAATCGTCTCCGCCAAGGGTAGTGACCGGGTCCTGGGGGTGAAGGAAAGGGAAAGGAAACAAATAAAATAACCGGTACGGGCAAACACCGCTTACACTACCTGTGGCTCTTTAGTTCCTAGATAGAATCCATAAAGGTCACCATAGAAGAAAATAAAACACAAGTTCACGATGCCGGAAAATCCACACTCCAGGGCGTTGTTGTAGAAGTCGTCGTCATCCCCCACTCAAACTATCTACTGGTCTTTTTACCGGTAACCAACACATGGCGCCTATGACAACCCTCGTCATCCCCACTAGCTACATCCATGTGTCCATATCCGCCTCTCCGGGCTCCACTAAAAGTATATAAAAGTTAAAAACAATCAACTAGCTAGGAAACCATGTTCGTGCCCCACAGTACTAGCGGTGCCAGCGACAATATAGTTCGGCAATCGATCACGCCCACCACCCCCCCACCTACACACTCCCCTTTCTTTTTAAAATCTATGCAAAGACTTTAGTGGTCATAATATGGGGTATTTAGTAGTAGAATATCGCTTGATTTCTCCCGGCCCGTCCAGGTGATTGCCGACCGGCGTAGATCAGAACCCGAATTGGAAGAGGAAACAAATTTTAGGGAGCTATGATGTTAACATCCCTTCTGCCCCCCCCTCGTAGAGCTCCTTGCCACCCGTCATGCTTAGCAATCCTGCCATCGCTAACCAACTATTTCCAAGACCACCGTCCTGGCGGTAGTAGCCATGGCATCTAGCCAGCCCCCCCCCGCTTTGTATTAAAAGTTTCCAGTTTCATGACAACAATGGAACTGGAAAGAGCCTTCCTCAGTTCACCACAGTGTTGGAAGTCGCTAGATGCTGCTCTCGGCGCTCACGTTATCGTTTCACTATTCGCACGGTTTGCAGGAATGGGCGTTGGCTTTAGGAATACGCTTTAGATTGATACCTCCACCGGAAAACAAAAGAGACAGAAGGGAGAATGAAAGAGTTGAATGCCCTGCGCGACTAATAGTGGGAATCTTTGTCGTTCTTTCAGTAGAAAGGGAGTGCGCAAAAGGGAATGGGAGACACATCTGGAAGAGAATGGGTATGTGGGGTGATCTAAAGAAAGACAGGAGAACGACTTCGTTCTGATTTATTATACTTCCGTCTTTAAGGCTGCCTAATTGACTGAGCGAGAAGCGAATGAGCATGAGCGGACTTCCATACTTTCCTCGACTACCTATGGTTGGGTTCTGCGCATCGCCCGGGTGGCAGTTTCTAGATGTGCTGTGGGATGGGTTGGGTTGGCTTACCTGGGGAGTGTAATGCTGTCGGGCTTCGCAAGCATGGATCTGTAGTCTCCCCCAACTTAGTTGAATGAAATGTTGAACCACGCACCCCAAAGTTGTGCTCTAGGGATCGTATTTTTGTTGCTTGAACCCTGGGTTTGGGCATCGACGTTGATCCATTTAAGACACCAGCGTCTAAGAGGGGTTCTCTCTTTATGGGAAGTACCTTAAGTTCAAGTTCAGAGTACCAGGGAGAGTGAATACAGGACAAGGCTGAGGCCTATTAGCCCCTGACAAAAAAGGAAGTCCAGGCACGAAAGAACCAGAATCATGAAATTTGATGATAGTACCTGCACTAGTACTTATAGCTCTCGATTCCCCGTTTCCGATCTGCATTCACGAGCCCCGCCAATACCATAATCGAATTCTTTATTCCGTCAAATAAAGCTGCCGGTAATTAACTTGGTTTCCTCAATACTATTCGCAAATACAATAACTCGGGTGTTATGCGGTGATAGGAAGGCATGCAGATAAGGAGATTGAAGTCTGATTCAAGAACCCTAGCCTTGCAATTGATCAAACAGAGCGGTTATAACACTATGAAAACTGTGAATGGCGCCTTGACTTCTAAGGCTTCGTCCCTCCGGACCCGATGGAAGATAAAGAAGCTCCAAAACAAAACAGAAGTAATATAAGTGCAATCATAACAGGCTCTAAGCCAGGCGGAACATGGAAGAACCATGGTCTAGTTCGGTACCCTCTCCGCCAGCTAAGGACCGGTCAGGAGACATATATCTCTATCTAACAAATAACATAGCAACACTCCAGAAACTGCAAAAACTCCAAAGAAACACACGAAGCTGACAAAACCAGAGCTCCTAGCGATAACTATTCTGGAACCATCCTAACATCCAATGATGGTTCCTTCGCGATCCCTGAAGCCTATGCCCTACCAATTTGGCTCGCAAATGAGATAATTTCTCCCAGACATCAGACATAGCCTAGGATTTATGGAAATAGTGCGATTAAATATGGACTGCCTATGTCGGTGTACAATATAGCCAGTCAGTATTTTTTTTAATCACGGGTTGAAGCTGCCCGGCTCTAAATCATCCTATTTTCACCTTCTCCCATTTCCCCTCCCAATGAATTGATCAGATCTGCAATTCCGCTCCCATCAGCAGTATTTCTCCGATCCTCCACACTGTTTCATTTGACTCCTTTCCCGCTGCATAAATACTGGGTCACTCATGCCAGCTCAGAGAGAATGAAGCTGCCAGAATCTCCCGGTCACTCAAGTCTCCAGTATATACTCTCGCCATCCCATTTTTTCCCACACGATTTAAAAGGTTCCTACGAGTGATAGCAGATAAAGAGAGTAATGATCTGCCTTCACCACAGAACAGCACCGAACGAAAAAATCGCCATAACAGCAACATCGGGTAAAACAATTCAATATATGATATACCAAATTATATATATTAGATACTCGTTCCCAGCCTCTGCTTGGTCCCTCCCCTCCCCCGTCTCCCCTTCTTCGCAGGGAAAACAAATATATCATACAGAATACAAGACCCAGCCCAACCCACCCCCGGCTCTCTAACTGTTGAAAATGGTGCTGCTCGCCATACTCTCATGATAGTTCCTTTGTTCAGATATCTTCCACGAGCGTGCTTGTTTATGGCATCGGATATGCGCTGAGGATCCGGGCATATAGCTCTTGCATAGGGCATGGGTTTGTCTTCGAAGACTCGCTTTGGCTTCGGGTATACGGTTCTGCTTCGGGCGTTTGGTTATATTCTGGAAAGCATTGCGAATGCAGGAATGCGCAATAGTTTTGGGATAGTGTAGCTTTCGGGAAAGCCGGGATAAAAGCGGAAGCAGTGCAAGATCAGCCGGAAAAGAGCTGGAATCTCGGAGGTGGGAAAGGGTTTGTTTTCCTTTTAGTTAGCCGGGAGTGCTCACGTGGGAAAGAGAAACTCACATGGAGTAGCGTGGTGCCTCATGGATGGATATGATGTCTTTGTGATTGATATATACTTCTGTGATCGCCTTAGTTAGTTGGTTAGAGAGTAGAGCATCGAGTATCGAGAGTCGCCGTTGAGCAAGAGACTGTGGTTGCTGTTAAGTTACTGAAGAGTTTTCCCCGCTCCTGTGTGCGATCGTTTAGGTTGTGAGTTCCTTGGCATTTTTCGTTTCGTTTCGCCGTGTATCGTTTCGCCGTCGATGTCCAAAACTAACAACCCTAACATTGAACAGAGACCTCCGATGAATCATCAAATCCCTTCAGCATTAGTTTCGGAAGTGGAGGAAGGAGACACAGAGATAATTCGCCTCTGTATTGGCCTCAGGATCTGAACGACCCAGGAGCAGCTTCACAATCCCCTCATGCCCACCCCTGGCAGCATCACTGTGTAGTGTTCAGCCATAATTGTGCTCCAGTGTTCTCAGCCGGCCAGTCCGTCCAGCTTTGGGTACTGCCGGACTGACCCAGACTTTTTCAAGAATGGCCGGGCCGGACTGTGGGAAACCAGCTTTCCAAAACAAAAGCCGGGTCCAGCCTGGGTGACCTGCAGCCATCAGGGTTTTTAAATCTAACCTTAATACACAGAAAGCCATTTCTACAGACTAAGGTTAGTGTGGATACACGTGACTTCCGATTGTTTCAACATGTTGTGATCACTCAGCTTGAAACTTTACTTCCAGAGGTAAAGTTTTGCGGGAGAGGGCCACAGTGGCCGACTAAACGGGGAACGGTTAAACATCTGAACACAAGAACTAGATATCGGATATGGATAAGCTGACGACATTGATTGACTTTAAGATGATCTAGAAGCACACACATTGTGTAGCATTTATTGTTCTACTCGAGTAGTCTAGGTAGGAGCCTCCAACAGCCTGACTGCTTTCGCAAATATCTTTGAATAGCCTGGGTATGTGTCGGTTAATCTATGTAGTTAAATTTAAAATGTCATAATATGCGAAAAGCTTAGCCAATCAGTGTTGAGTTTTACGCGAGCAGCACTCGTTGCAAAGGTATCTGGCGGCTTAGCCCTGGATTTGCAGGCTTTGCCTAGGCATCTAGTGGCTTTTGCCTAGGTCGCCTATCCTCTTGACCGAGCGGTTGCCTAGGCGCCCGGATGGAGAAAACCTATTCAATACCAGCGAAACTCGGACCCTCCCTACAGAATACCATCCAAGTTTTTTTATCCCAGCGAAAGCACAACGTTTCACCCACAGCCAAGAAAATTAAATGCAAGATCTTCTGTTTAGGAAAATGCCTATGTAGGAATCCTTACAAGCTGTGTTAATGGCGCTTATTACCTTGCTTGGCACTATAAGAAACTGGTTTTCAGATAAATTTCACTTCTCTACTAACTAGCTTTTGAAGCAAAAAAAATACCAATAAATACATCTAGGTCTCGCTTATTTTTAAAGAAATATTTAATTTTTTAGCAATTTTTATGATGGTGTTATCTAGCCTAAAAGTTGGGGTATTATTTTCTTGGCTGTGGGTGAAACGTTGTGCCTTCGCTGGGATAAAAAAACCTGGATGGTATTCTGTAGGGAGGGTCCGAGTTTCGCTGGTATTGAATAGGTTTTCTCGCCCGGATGGCTTTGGCGGCCGTTCATAATTTAAACAGGACTACTCGTGCCAAGGTTGCGGCGTGCGGCCGCAACCCCCGCATGTTCGCTGGCTCACAACCGGGGCCACTCTAAAGAGTGCCTGACAGCTCAACGCAAATTTACAGCTCAACGCAAATTTGTGGCTTACCATAGTAACAGTGTGGCTCAACACAATTATGTGGCTCAGCATAACTTTGTGGTTTAGAATAACTTTGTAGCTAAATATGATATATGAACATTTAATTTACATTTAATTTGACAACCTAGGATGCTGCCTCATGCTTGGCTTTTTTGATATCAGCCTACCATAAAAGCCCGCTGTATCCACTATCGGGGATCAGGCTCTTGACTTTCACAATCCGAGACAAAACACCCTGTGAAGGAATAGTGCTTTCCACACAATGTATAGCTTGGGGAGGCGAAGCTTGCGGGATCTCATTAACTGGTATTTGTTATTTTGTTAACCTGCCCTGCTAGGTCTATTGTGGTTGGGTGCTGTAGTACAGGCGAGATCTGTGATAGTAGATACAGCCGGTTTTTATGGTAGATTTGTAACGGGGGCACTCTGTAGGAAGACGGATCCTAAGATTGCGACCGCACCGAAGACTCAAAGTAGAAGTAAGGATCAAAATAAAGATAAAGATAATTCAAAGTAGAATCAAGCGGTAAAACTTA
>Ga0307509_10010692_pt1 | contig 11196 bp, 11 predicted proteins | sample 10_EM_MG_FD_202245 | JGI IMG/M metagenome (GOLD analysis project Ga0307509, IMG submission 202245) | Populus trichocarpa ectomycorrhiza microbial communities from riparian zone in the Pacific Northwest, United States - 10_EM | ecosystem: Host-associated > Plants > Roots > Unclassified | place... | reverse complement strand
AATACTTTAAAAAATAACCACAACAATACTTATCCTAAATATATGGCCAAAAAATAGGTAGATTCTCTAACAAGTTTCCCAAACAGATAGACCCAAATTTCCCTGTGGACCACTGGATTTCATAATAGTGTACTTCCGTTGATAACATAGGGGTAAAACTTAAAACTCCAAAGAGCTGAGTTAGAACAATAGTTCTCTAACAAGGTTGTTTTCTCCCTCTTATACAAGTGTTGTGAGTGACCTCAGAGTTTGAAATAGTTTACACTAGTTAATGTCTTTGAGTTAGGGTAGTGTTTCGAGTTAATTTTAAACGTAAGAAAAGAAAGTTTATATGATTTTCATTATTATAAATACTTAATACAAATAAAATTAATTTATCTTAAATTTAATAAAAAAAAGGATAAATTATAATAATCTATTGGAGGTATTATAAGATTATAGAAGCCACCAAAAGAATTATTACTACTTAAAAAAAACAATTAAACAAAAAAAATAAAAATTAAAGAGAATATATTAATTAAAAAAATTAAAATAAAATTAATGAGTTAAAAATTAAAAAGACAAAACATTGTTGGATCATATTCAAAACCTATTTTTATATACATTCATAAGAATTCTAATGATTTATATTCTTGAATAAAAATGTATTTTTCAATCCAAATTTCATTTTTTTTTATATAAGAATTCATAACAATTCTAAAACATGTCTTTTTTATATAAGAACCAAAGTGTTTTAAATAAAAACTTATCATGGTTTTTATAAAAACAAAACAAAAAAAGAAGAATAACTTTATATTTTTATGAGACATTATAAGAAAATAAAAGAATGATTGATTTGATAAAAATACATAAAAAATAACAATGAAAAAATAAAAATAAAATATTTTATTCTCAATGGATATTCCTTGTTGAATTTTCTAAAAAAATCAGGATGTTAGATTTATATATAATCATTCATGAAATAATTTTTAATATTACCATAAAAAACTATAATCTTATTTAAAAGTTATGCCAAGATAGGAAAATTTTATAAATATTATCTTGATGGTCTTATTTGAAGAATTCTTTAAAAATAATTAATTAGAATAAGAAAATAGAAGGGAATGGGCCAAAACTTTTTTTTTTAAAAAAAAAATAGGCTAGGGGTTGAGTGAAAGGAGAGTTAGAGAAAGGAAGGAGAATCGAAAATACGAAAGGAGGAAGAACATAGAGGGCCGACTGGGATAGCAGTAGAAGGAGAGAAAAACCAAGAGGATGAGTAATATCACTCCCTTGTTTATTGCTTTATGATTTCAAGATAAGGGAGAGGAAGAAACCTCAAAGTGAAAGACTTAGGGTTTTTATACTTGTAAATTCACAAAAGCTAAATGAGAAGGTTGAAGAAGAATAGGGAATGAAGGGGGACACAATTTTAGAATCTTTATTAGAAAAAAAATGATGTATATGGATGAACAAACCCTAATTAAAGGCCGGCCAAATCGAAAGAAAGAAAAGAATATGAAATGAAGTGATGGAATGTATAGATTGTGATCTTGTTAAACATCTAGAAACATGTTTGAGCTGAAATAAAAATTATATTATGTTAATGCCTTGATTTTTGCTTATGTGATTGATGAACAAATGTGATTATAGCATGTTATTGTGAACATACTTGTGATATAAATGATGAATTGCATGTGTAAATTAGAAAAAAAAATAGGCTACAATGTCCAGCCAAGAGGAAAAACCATGAAAGAAAACTTTGCATGATGAACACCCTTAAAGAAACAAGATATAAGGTGGAAATAGAACTCTTGCGTAATGTGGATTTGCTATTAATTTGTGTTGATGAATTGGAATAATACAATTAGGAATATGGAATGCATGATTGTTAACAACACTATGTTCGGCCATGGAATAATGATTAGGATAACTTTTAGGAATTGTATATGTTGAGACTTGATTGTGTATTGTTTGATAACCTTGTGATAAACTTGAAGAGATTATGGAATGTATATGGTTACGTAGTGAACTAGAATGTAACAACCCGACTTTTTCATAGCCAAAATCGATGGAATTTTGTTTTTTATAAGTCATCAGGTTCTTGATACTTTTCACAATATCATTCTGTGAATTTATAAATACATTTCATTTATTAGCAAGGCACAACCCATATAGGGTAAAGTAAATCAACATCCCATAAAAGTGACAATACACATTCTCGCAACGATATTTAGGGTTTATTGTAACAGAATTTATCTCATAGTACAGTGCAATACTCATGGGAGTTCATAATAAAACATTCTCATAAAAAAGAATATCACATACATCCATTCACCACATCATGTTTACAAGATTGTACTTTCACATCCGTATTCTATTACAATTTTCGATACAAGTCTTTACAAAAATGTCGAAGGGCAAATATTCAACTAGTTTGTTCGTTCTTATCAAACACATAACACCTAAAACATATTATTACATAGCACATTTTGAAAGTATGAGAGCTCGTGGAACAAGCTTTCCTACGCACCTTGATTGTGTGATGTCGCTGTTACAAAAACAATATGGATACAAGCATTGTAAATAATCTAAACATAATAATAAGCAATTAAAATGACGATATTGTTACTTTTTGTTATCAACTGAAAATGAGTACATTCTTTCATTTACTTCTCATATGCGTTGTACAATCCTTATTATTTCGCTAAATATATTATTCTCACTCATATGCCCCAACCTCTCCATAGGAGTTGTGGGGTCGAAGTTTAATCATCGGTCGGGGTTAATTACTTCACATTAACCCGTTCATCCACCTTGGATGCTTTTAGCTGTAGCTAATCGCAACATCTAATCTCGGTCATTTATCTCGGATGCCATTAACCAAAATGAATCTCAAAATCAAACCCGTCATCTCTTACAGATACTATTAGCCGAAACTAATCATCATAATCAACTAGGCCATCCATCTAAGATGCCATTAGCCTAAACTAATCATCATATTCAACCTAATCATCCCTTTAGGATGCCATTCACCGAGACTAATCATCAATGCAACCCGGTCGTTCATCTAGGATGTCATTAGCCGAAGCTAATCATCAACATAACCCGACCATCCTCTTAGGATGCCATTAGCCAAAACTAATCATCAAACGCAACTCGCTCATCCATCTCGGATGCCATTGGCTGAAGCTAATCATCAATCACAACCCGATCATCCATCTCGGATGCCATTAGGCTAATCATTAATCATAACCCAATCATCCATCTCGGATGCTATTAGCTGAAGTTATTCAATAACTCAAACAACATTTCATAATAGGTTTAACATTCATCAACAACTTAACCAACATTTCGTAATCGGTTTAACATTCGTTAACAAATCAATCAGCATTCTATAGTCGATTTAACATTCATCGACAACTCAATCAATATTTCATAATCGGTTTAACATTCATCAACAACTCAACCAACATTTCATAATCAGTTTAACATTTGTTAACAACTCAATCAACATTCCATAGTTGGTTTAACATTCATTGACAACTCAATCAACATTTCATAATTGGTTTTACATTCGTCAACAATTCAATAACCATTTCATAGTCGGTTTAACATTCATCAACAACCCCAATTCATCAACAACTCGGTCAACATTTCATAGTTGGTTTAACATTCATCATAACACAATAATATATCATCCCTAAACAAGTCATTTCAAAACATTAACATTATACAAAGAAAAAAAGGTGGAAACCACCTACATGCTCCTCCCGTGGGATGTCTTTATTCAGTCGCGAGTCCAATCCCGGTCGTACCACCTACCACATTAATGGTCACAAATCTATATATTTGCATTCGGTAATCACACGACTCATCACCATACAAATTTCAAGACTACATATGTTCACATTCTAGCGTTCATAGATTACAATCATACAATGCAATTATTTTAATCATTGAACCAGTTCTGATATGTAATCTGCTGCAAAAATTCATCAACGAAACTTGTTCGCAGGTGACACAGAGTCGTCAGCGAACTCATTAGCTAGGACACAGAATCGTTAGCAAAATTGGTTCGCCGGTGACGCACACTCGTCAACGTACTGATTCACTGGAACACATAATTTAGCAGCAAAACTGGTTCGCTGGTGATGCAAACTCGTCAGAGAATTGATTAGCTGGAACATAGAATCATCAACAACACTAGTTCGCTATGGACGCAAACTTGTCAGTGAACTGATTCGCTGGAACACAAAATCATCAGCAAAACTTGTTCGCTGGTGACCCTCATTCGGCAGAAATCGCCATTGCACATAGGCCACTACTGACGCAGAAATCGTTGACAAGAACTGAGTCACTACCGATTCAAAAATCATCAATGCAACACAGTTTTGAAGCTGATGCTGAAATCATCAGAGCATTAGTTTTCGACTAACACAGAAATCGTTGATGAAAACTGAGCCGTGATCTACTCAACAATCATCTTTGCAACACAGTTGCACAACTGAAGCTGAAATCTTCAGCGTACGTGGTTTACAACTAACTCAGAATTCATTGACGTCTTTGGCAAACAAGGTGAATGACTGACTTTATTAACTTCCTTCAGGATCAATACTAACATGGAATGATTCGAAGAAAAAGTTGCAAAAATTCTTTCCAGCATCACGGGCTTGAACAATTTGTAAATAAATTAGTGGAATTCACCAAAACAATGGGGAAACGTTATGAATACTGGGAATGTTTTGATCAGTTATGCGCAAGTTGCCCACATCACCAAATTTCTAACCAATTATTGTTGCAATAATTTTATGAAGGATTATTTTCCATGGACTGAAGCATGATAGATGTTTTATGTGGTGGTGCACTTGTAGAAAAGACTCTTGTACAAGTAAGGTAAATGAGGTGATGCTTTCTAATATTGAGACACAACTTTCAGAACTAACTTCTCTTGTGAGACAAGTAGTGCTGGGATAAGTTAAGAAATCCAAAATGTATGGCATTTATGCAGTCCCAAAACATTCTACTAATATATGCCCACAACTTCAAAAAGATATAACCCCTCAGGGAGAATGCGATAAGTGGGTTTGGCAGTCAACTAAGGAAATATGAACCATATTCAAACCATTACACCCCTAGTTGGATAGATCACCCAAACCTTAAGTATGGTGAGCCCTCAAACCAACAACCATTTCGGTCAAATGCCAATGGCAATCCAACTTTTCCTCCTCAAGCATCAAATTCAGGTATGTATTTAGAAGAAATTGTGAAATTTTTACCCACTAATATGCAGATGTTCCAACAAGAAACAAGAGCTAGCATTCAGAATTTGGAGACTTAAATTTCACAACTTGCATCGCCTGTAAGAAGCATTGAGGCAAATAAAAGGAAGCTGTCATCTTAAGCTGAAATTAATCCAAGAAAAAATGCAAGTGCTATTACTCTTAAAAGTGGAAAGGAAGTACAGACCATGCTGCTAGTCCCAACGCTAGAATCAGTAATAAATATGCTGCTAGTTGCAAACCAGATTCAATAGGAAATATACCACTAGTTATAACCCTAAATTCAGTAGCTACTATGGTACAGACTACCCAGCTAGCTGCAATGCCAGGATTAGCAACTATTGTGGTGCAGGTCATATTGTCAGCTGCAACACCAGATTCAGTAGCTATCAGAAATAACAAGTTGGAAATAGAACCAATAATTTTGGATGCACTAAGAACAGAGCCAGATTCAGCAGCTACTGTGGTGCAAACTACCTTGCCAGCTGCAACACCAGAATCAACAGCAAATATGTTGCCAGCTTCAACACCAGAATCAACAGCAACCAAGAACAACAAGCTGGAAATAGAACCAACAATCTTGGATACACCGAGAACAGAGTTAAGTGGTAAGTCCATCTTTCCTATTAATAAGAATCTGGCTGCACCTCCATTTCCTGGTAGAATAAAGAAGGCAAGGAAGGAAGAGTCAGAACATGATATTTTTTAAACCTTTTGAAAAGTTGAAGTTAACATTACACTGTTGGATGCGATCAAGCAAATTCCATAATATGCAAAATTTCTTAAGGAATTGTGCACCAACAAAAAGAAGTTGAACATTGATAAGAAAATAAGAGTTGGAGAGAACGTGTTTGCAGTCATATAAAGAAAACTGCCTAAAAAATACAAAGACCAAGGTATGTTCACTATACCATCTGTAATTGGAAATCATAGGGTAGAAAGAGTCATACTTGATTTAGGAGCTTTGATCAATATTATACCACTTTCAATTTATAAGGTTTTAAATCTAGGACCTTTAAAAGAAACAAAGGTAATAATTCAATTTGTAGATAGGTCTAATTCATACCAAAAATGCGTTGTTGAGGATGTTTTAATTAGAATAAATGAATTAATTTTTCCTATGGAATTTTATATTATAGATATGGATGATCATTTGTGTCAAACTCAACTCATATATTGTTAAGTAGACAATTTATGAAAACAACAAGAACTAAGATCGATGTGCATAAATGAATTTTATCTTGTGAGTTTGATGGGGAAATAGTAACATTTAACATTTTTAATGCTATGAAATATCCTGATGACTCTGAATCTGTTTTTCATATTGATGTAATTGACCCTATTGTGCAAGATGATTTTGAACAATGTTTTTTGCAAGATGAGTTGAACTTTGTATTACAGTAAAGCAAGACAAATAAGGATGCAAGGTTAGAGAATAATGAAGACATAAAAGAAGCAATTATGTCTTTGCATTCACTATTTCAAATGCCAAACAGGTTAGTAAACTCTCTTTTGTAACTACCGAATTCTCTTGAAAGGGTTTCACCCTATGTTGAACAAGCTCCAAAGTTGGATTTAAAGTCTTTTCCCAAGCATTTGAAGAATATGTATTTAGAAGAAAGTGAGACATTACCGGTGATCATTGCAAATGATCTCACGACAACAAGATAAGAAAAATTGTTGAGAGTTTTAAGAGAAAATAAAACAGCTACCGGATGAACCTTAGCTGATATAAAAGGCATAAATCCTGTAATCTGCATGCATACAATCTTACTAAAAGATGATGCCAAACCCGTGAGAGAGCCTCAACGTAAGCTGAACCCAACCATGAAGGAAGTGGTAATGAAGGAAATTCTGAAGCTACTTGACCAATGAATCATCTATCTCATTTCCGATAGTCAATGGGTTAGTCTAGTGCATGTAGTTCCCAAGAAGACAAGTTTGACTCTTGTTCCCAATGAAAAAAATGAACTTGTTCCCAATGAAAGAACTTGTTCCCATGAGAGTTCAGAATGGGTGGAGAATGTGCATAAATTTCAGGAAATTAAATGTTACCACAAGAAAAGATCATTTCCCAATTCTTTTCATTAATGAAATGCTAGAAATACTGGCAGGTAAGTCATTTTTCTATTTCTTAGATGGGTTTTCTAGTTATTATCAAATTGTTATAGCTTGCGAACATCAGGAAAAAACAACTCACTTATTCATTTGGGACCTTCGCTTACAGACATATGCCTTTTAGATTGTGTAATGCCCTTAGTACGTTTTAGAGATGCATGATGAGCATTTTTTATGACTTGATTGGAAATTGTATTGAAATTTTTATGGATGACTTTACTGTTTATGACAATTCTTTCGATTAATGTTTAGATAATTTGACCAAGTTTTGAAACGATGCATTAACACCAACTTGGTTCTAAATTATGAAAAATGTCATTTCATGGTCCAACAAGGAATTGTTTTTGGTCATGTAGTTTCAACTAGGGGTATCGAGGTTGATAAGGCCAAGGTTGATTTAATTACAATCTTACTATATCCTACTAATGTTAAGGACATTCATAGTTTTCTTGGCCATGCAGATTTTTATAGGAGGCTGGTTCATCAAAGATTTTTAAAAAACTACACAACCATTGTCAAGGTTATTGCAAAAGAATCTACCATTTGACTTCAAGGAAGATTGTCAAATAACATTTGACAAATTGAAGACATTGTTCACTTCAACGTCGATTATACAACCACCAAATTAGGATATGCCTTTTGAGATCATATGTGATGCTAGTAATTATGATGTAGGAGTTGTACTTGGCCAATAAAAAAAAAGAAAAGTCATGTCATTTGCTATGCGTGAAGGACACTGAACTTTGCTCAATATAACTATTCAACCACTAAAAAGGAGCTTTTAGCTATTGTATTTGTCATAGACAAGTTTAGATCATATTTATTAGGATCTAAAGTGATTGTTTTTTCTGATCTTCTGCCCTAAAATATTTACTAGCAAAGAAGGAATCCAAACCGAGACTTATACGCTGGATTCTTTTGTTGCAAGAGTTAGATTTGGAAATCAAGGATTGAAGAGGAGCTGACAATTTTATGATAGATCATTTGAGCAGAATTGTATATGAGGAAGAACCATTGCCCATTGTCGAAACATTCCTCGATGAGTAGTTATTGCATCTGCAAGGTAAGGAACCTTGGTTTGCTGATATGGTAAATTTCATAGTTATTGGAATGTTACCTAATGATTTGAATAAGGCAAAGAAAAACAAAATAAAGCTACCCGTACTAATGATTCTAAGGTTGTTATAGGATTTCTCAAATCTAACATTTTTAGTAGGTTTGGAATTCCAAGAGCAATGATAAGTGATCAAGGCCCTCGTTTTTGTAACCGAACTGTTGAAGCATTGATGTGAAAATATGGAGTACATCGAGTAGCCACAACTTTCCACCCACAGACCAACGGACAAACCGAGAAATAAAGCACATCTTGGAAAAGATGGTAAACCCCAACCGAAAGGATTAGAGCCTGCATTTAAAGGATGCACTTTGGGCATACTGTATAACATACAAAACTCCAATCGGAATGTCACTGTATAGGTTGGTTTTCACTAAGTTATGTCATTTACTAGTGAAAATTGAACATCGTGCCTTCTGGGCAGTGAAACAATGCAATCTTGATGCTAAAAAGACGGGAGAAGAATGAAAGTTACAACTACAAGAACTTGAAGAAATTCGATTGGAAGCATATGACAATGCAAGGCTGTATAGAGAGCGAACCAAATCTCTTCACGATAAGTTTGTACAGCGCAAACAATTTTTTGTTGCGCAGAAAGTATTACTTTTCAACTCTAGATTAAAATTCATGCCTGGAAAATTACGATCAAGATGGATTGGACCATTTGTTGTTTTAAATGTTTTTTCTCATGATGTGAAAATATGGAGTACATCGAGTAGCCACAACTTTCCACCCACAAACCAACGGACAAACCGAGGTTTCAAATCGAGAAATAAAGCACATCTTGGAAAAGATGGTGAACCCCAACTAAAAGGATTAGAGCCTGCATTTAAAGGATGCATTTTGGGCATATTGTATAACATACAAAACTCCAATCGGAATGTTACTGTATAGGTTGGTTTTCACTAAGTTATGTCATTTACTAGTGGAAATTGAACATTGTGCCTTCTGGGCAGTGAAACAATGCAATCTTGATGCTAAAAAGGCGGGAGAAGAATGAAAGTTACAGCTACAAGAACTTGAAGAAATTCGATTGGAAGCATATGACAATGCAAGGCTGTATAGAGAGCGAACCAAATCTCTTCACGATAAGTTTGTACAGCGCAAACAATTTTTTGTTGCGCAGAAAGTATTACTTTTCAACTATAGATTGAAATTCATGCCTGGAAAATTACGATCAAGATGGATTGGACCATTTGTTGTTTTAAATGTTTTTTCTCATGGTGCTATTGATATCCAAAGCATTGTAACTAACAAAGTTTTCAAGGTGAATGGCCACAAACTTGAGCCTTTTCGTTGAGAATTTGGGAGACACTACTGAGAAGGAAGTAAAATTGGTTGATCTAATATACAAGGATGCATGACACGTAGAAAAATCTATCTAGCCAAAGACAATGAAGAAAGACACTTTAGAGAGGCAACCCAGCGTGGAGACATTCCACAAAAAAAAAAAAAATATTGCAATCATGGATGCCGAAATAAGGCAAACCCAATAGGTTATTAGGGTAGTTTTCTTTATTTATCCATCTCTCTTTACTATATACATTGAGGACAATGTCCATGCTAAGTGTGGGGGACGTAGGGGCTGTCTATAGTGGTAGCACTGTGCTATGTTTTTATCATTCATATTTTGATGAAATAATGCTCTGATTCATGCTCTGTTCTAGCAATTTTTTTGTAAAATACAGCCGTATCTTGACAACAGGTTAATCTTTGAGGGGCTGTGTTACATCTCTAGCAAAACCAAAATTTGTTATGTTTGGAAATGTTTTGATTGTTAATATCATTAATGAATTTTCAATTGAGTTTATAAAAAAATCATAACATGATTGAAAAGTGACCTTGTTTTTTAAGGTTGTTTAGTCAAGCTATGTTCTATGGATTAAAGTAACTGGATTTAAAAGACACAAACCTGTGAGAGTTTGAGCCTTATGACTGACACATCTATATCAGTCTCTATTTTCCTTTTATGTGGGATTTTCTTCCATTGGTTTTGTTCCCCTAGAACTTGCTTTGATTCTAATCAAGACCATACTTCTACATGCATACATGAACATGATTAAGATATTTTTTGTTATGTACCTTATATAGCCTAGCAACCCACCTTTGGATAAATTTTTTCCTTGAAATCCCTTTTGAGTTGATTGACTTTTTCTTTGATTATAAACCTACAATACAAGCCGTAAACAATATAGTGTCTCACCCAAGCTATAGAACTAATGAAACATCATAAATCATTATGTAAGCATGGGAATACATGAAATAAATGTAGGGGTGTTTTGAATTCAGAGACGCTATGTCAGGTGCAGAAGAAAAAAATTGAAAAGAAAGGAAAGAAAGGAAAGAAAAAAAGATAAAAAGGTCTTGTAAAGGTTTGAAGTTTTAAAAAGGTAAAAGATCATCCTTTAGTTTGAACCAAAATCTTATTCTGTTGGACAATAAATTTTCCAATAAAGAAGGATAATGTAGCTTTAATTTTTGCCAAGTTCAAAATGGTTGGAAGGAGTGTTTAATATTCTGTCTTGTTTTGGGGTTATTTTGTTTCGTTGGTTTCAACGGCTTTTAAACTACCTTTCCAAAGATCTCCTACCTTGAACCAAGCCACATTACAACCCTTGAAAAGACCTTATGATTTGGAAATGCATGTCATCTAAATGATGGAGAGTGAGATGACTTGCAAGCTTATGGTAGATCATTTTCATT
>Ga0307509_10010690_pt1 | contig 11199 bp, 13 predicted proteins | sample 10_EM_MG_FD_202245 | JGI IMG/M metagenome (GOLD analysis project Ga0307509, IMG submission 202245) | Populus trichocarpa ectomycorrhiza microbial communities from riparian zone in the Pacific Northwest, United States - 10_EM | ecosystem: Host-associated > Plants > Roots > Unclassified | place... | reverse complement strand
CTGCTCAAGATCACAGCCGGGCTCGAGATCGTGCACGTGCCGTTTTCCGGCGCGGGCCCGGCGATCCAGGCCCTGCTCGGCGGCACCACCCAGCTTGCCGTGGCCGCATTGCCGCCGGCGCATCCGCTGATCGAATCCGGCACGCTCAAGGCGCTCGCCGTCACCGGGGCACACCGCTGGTTCGACCTGCCTGACGTGCCGACCATGGTCGAACTCGGCTACAACGATTTCATCTCCGACACCTTTCAGGGATTTTTGGCGCCGGCGAAGACGCCGGCTGCGATCGTCGAGCTGTTGTCGACCAGAACGATCGAGGTCTTGAAGACTCCCAGGATCGCCGAGCAATTGCGCAACGACGGCTTCGAGGTCGAAGCCTATGGGCCCGACGGCCTGCGCAAACGCATCGCGGACGAAGTCCCGAAATGGCGTAACATCGTCGCCAAGGCCGGCATCAAGCCGGTTTGAACGGATCGGTTCGCTATTCAAGATCATGCTTGATTGCTTCGTCCGCGTGGATCGCGCCGATGGCATCTCACGCCGCCCCCCCGTAATTGCGAGTCGAAGCAGGGCGACCACGAGGGTCGCCGCCTTCCAACTCAAATAACCCAATAAAACCGGGCATATCTTACGAATCATTGACTTTTCGCCATCGCCCATGCCATGAGGACGTCCAACATCGCGTCCAACATGGAGTGCGCCACATGGGCGATAATGGCCAGTATCAGACCATCCGAAACGGTGTCTGGCAATACGTGCGCCGGGTGCCGGAAGACTACGCGCATCTCGACCCGCGTGGCATCGTGAAGACGTCGACCAGGGTCAAGGTGGCGAATGATCGTTCCGGTACCAAGGCCTGTCGCGTTGTCGCCAAGCTCAACGCGAACCTTGAGGCCTATTGGCGCGGGCTCGCCGATGGCAAGGCCACCGAGGCGCGGCAGGCCTATGGCGATGCGGTGAAGCTGGCCCGCTCCCTGGGGCTCGACTACCAGCAGCCCGCCACCTGGGCACAGCAGCCCATCCATGAGGTTCTGGAGCGAATCGAGACGGTGGCGGCGAACGGCCATATGGACAACCCAGCCCTTCGCAAGGCCGCCCTGGGTGGTGTCGAGCAACCCGCCATCCTGCTGTCGAAACTGTTCGAGGAATACGAAAAGACCCAGCGCAGCAAGTTAGCGCAGATGTCGCCGAACCAGATCAAGAAATGGGGTCGCGGCAAGCGGCGCTCCATCAAGGTGCTGATTGAGTTGCGGGGCGACAAGGCCTTGCATGAGTTGATCCGCGAAGACGGACTTGCGTTCGCCGACCATTGGGAAAGCCGATCTATCGCAGGCGAGATCACCGCGACCACCGTCAACAAGCACGTCTCCAACATGGTCGCGATGATCCGGGCAGTTGCCAAGCGCAACGACACGAAAATCGACAACGTATTCGCAGGCACGCGCATTGAGAAGGGCAAGGACAACAGCCGCAAGCCGTTTGAGACCAAGTTTATTCGCAACGCGATCTTGGCTAAAGGCAAGCTCGATGGACTCAACGATGAGGCGCGGGACGTGGCCCTTGTCATGATGGAGACCGGCGCGCGGCCTCCCGAGATCATCAACTTGAGCAAGAGTCGAATCGTGCTCAACGCCAAGATTCCGCACATCAAGGTGAAAGCCGAGGGCCGGCTGTTGAAGACCGATCATTCCGAGCGGGACATCCCTCTTGTCGGCCGGGCACTTGAAGCGATGCGCCGACACCCGAACGGTTTCCCGCGCTATGCTGACAAGGGCGACGATCTGTCGGAAGACCTGATGAAGCATTTCAGGGAGCAAGGCTTGCTACCGTCCGAGGATCATTCGATCTACTCTTTCCGGCATAGCTTCAAAGACCGTCTGAAGGCCGCGAAGGCGCCTGAAGAGATGATTGATGAGTTGATGGGCCACAAGGTCGCCAAGCCAAAATACGGCCAGGGTTACGACCTGAAGGCCAAGGCCGAAAAGCTTCAAGCAATTTGCTTCAAGGCGGGACGGCCTGCCAAGATCCGCCGCGCGCGCGACACCACGTCATCCTTGGCACGCAAGGCTGCAATCTCGCGCTCCAGCCGTTCGAGAACCGGCGCGTAGATCGCACCATCCTCCGTGATCGCGTAGCAGATCGCCGCGAGCGCGCGCTCAAGGCGCTCCAAGGTGACCGGCTCTTGCTGATGATGATTACGCTTGGCCATTTTGATTCGGACTCGGGACCAGCCAAAACCCTTGGACCATTTTCGGACGAACGCAACGCTCCCCCATTTTTAGTATTTGATTTAGAGCTGACTCCCGTTGTTTTGAAACGACAATCAAAATCGCCAACTCGATTAGTAAGCGAAGCCGCAAGGCACGTTTCTGTGATCGCGGTTGAGCCGCTTGCTTTTATTCCGCCCTGCGCTCCAATGACTCTCGTCGTGATTCATTCGAGGAGCAAATCCCTATGGTGAAAAAAGTCCAACGAGCGGCTGCGCTCGCGAAGGCCGGCATTCCGACAGCCGGATTTTCGCGCACGCAGTTCTGTGCACGCTGGGACATATCGCCCGGCTTCTATCTGAAAATGCAGCGCGAGGGCATCGGCCCGCGTGAGACGCGCCTTTGCGAACGCTTCGTCATCACGGTCGAGGATGAGCAGGAGTGGATTCGCAGGCGTCAGGAAGCCGCTGCGTAACGCCTGTCGCTACATCATCCGAACGGACAGGGCCGGCCTCATGACAAGGTCGGCCCTCATTCGTTCAGGACCCCGCCCGGCAAGGCGAAATCGAATAACCACGGAGGCCCCATGCATACGCCAATCGTCCGATCCGGGCAATGGAACCAACTGCTTCATATGCCGCAGTTGCCGGGTGGCCGGCCATGATGGACCTCGCGCCGAACATGGCTGACATAGGCCGGCACCTTTACCAGTTGTTCTCTCCTGGTTTCGTGCAGGCCTATCCCGATGCATGGATCGAAATCGCCACCGGCCATCCTGATATCCGCGACGGCGCGCTTGATGATGCCCAGTGTTGGGGCGTGTTCGAAATTGCCAAGGCCGCCACGTTCGCTGCGGCGAGGAATGCAGACGGCTATAATGTTTATATCGCGCCCGCGCTGCGCCACGGGAAGCAACCGCGAACCGGCCGCGCCAAGGACGACAGCGTTCTGACAGCGGCCTATGGCTGGACCGAATACGATGAAGCCGGCGACGACGCGCGCGTTGCCGCCATCCTGACAGACAGGCAGCTGAAGCCGGCTATCGCTGTCACCACCGGCACCGCCCCTCATGTGCGTCGTCACTTGTACTTCAAGATCGCCGGCAATCCGACTCCGCAAGAGTTGCTCGCCGTCAACACCGCCCTGATGAAGCTGCTCGGCACCGATGCGGTACAGAACCCCAGCCGCGTGATGCGACTGGCCGGCACGATTAGTTATCCATCGGCGAAAAAGCAAACGCGCGGCTATGTCGCGGAGCTGACGACGCTACGCGTCAATGCCGAGGCGCGCGCGTATACGGTCAAGGAGCTGGTCGGGTTGGTGCCGGTTGCCCAGCCGCAGGATTCGAATCCGTTCACGGAATACGGTGAGGAGCGCGGCAACAAGGGTCAGCAAGGCCGCACCGATGAGGAGATCAAGAAGCTGCTGGAGGACAGCCACACCGATCACTGGCACAACAACCTACGCGATGCCACCGCCTCGATGCTTGGTCGCGGCTGGAGCGATTTCCAAATCCGGCTGGCCTGCGCCGTGTTTTGCCGGGACGGCTTCAGTGACAGCGATCTTGATAAGCTGATCGACGATGCCCGCGTGAAGTGGAACAAGGCCAACCCGAGTGACACTGACGATGAGCCGGTGTCGCCGGTCGGCCGGCGCATCTTCTATGCCGGTGAGGACGACGAGACTATCGAGAAGCGCCCCCTCCTGAAGGGCTTTCTCAACAAGGGCGAGATCAGCAGCCTCATCGGCCCGCCGAAGTCGATGAAGTCGGCGCTCATGACGGAGATCGCGATTCACGTTGCGGCCGGTATGGAGTGGCGCGGCCATCGCTCGAAAGAGGCGTGCGGCGTTGTGATCTTCGCACTGGAACGCGGCGACCAATACCGCCGTCGGCTCAGAGCATATCTCAAGCGGCTTGGCCTCGATCACCTGCCGGTCGCGGTCGTCCCCGGCATCGTCAACCTGCTGGACCGGAAAGGCTTGCAAACCATCATTGCCGACGTGAAGGAAGCCGAGGAGCACTGGGGCTGCTCAGTCGGTCTCGCCATCATCGATACGTTTTCGAAAGCAATCGCAGCTGGTGGCGGCGATGAAGACAAGGCGATGTTTCAGAATCGCGCCGCTGCGAATCTGCGCCGCGTGTTCGAATCACTTGATCTGCACATCGCGACGGTTGGTCACGTCGGCAAGGATGAGAGCCGGGGCGAGCGCGGCTCGAACGCTCGCTTGGGTGACGTCGACGTGCTGATTCAGATTTCGATCAGCGGTGACGCTCGAATCGTCAAGGTGGTTTCGGCCAACGACCAAGCCGAGCGCACGCTTGCGACGTTCAGAAGCGAGGTTGTCGAGGTTGGCGTCGATGATGACGGCGACACCGTGACGGAATGGATCGTGTCGGCTGCGGAGGTTGAGGCGCCGTCACCGGCGACCACGGGCACGGCCAAGGCCAAGCTGTCGGCGAGCGAGCGTCGCGCGCTGGACATGCTGGTTCGCTGCATCAACGACCGTGGACAGCCGGCCCCGACCTCATCCGACTTCCCGCACGGCGTCAGGACCGTGACGGTGAAGGAATGGGAGGCCACCTGCGAGGCCTGCGGGCTGTCGTCCGCAGATGAGAAGGGCGACCGCGCCAAGGCGTTCCGGAGGGCCAGGGACGCCCTGCTGACGTGGCATCGAATCGCAATTTTCGACCGGCTTGTGTGGGTCGTCTGGGACCAGCAGTGATGGAACCGGGAACAGGGACAAAAAAAGTGGACAACGGACAAAATGGACATTTGTCCCTTTTGTCCCGGACATTAGGGACAACAACCCTGAAAGGGTTGGTGTCTGTCCCTGTCCGTTCGGGTCGGTGACACATGGAACTGTCGCCGCCCGGTCGAAAAATGGAACTTTTGCGCCGCGTCGCCGGGCCGCGTTTCCTGTCCGGCAAAGGGGAGGAGATGGAACCATGACAGAGATCACCAACACCGAGGGCAGCAAGACCCCGTTCCGCGACTGGGTCATGCGGGCCAAGATTACCGACGATCCAGCCGGCGACCTGATCGGGGACATCCGGCGTGATACCCGGCTCTGGTGCCGGCCGTTGGATATTCACAGCGCGGCCGAGCTTCGGGCTCATCTGCGTTTCCGAAGCGCCTGTGACGGCGCGCTGAAAGCTGCCGGCACGGTCTGGAGGCGGTACGAGAGGCGGTCGTGATCCTAATCACGCCGCCACCGGCGCGCCTCAACCGGGCAACGTTCCGGCGCCAGCAGGCCTGGACCACGCGCCAGCGCCGCAAGCGCGCCCTGGACAAGATCCATGACGAACTGGCGGCGACCGGCGGCACCCGCGAGCACCGGCTGATCGAGGCCCTGGTCCGCTCGCGGCGGCTGACCGAGCGCGAGACTCAATCGCGCCGGCTGGTGGCGGAGCAGGTCGACGACCTGATCGATTGGTGGGTTGCGTATGCCCTGGGCGAGATCGAGGCGCCGCCGGGGTGGTGAGCGGTGCCGCGTTCAGGCCTCCTAGTGACATTGTCACTAGGAGGGACCGAAACCGGAGTATGCGCGCCGTTCGGCCCCGTCACCCGCCACATCGTCTTGTCACGCGTGACAGCCAGCCGCTCGCCCCGGGCGTATGTTTGCCGCATGGCACAAACATCAGAACCCCGACCTTTCACGCCCGCCGTCGCCCGTGGCGAGGCCCGCGCCACCAGCATTGCGCGCGCCCTGGTCGCCTATGCCCGCTGCGGTGACCTTGCGGAGGCCAGGGAGAGCGTCAAGGACGATCCCCGCGCTCTGAGCCTGCTGACGCGCTCCAGCACCACACCGCACACGCCAAGCTCGCTGACGACCTTCAACGAAACCACCATCAGCGCTGCGGTTGACATTTTGGGACCGAACAACGTCGCGTCCCAGATCTTCCAGCGCGCCGGGGTCGTGGTCACGTTCGACAACCGGGAGCAAGCCGCCTGGGCGCCGGGTGTTTCCGACGACCTCACCCACGTCAGCTTCGTTCCGCCCGGCGCTCCGTCGCGATTTTTGCAATACGACCTCTCCAAGGGCGTCACGGTGGCGAGCGGAATGAAAATCTCGTTTGGCATCGCCTGGACGCACGAACTTTTGGTGCGGTCGGATGCCGTCAGTTTTCTGCGCCAAAAAATGCAGGAGGATTGCGGCAAGGCCCTTGATGGATTCTTGTTCGACAGCAACGCCGCCGTCGCCGGAACGAGGCCAGCCGGCTTGCTCAATGGCGTGCAGACCGTGGCGGCCTCGACGTCAACCGTTCCCGGCGATGCGCTGGTCGCCGATCTTGCCGGCTTGGCTGCGGCTGTCGGTCTGATCGGTGGCGAAGTCATTTTCGTCGGCAACGTTTCCGAGACAACGCGCATTCAAGCAAGGCTGCCGTTTTTTCCAGGCGTCTATGCGAGCAGCGCCGTCACTGCCGGCAACCTGATTGCGATTGCACCGCGCGGAATTGCCGTCGCCGGCTCCGTCAGCGGTGCCCGGCTCGACACCAGCACCGAAACCGCGATCGTTCTCGACGACGCGCTGACCACGGCGATGCTGTCGACGGCTGGCAGCCCGAACGTGATCGCCGCGCCCGTGGCCTCGGCATTCCAGGCGGACCTGGGCTTGCTTCGCCTAGTACTTCCCGATCTGAATTGGGCGCAACGCGTTGCGGCAGGTGCTGGCGGCTGCGTTGCTCAATTGAGCGGAACGCTGAAATGGTAGCACCAATGGACAAGGCCGCGAGAGCAGCGCTGATCGATAAATTGCAGCGTGAGAATGACGAGATGGCGATCGACATCGAGCGTCGCCGGCAGGCCCGTCTCATGAACGGCGACACCACCGACCTCTTGCCTGTCGAGAAGGCCGTCGACTTCCACGATCAGCCTTTGAGCCCGGAGGTGTTGCAACGATCACGCGCCGCTCATATCGCGCGCGTCGCCGCTGCCGGCTCGACGATGCTGCCTGAAACACAAACCCGTTGGGATCAGTGGCTAGACGCGGGCGTGAAAGCTCACTTCGATGGGCTGTTGGATTTTGTCGCTGACGAAGTCGGCGCGATCTCCGGCCAAATGGAAAAGCGCATTGCTGCGATCGAATGCGAACTGGCGCTGATGCGTGGCGGCAGCGTGATCAACATCAAGAGCAAATCGAATGCAGCCTGACATCACCAAGCAAATCTGGGCGCTGCCGTTTCCACAACGCGTTGCGCTTCTGGTGCTGTCGGTCGTCGACCTGCACCGCGAAACAACGCCGACGATCAAGGCATTTTCGGAGATGGCGATTCAGATGTCGCGGTTGTCATCCAGCAACGAGCGCGCGCGTGCGGCCGATTGCTTGCGCAATGCTGCCGACGAGATCGAGCGACCGGCGCTGGTGATCGGGTGACACGTTTGAACTCACTGCTGGTGATGTCCCCAAGCGCAAGCAGTGTTTGTCACCGGCTCGGTGGTGTCTGTCATCCACCGCCGGGCCGTGTTGACGTAGATGATCTTCAAGGGGCCGGGGGGGCAGGGGGAAAAACTCAATAGGCCCAGCTTACGGAGCGCGCCCTAGTCCAATTTTCCAACCTACTCGGAATCCCCATGAGAGGCGCAACAAATGCCCAGAAAATCCGCCGCTGAACTCTCTGTCATCCGTCTGTCACCGGCCGCAACCCGGCTGCAAACGCCTGCGACCCTGGTCGGAGCGGAGCGCGACGTTTTCGCCGCTGTGATCGCCAACAATGCGCCCGATCAATTCCGCCTGTCCGACCTGCCGATGCTGGAATCATACTGCAGCGTCGTGATTCAGCTGCAGCGATGCCGTGAGCAGCTGCGCGGGACCATCGTCACCGATGACGGCAAGTTGAGCCCGTGGGTGCTCGCTCAGGAACGCGGCATCAAGGCCCTGATGGGGCTGTCGATGAAGCTCAGGCTTTCGCCGCAGGACCGCACCGCCAAGCCCGGCCCCAAGGTCGTGCAGCCAAGCGTCTATAGCCTGATGAGGGCGGAAGCAGAGGACGAATGACGAGATACATTGATTTCCCGGAAAAGGACCGGCGCGCGTTTGACCTCGCGGTGAAAGCCAGCCTGACCGACTCCACCGCCGTCGCGGAGTTCAGGCAGGCGATGAAGGACAAGGTTGCGCCGATCGACATCGCCATTCAGGCAAGCTTCCGCATGCAGATGGAGACCCTGCGTCTGGAGCCGAGCGAAACACCGCCGTGCTTCGTCGACCTAGGCGCGCCATTGGCTAAGAGCGACCTCACGGCCGCCGTGCTGCTGCGCCGGATGCTCAAGCTGGGCATCAGCGCCTATCATCCGGACCCGATGAAGGCGATCGAGGCGGCGGAAGCCAAGTTGACGTGACCGCCCATGAGCTATCTCGACCCGCGAATCATCCCCATGCCGGTCGGCCTGCGGGTCGGTCGGTTGGTCGTCGTGGAGTATGCCGGCAGCCGCAAGGGCACGCACAACTCCACGGCGATGTGGCTTTGCCAATGCGATTGCGGCCGAAGACCGATCGTTTCTGGTTGGAGTCTAAGGGCAAAAAAATATTGGTCGTGCGGCTGCGGCATCGGAGCGGCAAACCGAAGGCGAGCGACTGAGCGGAGAAAATCGAAGTGACAGAGATCAGGAGACCAGATGGCCAAGGCTGAAGAGATCGCCATTCTCACCGTCAACGGGGCCGACTACCAAGATTGGGAGACGATCGAGGTTACGCGCTCCGAGTATCATCATCCGTTCTATCACTTCCGCTTCACCTGTTCGGAGGGCATGCCGCTCGCGAAGAACTGGGCGGCGATGCGGATCATTCCCGGCATGGAATGTTCAGTGACGTTGGCGGGCGAACTCGCCATCACCGGGCTGGTGTGCTCGCGACAGGTATATGTCGGCAAGGCCCGCCATCGCGTCGAGATCCAGGGCGCCAGCAACACCATCGCTTTGGCTGCAGCGAGCGTGGTCACCCAAACCGGCGAGTTCACGGACATCACTTACAGACAGTATGCCAACGCGCTGGTGAAGAACTTTCCGGGCATGGCGTTTGTCGAGCAGGGCAATCTCGCCGGCCAGCACCCGCTCATGAATGTCGGGCCGTCCTTTAACCGGGTCACGCAGCCGGCGCAGGGCGTTTGCAGCGCTGCCCGTGGTTGGTCTATGTTGGGTGTGAGTATCAATTGTTTTGTTGCTCACACCCTCACTGTGTTGGTTCGTGCCGACCGCTTTCTGGTTGGCCCTATCCCGCGCATCTCGAATCCGCCGGGGACCAGCGTGCTTGATGCTTTAGAGAAGCCGTTGCGCGCGCTGGGTGGCATCCCGCTGACCAGTGACGTCCACGGCAATCTGGTTGCGGCTGTCGGCCCAACCGGCGCGACTGATACGATCTATGAAGGGGATCTTGGCTGGCCGTCGTACCTGATCGGTCGCGAGATCATTTATAATCCTGGCATGGCCGGCGACATTGTCACCGTAGCGCAGCGCCCCGGCAGCAATACGCAGTGGGGCGCCAAGGTGGCTTCGATGCCGTACTATGGCAACGTGTTCCAGTCGTTGGCGGCATCGTATGCGCCGCAGGTCGTGCCGCTCGAAGTCCCCGGCTGGCAAACCAGCTTTCTCGAAAGCCGCACCAATGCCGATCGCGATTGGCAGAACGAAGACGAGATCACGGTGTTCGCCACCGTCAGTGGCTGGCTGCGGCCGTCCGGTGGTCTGTGGAAGCAGAGCGAGATGGTGTCGGTGGTCTCGCCGATGCTGGTCATGGACGGAACCGTACCGCTCAAAGTCAGGTCGGTGGTGTTCTCGCAGGACAATTCGAGCGGAACGACGACGACGCTGGAGCTGTGCAGCAACGCCGCTCTGAAGGGCTTTATCCCGCAGGGGTCGTGACGGCCTTCATTCGACCGGTTTCCAGGTTTGGACCGATTTCGATACGCAACGAAATTCGATGGTGTCGCCGTTGCTTTTCACGGTGTTTGGCAAATGCGCGGCTTGCGCCTTGCACTGTTCGGCGGATGAAAAGGTCATGTTGATCGGCCAGCACCCATTGGCCGTTGCCCAATGCGGGTCGCTGTACGTCATGCACTGGATAATCGCAAAAATCTCGATCATGACATCACCTCTCGCCGTTGCGCCGCAGGTCTAGCATGGTTGCGGCGGGTGGGGGATCAATCTCCAGGGCCTGCCGGCTGCGGAACGGGCCCTCTCAAGTAGAGAGAATTAATTATTCGGGCGTCCAAGGGGTGGGGACTTTCGCCCCACCCCGGAGCGGCTATCATTTCAAAAGGGGCGCATGCGCCCCTTTTGCCGACTCCCCCGACCGCCTGCGCCGCTCCGTAGTGCGTTTATCCGGCACGGCCGCTAGGTGTGGACCGGGTCGGCGTGACGCGTCTGGGCGGGGCTGGGAGCCACTCGGGATTTCACGAGTGAGTCAGCCGGCCCAGGCGTGGACGGGGCTCGCATTCTCTGGAAGCGTGACATGCTCCAAGTCACGAAACCAAGGGAGGGCTGGAACATGGGCAGGCCGCCGATTGGAAAGCAGGCCATGACCGCTGCGGAACGACAGCGCAAGCGGCGAGCACGGCGCAGCGACTCACTGCCGTTCGACGAGGGCCGCACTGCAACCCCGGCAGAGGCGAAGCTGCTGAGTCGCCTCTATGGCTGGCTGCGGAGGGGCGACGCTCAAGACATCGCAGAGTGGCTGGGCACCATCTTCCTCGAAATTGATCGGTGGAACGAGGTCGCGACACTCGCGAGGACGGAGGTCATGCTCACTCAAGCTTGGTTCGATGACAACGGTATGGACCACGACTACGTGAAACGCTTGCAGGCTAAAGCGCCCAAACAAGGCGAAGAATAACGTGACGGAAATTCGGTCACGAAATCGTCCAACATCGCGTCCAACACTCCGCGCGCCTCAAAAAGCTAACATATTGGACCAATTGAGAAAATCGATTCCATAAAATTGTGGAAGCGCCCACGAGGGTCGCCCCTACGGGATCGACATGGCGTCGGGGCGCCCCCCGTGG
>Ga0307509_10010689_pt1 | contig 11199 bp, 12 predicted proteins | sample 10_EM_MG_FD_202245 | JGI IMG/M metagenome (GOLD analysis project Ga0307509, IMG submission 202245) | Populus trichocarpa ectomycorrhiza microbial communities from riparian zone in the Pacific Northwest, United States - 10_EM | ecosystem: Host-associated > Plants > Roots > Unclassified | place... | reverse complement strand
GCAAAGGTTCGAGCGCTTAGTAACGAAATCGAATCGCGCCCCACGTCGCGCCTGTTCTGTCTAGGAAAATCATGGGAAGAAAGGCGTGAGCGAGTGACGGGCGGGTAGGTTCCCCTTGCCGCAAATTATCGTCCAGATGGTGACGAGAATACACCGGATACCAAAACCGGGAGCGCAGCATAACCGAGGTCCATGGGGGGAGGAAGAGCAATGCTTGCGTTGTACCAAATCCAAATGGGCCAAGGACGTGTCAGGACCGAAGACCGGGACTTCTCCGAGCGGATGACGACATGCCATCCCTCGCCCATCTTCATTGAACGTCGACGAGGAGGTTTCGTTCGAGGATGTACTTGCCCTCCTTATACTTCTGTGAAGGATCGTACGCTCTGTCCTGAAATGAAATCACTTCATTAGCCAACCTTGTCCCCAGCTTATAGAGCCCGAAACGCTCACATATTTCCACCCAAGCGTGACTCCGCACTTGACACAATATATATCTCGTACCGTGTGGTTGCCGGTCGTCATCTGGCGATCACAGGGTTTGCCTTCGACGACGTTCACCCTGCGAGCGCATGTCATGTGAGCTTCTATGCCCAGGTCGAGAATCCGGCCAGGTGAGATCTCACACTCCCTCAAAAAGATATGCCCGACCGTGTTGACCATTGAAAGCCTAAGATCGTTTGCGGGATATGTAAATCGCTCGCGATGACATCCAGCTACAAAAAACAACCCAGGCTCACCCTCGAGAGCATCGAATGGATGGTAGCCAAGTGTGTTTTACAGGCGGAACAACCATAGATTCTGGCTCCTGCCAAGTACTGACGATAGCTCATGCCCATGGTCGAGTGTTTCTAAGGGTGGAGACGGTAGCTGGTTTGGGACGATAAGAGACGATGGTGGTCCGGTCGAGAGAGTGTTTCAAACAGTGAGACCCGGGCTGAAATATCGCACACCCCTCTTCCACGCTCTCTATTTAACACGCTCTCTATCCACACGCACTACACCTCCATCGCCCTTACCTTCGTCCTTCGTTTTGAAGACCGGGACTTGGTGAACGGCCGTCCAATGGCCAATGGATTTATGGGTCCGGGCTGAGTGGCGGAGGTGTGACACTTACGGCAATTGTTTCCCACACTTGCAACGCTTACAACCATCTAAAACTTAAACAAGGCCACCACGATCCGCCAACTTGACCGCCTTCCGCACGCGCTCTCTCTCTTCCATCACTCTCCTCAGGAGGGAGAAATATCGTCACCTCTCGTTCCTGGTTCTTTCGATGACACGCTTAAAGCGACAAGCCTCACAAGAACTTCTTCCCACTCGCGGCCCGAAACTCGTCCGACGAGACCGCTCCGTTTTATCTCGACTCGGCGGGGGTGTCGCTTCTGCTGCCAAATACCTCTCCGCAAACGCCGCCGCATTTTGTGAAGGTATTCATCTCGTCCGTTTAATCGTTACCTGCGTGATCCGATTCAGTCTCAGCTGCTCTCGAGGACGTGGTGCCCAAACCGTCTCACCGTCCAAAACCATCCCACCCACCGTCGCGTACACCTCGCAAACTGGCGCGTCCACCTATCCCAAGCGAGTTCAGGGACGGACCACAACCTTCGATTGCAACATCGCCTCCCCGTTCCTCCACACCTTCACCGACTCCCAAGCCCGAAACCGCTCGATCACTACCTCCCGCTCTCCCCACACTTCCCCAAACACACACACCTGCAGGTACCTAACCCCCTGATCTACCAAATAAACTCGCGCTGATCCGTATCACCCTAGTTATCCCCTCAACAATCGCTCAACAAGGTTCACAAGAGAGTGTAACATCTGTCGAGTCCCTCCTAGTATCCGCGCAACGACGGCGAAGAAACGGGCTCAAGAACAACATGACAAACGGACTTCCATCCTATTACGAAAGCCGCGACCACATTCACGCAAAGCGGGTGTGTGCACTCTGGATATCCATTTTCCGCACCCGCCTCGGAAACTGATACCTCCCATGCAGCATAAAGCTAGGGTGAAAGAGAGTCGCAAGGAAGACAGAGAAGAGATGCTTCAAACCATCTACGCTGATAGGCGCTCCAAAGGTATCTAGTTGTTTGGTTTTCTACATTTCGCGCCCGTTTCCTCAACTCTGTGACCTTCAGGATATACTTCCAGTTACAAGGATTTCAAAAGTGCGCCTCCGCCTGCCTGCAATCCACAACACGGTGTTAAATAGGCTGTTCCTAGGTCTCCTGAAGTATGAACAACACCTCGAACAAGTGGACACCGGTCGTGGTCACCTGTCGTGTACGTCGCTCTCCATCTCACTGCTGTTGCAGTAATAATGGGGTCTCAAGCGAGATCCTCGATGTCTGATTTGCGCTCGGAGGCGAACACAATACCGAGGGAGCAACGCCGTCATTCATCGACAGATTTCCCCCAGACTGTGAGCACCCTACCCGGCATTTCTCGCCATAAAACATTGACCGAATCACCCACAGGAACTCGCCGAAGATTTCATCAAACGTCTTTTTCAGAAAGCGAAGAAGTCGCTGGACGGGTGCGCAGTCTACCCACCACGCCAGCCATGACTTTAACCGTCCCAATAGGCCCCCACCCACACGACCTTTCATCCCTTCCCTTGAACAAATCCGGCTTTCTAGAAAAGCAAGGGATGAAGAGATTGACCAACTCATTAGACCTAAGAAGGCACCATTACCCTCGCGTCTTCCAGATGGGGACGAAGCCCACGTTGATGAAATTCTCAAAAAACGCGGCACATTGTCCAAGGCTGGCAGAGAACAAGTTGCAGACAAGGATATTGCTCGCCTCCGGCCTAACCAGTGGCTGAACGACGAGGTTATCAACTTCTATGGGCAATTGATCCTGTCGAGATCCGAGAGCCAAAAGGAGAATTCAACGCCTATCCCCGCCGGTGGCCATCGTAACGGCTTTGTCGAAGGTATCAAGGGCAAGGGCAAGGGCAAGGCCGCTGAGAAGAAACCCCTGTTGGACGTTCACTACTTCAACACGTTCTTTTGGCCAAAGTTGACCGTGGAGGGTTACGACAAAGGAAGGTTGGCCAAATGGACCAAGAAGGTATCATCCAACCCGAACCCTTCCGCCCACAATGTGTGCTCATTCCCTGTTCCTGCAAGTTCGACTTGTTCTCGAAGGATGTGATCCTGATACCCATTAACCACAACAATTCGCATTGGACTGCCGCCGCTATCAACTTCCACGATAAACGGATAGAGTCGTACGACAGCATGGGCATGGGCCGTTCTATGGTTTATGAGGTCCTCGCTGCTCTCCTTCCTTCACTGTGAGACTCGGCTCACCCAACCCCGAAGGAGTTGCGCAAGTACTTGAATGCCGAACATCTTAACAAGAAGAAGAAACCATTCAATTTCACAGGTTGGGAGGATTGGAAATGCAAGGTGCGCATCGTGCCTTTTGAACGGTGGACCCCGATCTCATGACCCCAACCTCAGAATACCCCACAACAGGAGAATGGTTACGACTGTGGAGTCTTCACATGTCAGTTCCTGCAAGCCTTATCCCGGGGAGAGGATTTTGGATTCTCTCAGGTGGACATGCCATACCTGCGGCGCAGGATGATATGGGAGATTGGAAATGCCAAGCTCCGTGACGACCCTTGACCTCAATGTGTCCCTCCATCTTTCCATTCTCACTTTGTTTTATCTTTCCCTGGGGGTCCCTTGCGTAGACACAACCTCTCCCATCTTGATGAATGACCCTGTGTCAGCGGCTGTCAGAAACGCTTGGCCCTTCGGAGTGCTGTGAATCCTGAGACCCGCGCCGACTCAAGTATCGATATTAAGTTGCTAAGTAGGTCAGGCAAGTTCTGAGGCTCTCGTCGTTTCTTGCTCCAGTGGATTGGTGTCATAGAATAAGGTACGCGTCAAGTACATGAGAAACATAGCCGCGGGATCAAGGTGAACTGTGCGCCGGGGGTCACCGCCGCCACCACCAAACGACAATGAAGAACCAGAACACAATAATGAGGAAAACCATGTACCACAGCCACCGACAACCCTGACGCTGAGACATGTTGTTCATCCGGCGAAAGGTTCCATTTAGGAGGCCAGACGACCCCGCGAACGTGTCGGCCTATCAAAAGGAGTTCAGATCCTGAGGGTGAAACGAAAGAGTTGCACACGCACCAAGGTATCTAGATCCGGGACCGAATTTTTCACTTCGTTCCCAATCCCCATAGATATCTAACAGACGAGTTCAATCACCGACCAAAACCAGGGGCCACTGCGGTGCTCACGTCTTTTAGCAGTTTGACCTTAGCCGTTAGACCTTCCAGCCTCTCGTCGTTTTGGCCCTCCAGGTCGTCCGCAAACCGTTGCCCGCTCGGCGCGAGGTCGTCCCTGTGCATAGGCAACGGTGTCGATCGACCGGAAGCTGGAGGTGTGTTATACGTCTCCCCAAGAAGGTTGGAGCGATCCCGGAGAGTGGTTTGGGATGGGTAAGCTCTGAATCTGTATTCCGGGTGACGAAGGTGTCTCAGTTCCAATCGTTTGGCTCAAGATACAGGAGATTCGAACCGCTGAGACATTATAATTGAAGGAGGTATAGGTTATAGCGCACTGGTCATGGATGTGCGGTTTGGGAGTAAGGGTGATGTGTTCCGCATCCGTCTCGATCGCAATGACGGCTTTGGGAAAACCTGATCACGCAACTTACCTTCCGACCGCTGACGTATGCTCGACATGATACATCTAATTGCTAAAGGCTAAACCCTCAAAGACCAAGCCAAGGGGGGAACTAGAAAGGAACCAGGGAGATCCGCATTACTAAATCGAATGGGCAAAAAATCAAAAACAAAGTCAAGCCCGAGCGCGATACGAATAGAAGGAACGTGACCATGCGCTCTGGAGGTAAGTCAAGATGGGGGTGTGGGATTATGCTGAACTTGGAGGTAAGAATCCTCACGGGTGAAGGTAGAAAAGAGTGGATTGCGTTTCAGAAGCGGTCGGGTAGTAGAAAGGGAATGTCCTCAAAAAGTGGAAGAGCCGGTAGAGTGGACCCTCGGTCAACGAGAAGCAGCATGAGAAGAATACAAGTTGATGATGCACACACATAGTCCGTTTCGTAGGGTGAGGGGAATGAGGAAGGTGGGTTCAATCGATACTCATTCGATTGGGGTGTGTGCGCATCGGACCACGATGCATGTATTCTGTGCCGCTTCGCGCCAAACCAGCGGCCTTGGACTTGGACTTTTTGGCCACTGATATAAATAGTTCAACGAAACGCCGATTGTCGACACCACGAGAGAACTCACGTTGGGTCTTCAGTCCGCGATCAAAGTTGTACATCACGATCCCGGCAAACGCGATGGTGATGAGAAGCATGATGATGGAGAGTACGGCTGGGATCCCTGTCAGCGGATGGCCGGTTGGCGAACGAGAAGCACCCACAAAAGATTGTTAGCGATTTCCAGGCAAGCGCAAACTCGCCAGCTCTGCGGGAAATGACTTTCCCCAGCTGAAGTGGTCGCATGAGCCGGAAACACCTGGGGGAGGGGGCTATGGGGTACCCACCTTATACACGAAATAAACCAATGCGCCGAAGCAGCCCGAAATGAATGTGTACATCATCCACCTATTTTCATGCCTCGCAGCCAAGTTGCCCTCCACCAACACGATAATTGAGAGTGGAAGCGCTGCGACGGTGAGGTAGTATTCCCAGTCTTGCTTTTGAAGGACCAGCCAGATCAATTGCACACAGAAGGCAACCCAGAAGAACACGTCGAACTTGACGAGGCATTCAAAGACTTGGAACTGCGCATACATCTTCTTGATTTGGCGGTTTGCTCCGAGGAATTTGTAGACTTGCCAACCAAATTCGGTATAGATCTTCCAGCCTAGGCCAATGTACGCCAGTTCTGCGGCAGCAACCACACAAGGGATAATCGTAGTGAGTACGTTGATAGGAATGTCGGATATTCCGGTTTGTTCGCTGAGGGCCCCGCCGATTTCGCGAATTTCACCGATTTGGATGATGGAGTATACCATGAACGACAGATTGAATGCCCTGGGAGGGATGTCCGTGTGATGGCTAGTGGGTAGCACAATAAGGAGGTGCTCACGTGAGACAGAAGACTTGCAGGGTGTTCCGGTTGTAGACAGCATCCAAAGCCATAGCCAGCTGGAATACGCTGCAAAAGTCCTGGTTATAAACCGGGGGGGTTGATGAGAGGAGTATCGACGTACTGTGCAAGGACGAAAATCCCGAGGTAAACGTTCATCTTCCGGGACGCCGCTGCGGTGGCGCCGCCCAGGCCGACACCAGCCTGATGAAAGCGTACGAGCAGTTCGCCCTCAATCGCCAGGTCAATGATGGTCTGAATGACCACGGTCAGTACGTAGAGTCGGCAGTATATCGAGTCCGGGAGTATCTGGACTCGAAGTCTGGTCAGCGCTATTGTGCGTCCTTTGAATAAGTGAATAGGACCTTCTGCCAAAATGGCCGTGGCCGTTCCTTCTCACCAGCCTGTGTGGATGAAGACGGGGGATAACCCCAGTCTACCGCTGCCCCAAAGCTTGAGCTCTCGGGCTTGTGGGAGATGGAAGACTGGCTCTGGTTGTTGAGTGGAAATGATGGGCCACGACGGTGTTGGGGGGTTGAGGCGTAGGCGAGGGTTGGAGATTGGATGGTAAAAGTTTGGTGGCTTGGGTTCTTGTTATAATCCGCAGCATATTCGTCGAAGAGGTCATCGTAGTTCGCCTTGTTGTCGGTGGGTGATGGAATTGGGGGAGAGGCGGAGTATGACTGATTCTGGAGTTGGGTCTGTAGTCGGTGGGCCATGGTTCAAAGGAGTGTCGATGGTTGTTCGGCCTGCGAAGAGCCTGGCGAGGGAAAGGGCGACAGTGGAAGCACTGTTCGAGTGAGAGAGAGCCCGTTGTTCTGAACGACCGGTGAGATCGCTCGGGATCGAATTGCCAGAGTAACCCGTCCACGTGACCACCTCCCGAGAAATTTGAGAGGAAACAACTTCTTCTGTTACCATCGTCCACATTATATATCGGTCGTATATACCATAAGTAGTTCTAGGTATCGACTTCGTCGCCAAACCTGAACCCAGAAACCAATTTCCACTCACACTGGAACCGACGAGGAGGTCAATCACCCGCATGTGAAACTCACTTCGGCCACTCACCCAATCTTGTTCGCCCGGCCGTCCGTGCACATCCGCATTCGACTTGATGATCACAAACCGACGGTATGCATACCTGATAGCAGGTTGGTTGGACATCTTCACCAGGTCCTGCTCTAGGTCCGACAGAACCAATCCATCCCGGTCCTGCTTGCCGGCGCCGCCGTACGCATCCTCATACATGCCCTCGCAATCCTCCACGATCTCCTGTGGATCGAGCAGCGACTGCATATGCTGGTATTCCACCCACATGTCACAATCCCTTGCATATCGACTCAGGTGGGAGTTGGTGGGAGGCGCGATCATACAAGCGATCTTTCCCTCCGTGATCCGCTTTGCTAGTCGATCGGAAATGACAGCTGCTCTGGATCGTGCGTCGCGTCAGTACTTGTCGAGGGTTGGCTGTTCGTAAACTCACGAGGCAGGGTTCCCTGATTCCTTCGCCCGCTGCATAGCTGCACCCAGTACGGTTGGCGTTACGTAGCATGCCCAGTGTTCGTGGTTGGAAACTCGCTCAATCAATCGGTCAACACCATCCAGGTCGGTTGCAATTGCATTTGGAGTAAATGTCAGGATACCACCTGTGGGGCGAGCGTTCAGATAAACGCGCAACAACAGAAAGGGGTACATACCAGATATGTTGAATCCACGAATTCCCCACTCCCGCGCAGGGACACTGGGGTGGGCTCCGTAGGTGAGAAATTGGAGGTCGAGGGGTGTTCCTCGCATACGAGCGATTCGCGGCATATTATGTACGTCTTTCATCCGTCCTACGTGGACGAAAACGATTCGAGCGGCAACACGTTCACTAGGACTGAAAACTTTTGCCCGATGATGGTCCAGGATGAATCGAAGATACTGAGTATCCTGAGAAATCCAGGCGTCGTTTGTCGTATTCTCCAGAGGCCAGATGACACACAGCCGCGGGCCGCTGCTGAGGAATGCGACGAGGGACTTCGGGACCCCGAGGATATGTCGTGCCAGATGGTACGCGGACAGAGACACGGAATCCTCTAGATCAGGCAGGGTATGGAATCGGGTTTTTACTTCTTCACGAAGCTCAAGGATACCAATCTCCTCGTGATACTTCTTTGTTGGGACTGTCAACGGAGCAAGCGCGACAAGGAGAGAATTCCTTTTTTCCATGTGCTCGGGAGCGCCAAGCAAAGCCAATGCTGGTTTGCTGGTGGGAGTGATGAACATGTATGCGGCAGTGTCCTTTTCCGCTTGAACCTCGTTGACGAAAGAAAGGGCGCAATAGGTGAACTGCGACGGTCAGTGTGGACACTCTCGTCCCTAACTGTGCACGAACCTTCTCCTTGAGGAGCAGGTACTCCTGCATTATAGCAAACGCCTCCTTATCTTTTTCTCCGCAAGGGACCAGAGAGGCAAACTGCGCGATATGTTGGAAGGATGGAAGAAGGAGATCGAGATCTGTGAGATCATGAAACTTCTTCAACCGGATGGAATCCGACTTCTGGAGGAATAAATCCAACTTCAGGCCACCTCGTGCAGATGTATGGTCTTGGATGGTGACCTCGCAAAGCTTCTCGGCGTCTGTTTCTGAAACACCGTTGAACAAATTACCAGACCACCTCGTGTCCCTACTTTGATCGAGGGTAAGCACCACCATGGTCTCGCACACCACTGGCCCATACCTTAACGATTCTGAGGGCCTGATTTTGGCCGACGGCCATGCAGCAGGTTTCTCGGAAACCTTGGGCATCAGCTCAGGGATCCTGCGCCACTGTCACTGAGACTATTCGGTCCTGGTGTTAAGGTGAAAATCTCACTGCTGAGGTATTATCGTGTGTAGTAAATCGTCCGCTGCTGTAAGGTTCCTCGGTCGGGGAGAAGGGGGCGAGCTGGTCGATGCACATTAAATAATGACAATAGCAATGGGAACGAACGAACCCAGGCTGGTCCACGTCCATATGGTCTAGTTCTGTATCGTGGGAGGGCTCTTCCAATTGAGGTGGGGGTGGTGAGTGTTGTTGCAAAGAAGCCTTCCTCGTTGGCGCCTGGTTGATCTGTCCATTGGACGAATGTGGCAACGACGTTCTTTGGGGCAAGTCAAGGGGAGTTTGTGGGCTTTTTGTTGACGATATGACTGGAGATCCTGATTCCTCAGATGGATTCACACCCTTTCGCATGCGCATTCCTTTGTACTTGGACTGGTTGACAGGCGCTGGGCCTTGTCTCATATCTTCCGCAATGCGGGCCTTTGTCGACAAGGTACTGGATCGTTGGATGGGATAAAGAATTGGTTGCGTTTTCCCAGGGCCACGATGATCGCTGCCAGCCGCCTGATTCGTTGGTTGATGGCGGGAAGAAAGTGAACTGGCTTGTGCGTCGACAGGGGAACCTTGTACGGCCGAGTGGGGCGTTTGCATTTCTGCTGGTGACCTGATCATCGAACTGGTTTCGGGGGATTTTGAGGGTCCAGGTTCTGGCTCGTTCGCAAGTGTGAGGGGCGGGGGGTTGGTGGCTATGGGTGGCAATTTATTCTGTAATCGGGAATTAGTCGACTGCGAGCCCATGACACACCGTGATGGGGGTTACCTTGGTGGAAGGAATGTCCGTCCGCGCTGCTCTCTTCGCTACCTTGTTCGAGGCGGTCCTTGTGGTGCTCTACAAGTGACGTCAGGGATGCCCGAGGTAGTTGGGATGAGCTTACAGTGGCCGCGTCAGATCTTTGTTCCTGCGGCTGCAGGAGCCCAGTTTCCTTGAAAGTCGTTGGGCGCCGGAATGACACCGACAATGGTTCGTCATCATCCGAACTAGCGACACCTTCGGTCGCTTTCTCTACCAGCTCTCGAAGCGGTATGTCATCCTCATCGGACTGCCTCATTAATTTAGCAATTCGGTCGGGACTAACGGTATCTCATACCTCGCTCGGGACTGCTTTCTGGACTGCTTCCTGGGCTGTTCTCTCCTCTTCTTTGCGTGATTCCCTGAATAACTTCTTCTCTTTTTCTGACGTGCACGGCTAGTTAGGTACGCGCCGAACTAGGTCACAACGGGCACCCACCAATCCACTGCTTCCTTGGGATGACCTCGATCTCTTCACGGGTCTTCTCCCTCTTGTGTTCGCCGACCTCCGCCCAGAAGCTGTTCAGCAAGCGTTCGCAGTCGTGAAAGTTCTCGGTAGGCTCCCAACTTGGGTCGAAAACGTTCAATAGGTATTGCAGAGGGGATGAAGGAGCTATATACCGTACCTGTTCTCGTCGTCACCAAAACCATACCACTGCGTTCGAAGGTGAGCTGGGCATAATCACAGCGACAAATGTGGACAATGCACCTTCACAAGGTATTCCTATATGGATATCAGTGCATGACGTGAAGAAAGGGGGGGCAGGGGACGTACCCATTCGCCGTTGACCTTTCGAGCGGCCTTTATGACCTCTGCGGGAATTCGATTAAGTTCAAGGACAGACAGGGCAGCTGAGCAGACCCACCGACAGAAAACTGGCCCTCTGCAGGTGCATTTACGGGCGATGGTGTGCGTCTCTTCTTCCGCTTACCCATCAAGAGGGTGTTGAGGTCACGAGCGTGGTCGATCACCGCCGCCTCTTTATCCGCAACATGGCTACCCCCCAGCAACAGAAATCGAAATCGAAATCGAAATCGAAATCCAAGCAACAAGAGGCTCTCCAGTTCCTGGACGACCTCGACTCTCTCCCAGAGACCCCTCTTCCAAGCAAGAAACCAGGCGGAAAACAGCCAGAAGAGACTGGGGATGCATCTGAAGTCCTCGCCTTCATCGATCAAATCACTCAGAAGAGCTCCGAGCCTACTCGTACCACCTCTGCAATCCTCGAGCGGCCACGTTCTGCAACCCCAACTGTGAGGAAGCCCACAGAGAGGGTTAAACTTGGGGGGTCCTCCACCCCCATTCCTAGCTCCGTCTCCCAAACACCTTCTCAGACGCACACACCTCCTCTCCCTCCTGTCCAACAAGAAGAACAACCCCCCTCCGGTGGAGGTTGGGGCCTTGGTGGGTGGGGTAGCAGCGTCTGGTCAAGCGC
>Ga0307509_10010688_pt1 | contig 11199 bp, 11 predicted proteins | sample 10_EM_MG_FD_202245 | JGI IMG/M metagenome (GOLD analysis project Ga0307509, IMG submission 202245) | Populus trichocarpa ectomycorrhiza microbial communities from riparian zone in the Pacific Northwest, United States - 10_EM | ecosystem: Host-associated > Plants > Roots > Unclassified | place... | reverse complement strand
CCCCAAACTGAATTATGGACACAAATCATCGACTAATCTCATTCACCATAAAGATCGTGCGTGCAGTCCCATCTCACTTCTACCGCATGGGGTGCAATACTCACCTGAAGAGAGTGGTGTTTTGTTTTCTCTACTCAGCGCAAGATGATGGCGGCTCTCATACTCTCAGTACGAACTGGAACACCACCTGACGTGATCGACGAGGTAACTGAGGACCTGCCTCTTTGCCTCTAACAGTGTACTTCTACTGCCACTTTTGATATCAGATGTATGGCCACAGGGGGGTGATGATCCCCAAGATGCCCGCACTCGGCCTCCTCCTCGAATACCCAGTCTTTGAGGTCTACAACAGAAAGATCACAGCCGCAAACCAACGGATCGATGACCGCAACGACCCGGAACACCGGGAGCTCATCGACTTCGAAGTTCATCGAGAGGCCATTGAGAAATTCAAAAATGAACACATTTATTCACGGATGAGAGCCATTGAGGACAAACAGGCTGTGTGAGCCGGATCGTTGATATATAAAAACCTTTTTATGCTTGCCGCAAGGCTGATACAATTTGTTCTCCCCCAGTTTCGACGCATGGATTAAAACCATCGACGCTTACACAGGCCAAGACCTTCTATACCTCAACCACAAGGGGAAAATACCTCCCGAAAGTGTAGCAAAAAAGGGGGAACGCAGGGCAAATCCATTCAAGGAGAGAAAGCAGTTCAACTCGACCGACTTCATTGACGACGTTGCGGCGTCATCCATGCCTTTGCTCGATACAGACTCGTGGGGGGAGGAAGAGAAGCTCGATGAGAAACAAACGGAGGAGATGGAAGGTTAAATACACGAAGAGCCGGTCAATTTGCATTATTTCAAGGGGAGGGTGTAAATCCGCATAGTTTACATAGTTTACAGGTTTACAACGGCCCTTCTTGGTGCTCAGAGGACGAGGTGATGAAAATACGAGGGTTATAACGTTGACTGGAGCTCTATGACTGGAGCTCTATGACTGGAACTTCCTCATTGTCTGGATTTCATCCAACAACGTCTGCAGCTTCTCATCGTCGATCTTTACCAGGCTGGCGAGAGCAGAATCAGAGAGCCGTCGAGGATTTTACCCGAACAGGAACGGACCTGGGGATAATGCTCTTGGCTTCTTCCGCGTCTGCAGGACATAGGTTCGCAATTTGGGCCGTTTCGAATTGGGTCAGAGCGGGTTCACGTCTCAATGTCCTAGAAACCCAGGTAACGGTGGGAAATCCGCACAACCGAGACCATGGTAGAGATTGCCGTACTCTCGAACCGCACTCGCAGAATCCGTCGTGTTGAACTTTGCGAACGTCTTCACGTACTCCAACGTCTTGTTGTAGACCCTGACCGGCCGAATCAGCTGAAGCTGTCGTGAATGGGCGACTGGTGGGGAACTGACGCGGTGTCTGGTGGATCCTTGTCTCGGTTCTCCAACAAATATTTGACCTCTGAAATCAGCAAGCAGCCGGCATTATTAAACTCTAACACCCGCAGTCAGTTCCTGAACGATAGGAGGGTCGAGAAAGGTTAGACCTGTCCCCAACTTCAACGCAGAGGCATCCTCCTCCTCAGCGTGTTGTCGGTTCCGTAAACGTGACATGGGCGTTCGTGATCGGGAGAAATTCCCACAGACTCTCCCAGGATCGCTCAAACACCAATGCATCCATTAAAAAAACAGATCGAATACACAAAAATCGGAGGATACATAAAGAAAGGAGACAGACGAGAACAGGAGCGACCGAAATCGACAACATGAGGGGAGGCACAACAGAAGCGACGCTTGAGTCGAGGGAGGGAACAAACGAGCACAACACTGGCAAAGCAACGACCGAAAACCATTCTACCATACCGTAAGCCCAAACCCCGTCCTCGTCACCGTCCGGTCGACCCCTCTGTTAGTACCGGCCCTTCCGTCTTCTCCCCAGCCCCGTCTAAGGTCATTGACTCCATCTTTCCGGTCAATGGCGACTCCTCTGTACCGGATTCGCCAGCACCTCTTTCCTGGTATGACCGCTTGCCTTCCTGTGGTCCGCCTCCATTAGGATACCGCACTAACGCCGACGCATGCGACCCGGGTCCGGAAGAGGCGGGCGTCATGATAGATTTGTTCGATGTCGGGTTATTCCATGCCCCACTCACCGCGGGGGTCCGTCTCTCCGAAGTTGATGGCATATTCGACAATGGCGGGAAATCCGCAGACTGCAAGAGCACGGGTGGCAAATGTTGTACATTTTGCTGAGGGCCATTCCTGCTCGGCGAGTTGCGTGAGTTTTGGTGTTGGTCATGATGCCCACGAGGGGAAAGAGTTGGCTGAGCCTTCAGTCCCACCGCCCAATCGGGTCTCGCAGGGAGAGGGTGTTTGGAAGTGGTCGACGTCGATGTATAGGTGTGCCGTGACGAAGATGATGTCGTTGACGACGACTGTAACAGGAGTCAGGAATTAACCGGATGACACTGAAAGTAAACTCACAGCAGTTGATGACGCCTCGTCCCCTGGAGTCCTGCTACCGGTACTAGAGTTTCCAGAAGTTCTCCTCGATGAAGTCAACCTAGGTCCTACAGTGTCTCCATTATTGTTGTGGTATTGGAACCCACCCGACCCAGGTCCGTAGTTCAATGCAGTCCGCACTTTCGGCGCATTCCGCCGACTGTTGTTATTACCTCCGCCTCTCCTTCCATTATGGGAATCCACACTCGGGTTCGGACTTCCTATCACCGGTCCGTGTACTTGTCCATTATTGTCAGGGTGGTATAGCTGACTGTGCAGATGCGGCGGAGGGTGAGGAGGATGCGTCGACGGTGGACCCTGTGGATGTGGTGGATAGTAAGGTACTGGATAATGACCGTATTGACCAGAAGGCGGAATGAACTGCGGAGGATAGCCCGTGCCTTGCGGAGGAGGCACACTAGGAGTGCCTGACGGATGGACCGGTTGCGGAGGAGCGCTTTGGGTGTGTTGGGGCGGCTGTGGAGGGGGTGGATGATGCCCGGGCGGCCACATGTATTGTGGCGGGTATGGTAGCTGTTGTTGCGATTGTGAGTGTGGGTGTGGTTGCGGGTGGAACGTCGGTTCACCCATTGAGGGGCTAGTGGGATCAGAATGGGGGTGTTGCTGGTACGGGTACGGCTGATAATAGGGATACTGAGGTATCACGCCTTGTCCCATCGGCTGCCCAGGGGGTGGAGGATAGGACGGATACATGTAAGCCTGGTTATATCCCATGGGTGGCTGACCGATGTACTGGGATTGGTCGTACGGTGCCGGGGGAGGCTCGTAAAGTGATGCGTAAGAGAAGGACGGAGAAGCGGCCCGAGAGTTGCGAGAGCTCCCCCCGTTGTTGAAGGATCGGAATGAACGTGACGATCCGGCAGACGTGTTGCCCGATCCCGAACGACGAGGTTTCTCGTTGCGCGTAACTGGACCGGACCACTCGCTTTCAGTAGCAACGGAGCTCAGTGAGTCTTCTATATCACCTACGCTTCCACTGTCCCTGCCAGCACTTGTAGAAGCGGAGCCGGATACCTGGCTGAAAGTGGAGGAGCTAGCGCTCATATCCTTTTCCTTGGCCTTCTCCTTCTCTTCAAAATCCATGAAGATACGAGAGCGAGCCTCATTGTACGCAGCCTCTCGCTCCTCGATCGTCATGTGCTTTTTGTGGTTACCGCTGCTACCAGTCGTGTTACTCCGGCCCCCCTGGCTCCCGGTCTCGGAGGGGTCTAAGTCTGACAGGTCAGCGTCCTCACCAGCAACGTAGCCAGATTGTGAGGCGGGCTTGAATTTGGTGCGGTCCTGTTGAATGCGGCGCATTATTTTGAAAGCAGGCTGGGCGGTTTCTTCGGGTGGGACAAGCTCTGCAATGCGCCGAGGGGGTCTACATGACCACGGGTTGGATAAGGGCTAGACCTCTGCGGGAGTAATAACCTTACGTACATCTTGGTGTCGGCCGTTGGGTACACTGTAATACCTTTGCTCGCGGGATCGCTCTCAGGTGCCAGCCTGTAGTACGCAGAGCATCTGTGGACAAGGAGGCGCTGGTAGGAGGTGGTGGGGTTCACATCAATCCGCGTCCTGGGTGGACCAAGTCAGCATACGCGCAAGAACGGGACGACGTGGAACGATGTGGGGAAATGAGGAGAGGCAACCGGTGGCCCATCGCCAGTACGACGCGGAACAGGAGGGATATGGGGTACGAAACTACTGACTTGCGTTCATTGATCAACGTCTCCATTTGTTCCCCGAGCTTGAGCACAAACAATCTATCCTTGCTGCGAAGGGCCTCGATGATGACTTCGGTCACTGACTGGTTTCCATCGGATTGGGAGGCTGATCCCTGGGGTTGGTCGGATGATGGATTGGATGGGTTTGAGACGATCTGAGGGGGTTCGGAAAATGACGAGGACGAGGAGTTGGCAAGCGGGTTTGCGAGGATGGAGACGGTGGCCATTGCTGGAATCAGGCTTGGGGAGGGCTAGCTGGCGGGGGTGACGTTCTAAGTGATGCTAAAGGAAAGCTACAGCTACAAAGAGCGACGAAGGGGACACAGCCTGCGGTGTCGAGGATGTCCGGGTCAGACTTTCGCACGTCGTCGGGACTGAAAACGGTAAGAAGGGGAGAGCGCACATACAGATTGGACGTGGCTCACGTTCTGGCGCTGCTTTTATCGTCGTCGGGTCGTCGCTTGTCGTCGTGTCGGTCAGTGTTCCGACATCCGACAGCGTTCGAGTGAGAGCCGGTTAGAAATCGAGATCGGCGGGCCACCACCAATAGGCGCCCATCCAGCAGGTACAACAAATAAAATAATATGCATGTGTATAAATGTCACAGGAGTAAGGCAATTAATAAGCTCTACTCTAAAAACCCTCAGTGATTTTCCACAGGGTGGACAACCTTGTAAATGTTGTAGCTCAGACTGTGGAGGGCCCTTAGTCAACCACGAATTTGAATCACGGGTCGGAGGTTCCTCACCAGAACACGAATACTAGCATTCCGTATATCGCGAGACCCAACGCGGACCGATTCAACAATTTCCCCGTTCCAGGATCATCCCTTGTCAGCTTCCAGAAGAATAGACCGGGTAGGATGAACGAAACCGTTGTCGATCCTGTGGAACCAACAAAGGAGAGGACTACCGCGCGGTTGGATTAGCCCTCATCAGAACCATGGCTGGATGAAAGTAGCTCACCCGTTTGCAGATCGTCGACAAAGTAAGCAATCGTGAACCCGCCCATGGTGATCGCAAGCGTGAGCACCACATGCTTGAATGTCGGCATATCTCCAGCTCCATGTTCATCAACGACTGAGACGTCGTCATCATCATCGTCACCGTCTTCGGTCAGGGCAGACTTCGTCATCTTGTTGCCGAGGTGGAAAATCTTGTCGAGGCAGTTGCGACATGGATGAATCTGTAACGGGTACGAGAACATGACAAGTATTGCGATGGCCAATTGTCCAATGGCAATGAAGATTGAAGTGGACGGGTACATCGCAATAACATTGGCTCCAACCTGCCATAGTGTGAGGAACATGCTCTCAACTCAGGGACTCTCGGACGAACCTTAGAACCGAAAGTAAGGTAGCCAAAGACTCCGATAACCTCGTAAATGCCAATAGCGGAACCAATTGATGTACCGATGACGATGTTCATGTGGCGTTGCGTATTGTCGCTCAGCTCATTGTAGATCGGAAAGAGCTTCACCACAGCGTGAATAAAAGCACCGACGGAACCAAGACCCGAGCTTACATTCTGAGCACAGGTAAAAGCGAACACCTGGACCGGGAAAGTTGACACGAATGTGGAGGTAAAGTGAATGAGGTGGATCTCCCCTGGTTCCGGAGCACCTTCCATGGGTTTGAAGTAACCGTAAACCACGACAACGACAAGGTATGCTTATTAAAACGCCACCTGTTAGTCAATCACTTAATGGGTAAGGAACAAACCTCGTACCAACGGCGAAGAGTGCGACAAAACTTGTATGTCTCAAACTATCGAGATGCTTGAGGAAAGAGAGAGGGGCAAGGACAAGCATGATGAGGCAGATCCAAACATGACCAGATAAGGCCCAATCCGGAGGACGTGTGTCAGGAGAGAATATGTCATGGTGTATGGCAGCCACGACGTTAGGCATTAAGCTCTTAATGATAATAAGGTAGCTGAGGAACGATAGATTAATACCAAGAATCACAGCGATGGTTGGATCACCAACCTAATAGAAACACCGAAACACTTAGTGGCTATTGCGGCGTCAAAGAATACGGCGGCTCTAGGGTACGTCAGCTCAGCCACAGCGAAGAAAGATGATCGTCTATGGGGTGTCTTGGTCGCTGCTCGAGATAACAGGTACAACCCGAATGCGGCAGCTCCTCCGGAGAATATACAGGTGAGGACGCCCGGGATGATACCAGCGGAAGCGAGAGCCTAACGAGCGTGAACACCGGTATCTCTTGTGTAGACGAAGTGGGGGTCATACCAGTGGGAATGTAAGCATTCCTTCGTTTGTACAAGTTAGAGGAAGTCAGACAGCGTTGCGGGGATGTCACTCACCACTTCCAACAATCGTGTTCGCAAGGTTCCCAATACCGCTGACCATCGTCGCGTGCCCCTCCCGCTTTGCAACCTTCTTCCCAGTCGAGGCAGCACCGAGCAAGGAGGTATGTTCGCCCACGGTGTCATCCCTGGCCTCAACGTCAACACCGGAATCGTTAGTAGCTCCGTATGGCTGGATCATCTCGTATGAGTCTGGTCTATCGGAATCCAAAGAAGATAGACTGGTCCTTCGAGACAAGCTCGAGCCCCGCCAGAGTTCTAGTATTATTGTGGCGGAAGCGGAGGCCTGGTATCGTCAGCACGCGTCTCCCCAAAGCTGAGAGATATCGCTCGTTATGGCCGGCTGGGTGGTGGTGGTGAGGGAACCCAGAGACCCTCGATCACGGTGCAAGTTCGTTACGAGCGCTCATTCTGACGGCTTCGCCTCCAGAATAACCCAAAGTCAGAAGGGAGGTGATATTCGATTTAAGTATTAAGTACTACGTAGGCAAACGAAAGAAGCGAGGGGTGATATCGAAAACAAAACTCCAAGTGACGGAAAGAACAACTATTTGCATATAACACCTGTTGGTCAAAGTGAAACGCCATTGCCAGCCACATACAAAGCGAGGCTACGGGTATCTTCCATTTACCCCCACCGTCTGTGTTTGCATCGACGGAGACGAAGCTACCGACGATTGTGAAGATGGTCGTGGGGGCGAACCGTGCATCGAACCGTTCGGCACAGGAGACGTGCTCTGTAACAGCGGCGACGAGGAATGTTGCCCGACCACGTGACCAACGGTGATTCCGTTCGTCCGGATTCCATTGACCGTACCCTGCTGAAACGCGCCAGTGTACCCATTCGGTTGTGCCACAGTCGCCCCATTCAACCCGTTCGTGGGTATCCTTTGTTGGGCCCAGTGTAGCTGACGAACTTGGAGGTGGTCATAGTTGACACCGTTCACGTGCCCCATGTACTGTGCGGGGACACGAGAAAGAATGTTCCCAGTCGTGGGTTGAAGTTGGTGCATCGCTGGTGCCTGTTCCGCAAATGCCATCTTGATATTTTGCATCTGTTGTGCACTCAGGACGTTGCTCGTTTGACCGGGGTAAGGCAAGGAAGTACTGTTAGGAACGGTGGCCGAGAACCCGGTTACAGGAATATGATAACTGTTCGTAATGACAGGGAGGTTCATGCCAACAGCGGTTGGCTGTTGGTTCTGGGAGGGCGGCCTGACGGGTGAAGTCGGGGTGGGAGTGGGGGCGATGGGTTCCGGTTGTGGCTGTGACTGGGTTTCTGGTTGTGGTTGGGGCGCAGCATCTTGGGAAACCGTATTTCCATCAGATGGAGAGGGGTTAGGAGTGTCGGCTGGGGCCTCGGTGACGAGGTGAGAGACATGAGTCGAGATAGCGGGCATAGTAGGCGGCGCGGGAGGACGCATAGAACCGGTTGAAGGGACGCGAACAGAAGAGAGGATTGGTGGTTGCATTTTCTTCAATTGTGATTGCATAGATATCGGCGTACCGGGCGGCATGGACGGTATTGGAGTTTGAACGGGAGTCGGACGCTGGATGTTGGCCTGAACTTCGCGGCGGGGTTGCGAGTGAGTAGGGCCAAGACGGAAGGGCAGCACAGTAACTTGCTTCCCTTCGGGTGTCGTGATGGTGAGTGTCGGGTCGGTTGTAAGTGCCTGATGATCAGGATCATGCAACAGCGTCATATGGTGACGCATATACCTGTAACGGAATGATATTAGCACAGGTGGGATTTATGGATGAAATGGACTTACTTGGCCTCGTAGTCGTCAAACAGTTGTCTCTCCAACTCTTCGGGACCCTCGAAAGCAGGGAACCGATCGTCTTCATCATACCTCCACCTCTCAGCCATCCTTTGGGCACGATCTCCTCGCTCTGGCCCGGACAGGTCTTCTAGTCTTCTAGGGAAGGACGGTTCAAAGCTCAGATAATCGTCGATGAGACCACGCGGAGCACGGCGGGCGGTGATCGGAGGTACCACCCGACGATCGTAGTGTAGGATGCCACCACGTCCAAGGCGCCTCCGCAGAGCGACAGCCGCTCGAGGACGTGGAGGAGAATCCTCGTCGGATGGGGGGGAGTTCTTGAAAACCTTGAAGTAACGCTGGGAGAGAGGGACAAGTTGCGGCTGCAACGAGTTCTATCACGATGTCAGAACCTAAGGACCCCCACGAGGGAGAGGGGGAACTAACCTCGACCTGATCGTCCCAACAACCGTGGTCCCTCTCCTTCACCTTTGCCAAGTCGCGATCGATCTGTTGAAGAATGGCGGCGGCACGCTCCTTTGGTCGAACGAGGGGTTCCAATTGGGGGGTGGTTTCGGTCGTCCTCAATTTCAGACTCATACGACTGCGGATGTGTTAAAGTTGCCCAATCGGTGAAGGTGGGTTGGGCAGGAACTTACGGTTCGACCTTCGGTTTCTTTGGAACGCGCTCTTTGTCGACGAGAAGTTCTTCGTCCTCTTTAGTACTGAGAGTGGGCAACTTCCTTTTGAGGTCGGAGAAGAAGATACGTTGATTCCAAACTTCTTGGTGCAACTGAGCCGCTTCCTTCTTCAAAGTTTCCCTGGAGATGACTTCATTCGCGATTTCTAACGCGGTTGAAAGCTCGTTTTGAAGGCGGATGAGTTTGTCCGAGAAAGTGACGTGCGAAGCCCGAGTCTTACGGACAGCCTTGATTTCTCTCCTTCGGAAACAGATGTACGACTCATTCCTGGTATCTGTCTCGTCGAGCTGCGAGCGTGTTAGAGACCGAGGAGGAAACGAGAGAAAAGGGACACACATTGACATTGGGTATAATTCTTTTACCTCCAGCTTCGAGACGTCGTTCACGCCAATGGGGGTAAACGACCCTCGCGAGCCGGAGAAGGTAAGCGGGGGTGGGGAGCCAAGGCGGTGCGATAAAATCGGCGAACATGGACGGAGGAAGAGGAGCGGAGAAGGTGTCTTGGTAATCTGTAAATGGGGGGAAAGGCATTCCGTTTTCCAGAGCGTGATGGAGGTATTCGGTCTTATCGTGGGTGACCTTTTCGAACACAGCCATCACGAGTTCGAACTCATCCTCGGACATGACAACGGGGGCTGAGAGGTCGGGCTCCTTTCCTTTGGCCTTGGAGCTACGTTGGGGGTGGCCAGATCGCGAAGAGATGGCCCCTTGGGCGCTGGTACCCTCTCCGCGTGCCTGTTCGTTGTTCTTATCCAGCCACTCCTTATCGCATTCGTCCATGTAGTAAACAAATCCATCGTTGAGTCCGTTGGTAATGGACTCTTCGACGGTGCTTGACCAACGAAGGTAAGTGCTGGGATCCTTCCAGTGATTGGGCGGATAGAGCTCGTCGTAGTTGTCCACTAGACCATTCGAGTCCGGGGTAGGGATGTACGCGACAGGAGCCTTCTCCTTCTCGTTGCCGCCGGCTCGAGCCGCCCGTTGGTTCTGGTGCCTCTGGGCAGCGGCTGAGAGCACAGCTTGGAGGTGGTGCTCCTAAAGAGGAAATAATATTAGGTCAGCAAACCGCGGATTGGAATCCCACGAGCAGCAGCCAATCAGAAGGAGACACGCGCCGCTCCTGAGGGGCAGGTGGATGGGGGTTGAGGAGGAAAGAAAAGACCAACGTTTGCATCTTCAGCTTCGACACCAGCGGTGGATACGACCCTGGCCTTCTCCTCGTCCTCATCGAGGACGTGAGGATCAGCGTCGATGTTGCCGTGAATGACCTTGAGCCTGGTCTTGTTGGTGACGCGGTTTCTGTTTCTGAGTGTGGAGGGACCGGCATTTGGGTTGCGAGGCATGACATGGAGTGGGGAGCGGATGAAGGGGGGGACGGCGCGGAGGGCGTCGGTCGCTGGGGATTACGACGACCACACAAATAAAAAACGTTTTACGAGGGTTCGGCGGCGTCGGCGCAACGCAAGATGATTGTAACTCGGAATTTCCGCATTTGGACAACCGCCGTCTCTCATATGTACCACCAGCCGTAGAAAGAACAATCGCGTTATATCCTTTTATTTTTTTCACCAATTTTTCTACCAGGTTTTGCGTAGTTGAACGGGGGTGGGTCGAGCAAACAAAATACTGTTGGGCATGTCCGAATCCGTGCATCTGATTTTCAGCCACACGGCCATGTCCTCGCTCCCACACGACAACGAACAATACGGCTCAAAAGATTACTGGCAAGAACAACGTGACAATTAGCGGCCACCATGGACTGCCTAACCTCTCCTTATCTCCAGGGACCGCAGGTACACGCAGTACGATGTGTAACTTTCCGCAGCTCCCTTGCACCAAATAACCCATTCCCCAAGAGAATCCGACCATGGCTCGTTTGACTGGTTCAAGTCGTACTCGGACATTTCGCACATCATCCACGAGTTGATCCCGGACAAATCTGCACGGATATTGATGTTGGGGTGCGGAAACTCGAGGTTATCGGAGGAGGTGAGCAGTGCATACCACCGCCGGATCTCAGCCTCCCGACTCTATATACGCAGATGTACGATGACGGATACAAGGGCATTACCAACGTAGATGTCAGCCACTTCCAGTATTTACTTCTCCACGGGTTGATTGTCTCATACCCAGTACTCTTCCGTGGTCATCGACCAAATGCGAA
>Ga0307509_10010687_pt1 | contig 11199 bp, 12 predicted proteins | sample 10_EM_MG_FD_202245 | JGI IMG/M metagenome (GOLD analysis project Ga0307509, IMG submission 202245) | Populus trichocarpa ectomycorrhiza microbial communities from riparian zone in the Pacific Northwest, United States - 10_EM | ecosystem: Host-associated > Plants > Roots > Unclassified | place... | reverse complement strand
TGACTACAATGAAAGCTTTGCACCTACCTTCCGTCCTGCCACACTCCGCATCATTATGGCCACGGCCGCAGTTGAAGACCTTGAACTTCGTTCTGTGGACATCACATCCGCCTTCACGAATGGAGACCTGGATGAGGAGATCTACATGAAGCAACCAGAGGGCTTCCATATTGGTGGTCCCAACAAGGTCTATAGGCTATGTAAATCACTCTATGGTCTCAAGCAATCTGCGTGAGAGTGGAACAAGAAGTTGCACTCTGTCCTAACCGAATTGGGCTTCAAGTGGATTGAATCTGACTGCTCTGTCTACATCTATTCCAATGGAGAGGTCCGCATCATTGTTCCCATCTATATTGACAATATCACACTCGCTTCGAAGTCACCTGCTGCAATTGACAAATATGTCCAACTCCTCTCTCAACACTTCAAACGTCGCGACCTTGGTGCCACTTGTTTCCTACTTGGTATTGCTGTTGAAAGGGACCGTCCTACTCGCACGCTGAAACTCCACCAACGCCAATTCATCCTGGACACTCTGGAGAAGTATAGTATGAGTGACTGAGGTCTTATCACTGCCCCACAAGTTCCGCTCGGAAGCAGTCGGAACTGATCAGATTCCGATCAGATTCTGATCGGAAATTTCCAAGTAGAATACCTGCCAAATAAGCAGAGAACCCCCTCTTTTCTTTCCAACTGGATTCCGATCAGAAAGTCATTTCCGATCAGTTCCGCCGGAACCCAGTCCGACCATATTCCAACTGGTTCCAACTGGTTCCAAGCGGATCCAATCGGAAAAGCTCATATTAGTAAGCAACAGAGATGAAATAAAAGAGTTGTAATTCAGGGAGAGCTCGAATTAGCGCCATTGCGCCGAGTTCGTCATCCAGCTTGTCCAGGGTGAATGCAGTGGACCGCAAATCGTGAATGCGGTGTAAAGCGTTGTCTACTCAGTTGATAAGTGACTGTAGGTCCTCCTCCTCCCCTTTACTTTTTCTGCACGCAAAATTTTATTGTTGTTGCACGCGAAAATATGTAAAATACGCTACTTTGCACACATATGCACGCACTGCACGTGTGTGCCACGGAAAAAAACTGGTGCTCCATGCGTACCTGGCTTCTGAAAACACTCTGAGGTATCCCTTGGGCCTGCTTTCCCATGCTTTGGCACCCGTTCCCGTGGTACATTAGCACGTACATTACAATTAGATCCAAAAAGATATCATTCATGAAGCATTGGAATGACAGCCACAATACTGCACAAGGAGAATACATTGTTGATACATGTCAACTAACACGTGATGGCCTCTCTTATTTTCCTGTACACTATCACGAATATGATCAAGGTTGAGGTCTTATCACTGCCCCATAAGTTCTGATCAGAACCAGTTGGAACCAATCAGATTCCAATTGGAAATTTCCAAGTAGGGTACCTGCCAAATAAGCAGAGAACCCCCTCTTTTTTTTCCAACTGGATTCTGATCAGAAAAGCTCACATTAGTAAGTAGATATACTAATTAGGAAGTTCAGCTGATTTTAACTCAATGGCATGACTACCCTAAAATAGAAATACACGAACTGTATTATTGAACCATAATTATTATTGTATGTACACAAAGGTAAGTCATAGGCAAGCTTTTGCATTTTTTTTTGACTGGGTGAGGTCACGTGACCAGATCACACATCAACAAGTGGACTTCTGCCCACATCAGTTCTTCATCCACCACTATCTTCCCCCCTCACGACAGGACACAAATGCGGCAACCACAACACAACAGAAGGACAGAGAAGGACAGAAAAAGGCCAAAGGCGGGTGTACTAGGTATGCCCGCTGTATTTTCTATATTTTCTTCTATTACTGACTATTAACCCTCCCAAGCACATCCCTTCCCCTACCAACATGTCCCCAACTCCACTGATATGTCCCCAATTTCCCTGACACATCCCCAACCCTCCCAACATGTCCTCTCACCCGCTGAACAGAAAAAATGCACCTGTATGGCATGTTTTTCTGTTTGGTCTCTCCACTGCCCACAACACCTCCCTGTCACATTTCAACATGACAGTGGGGCATTTTGACCACTCCCACTCCTCCATTGTGTTGAAACACGAGAGAGGGGGCTTCTATGCCTAGTAGAAGCCCTCCGTCCCATGTGTTGATGTGACAGTGGGCTTTTCAATCCACCCCTCCTCTCCATCATGTTCCCAGCCCACCCAATATGCCTCCCACTACCACTGGCCTACGTCAGGCATCCCCACCCACCCATAGCACCTGCCATACATGAAAAATGCGACACACGTCACATTTTTCATGGCTGGCATACCCCCCATACTCCACCACACCCAACCAACCACACCAGCCCCTCGACCCAACCTTTCCTGTCTGCAGGCTTTTCTGGCTGGCTCCCCTCCCCTTTCATTCCGCAGACTCTCCCCCACTCGAAAACCAGAAACACACCCCCATGGGAACCAGAACCACAGCCCCTATGGGCTGTGGTTCTGGTGTCTCTAGCTCCTCCCTCATCCCCCACCCCTTCCTCCACCTGCCATTCTGAGTGGATTCCACTTGAAACTGCTCAGAACTGTACTGTCAAGGCTTCACATTGGCTGACGATTCCCGTCACTATTTCTTCATTCTTGCCATTTCATCAATCTTCACTTCTGTCTCCAATTCTCCACTCCTTCAATTTTTGTTGAAGTTTTGGCTTCAGAACACATTCTTTCCATTTGCCAAATTGAAATATTACCTTGCCCCAGTCCGCCATTGTTTCTCTCTAAGGAATGATTGAGAAAATCATAATGCAACTCCAAGGACTTCAACTGAGATAGACTTCTGTCCACCCTCCAGTCCACAGTCTCAGAGCTTGGACAATTTTCTTGATTTTGCTGATAGAAGGCACGCCAGCTGAGAGACAAAGAAAGTATGATTTTTGGTTTGACCATCTTCAATCTGTAATCATCACAATCCACCCACACAGAGACTCTCTCGCATTCACCTCTCAATCCTTCTCTCCTCTCTTTTATTGCTACTGGTGGCAGGAATTAACATATGCAGTATAAATCATAACCCAAATATTAAATAAATATATGGACTGCCAAGTGTGAGACAGTCAACCCAAAAATAGAACATATGCCAACTAAAAATAGTTCATTAGAGAAGTTAGGGAATTAGGAGTTAGGAGTTAGAGGTTAGTTAGAGAGTTAGAAGTTAGGGGAATTGAGTTAGAGGGTTGAAAACATTTTCTGTCATTTGTGACTAGTAGTTAAATATAGCACACTGGCTCACATCTTTATTTGTTATTTGTTTTTATTTGAGGCCAGAAAATCATGTTTTCAGACTCTGAGCATGTAAAAATAGCCAAATGGAATATCACATGTTGTTCTATTATTAGTTTATATTACAAAATTATGGACTCAGTATTTTGCATTTTCCTCATCAACAAGAGCAGCTACTTACATGATTTAACTAGATCAGGAAAGCCCCACAATAGGACTTTTCAATGGCAATTTTTTTCCTAAAAATTTCCTTTTATGGTAATTGACTGCTGGCTCCGAAAATGTATTTTGGGTTTATCTCACTATTTATAGCATCTCATCACATGATTTTACTACTTCTAGAGAGCTCTGATATGGGCCTACCAAATTATAAAAAATTGTTTTCTGCAAACTGGCAGACCTGCAAACTGCCTGTCTGGATACATGGCCAGAGTTTCATCGCTTCATGTAGCCTACATGGCTGCTTGAATCCATTTCATCCCAAGAGTCTGGTGAGTTACAATTATCAAAAGCATGAAATGTTGCTTATCATTTACAAAGCCCAATATTGGCCACAAGATAGTGGCACCTATTGTTGAAGAGCTCAGCAAAAACAGGCCATCTGATGTGAGATTCAGGGGAACTACCTACACAAAACTTAACGACAGTGGTAAATCTCCTGATTTGGGCATCTATGTGGACGAGGATCCCAATCACGCAAAACATTTTCGTGGAGTAGATGGAAGGAGGAGACCGTGAGCTACCTGACAGTAGTGATTGAGGTGGGGTACTCGGAGAGTACACAGGATCTTGTGGAGGACTGTGGCTGATGGATTGCATGTTCACTTGGCCGAGTTCGCCTTGCCATTGGAATCAACATCAAGTATACATTCAAGAAGGACACAAATGGCGAGACTGTGCCAGAGTCACAGAAGTTGACATCTATATATTGCTATACATGAAATATGGAGAAGATTGACCAAGTTTCTGTGCTGTCAGGGAGGGAGGAGATTGATGTCCTCAGGAGGGCTGATGGTGGCCACAGGGGTCCTGCATCAAAATACTACTGTTTTTCATACCTTGAAGATGAGCTTTATCGTTTTCAATCCTGTAATTGTCACAAATCCTGCAGTTGGGTGTCTGACCTTTTTCCTGATAATTTTGCAGGTGTTTCCAATCAATGTACTAGGAAGTATGATGAAATTAGAATTTGATGAAAACACATCTATCACTCAACTTCTAAAATGGGAAAAATGGGCAACCATGTTGTCTTCGAGATCAAATTTGGTGACATACTCACTGCAGCCCAAAGCATGTATGAGATACAACTGCTTGCAGATGCTTCATCTCAAAATCAGAAGTGAAAGGGTAAGGCCAGGTTCAAGGCTGAGGCCTGTCAATGAATTAGGGTCGATATTGTACAGCCTGAAAAGCGGTATGCTAGAGTCTGAAGATGAGAACGAGGAGGACGAGGAGGATGAGGAGGGCCACTGATGGATTGTCCCCTATTGCTTCATGTCTACACTAACTCCTAAAAAAGAATGTCCAGTGGGATTTTGTAAGAAATAGCTTCATCACTTAAGCAATTGTCCATGATTTTGTTTAACTACGAGACCCCTACTATATGTCCTTTGTGTACCAAAAGCACAAGGGAAGGATCTGAAATTTTGGAGGTGGAATCACAGCCCGAGTGGAGATTGCGTGCATCATCATGTGCCTCAAAATTGAATGCGACACGTAAAGTTGGCACACATTGAACAACATCACCCTGCCATGTCATATAAACTACAAACATTCAACATCCTCTGGTCCATGTCTCCATACACGACAGCAGCAGAAAAAGTGATCATCTGCACATTGAAAAAACTTGGATTTTCCCATGACAACATCTGTGCTGCACTTGTAAACCGCCATGACATCACAGACCAACAAATCCTACACATTTTCCGACAATATGCTGACAAGGAGAATTACAATGAGGTGGGCCACTCCACTGGGCACCCGCATAAGCTCACACTCCATGATATGCATGTTGCTCTTCGACACCTCGCAAACTCTAATGCTGCCAATACTACAGAGCTCTGAAACATATACTTCCCAGAGGTTTTCATTGAAACAGTCAAGGGAGTACTTAGAGGAGAAGGCAGGCATGCTCACATTCGAGCCACAGTCCCATTCATCTCAAAGAAGTGGGCAGCAGCCCATCTTGATTGGACACCTGCTAATTGGAGGGCCGTAAACTTTTCCAATGAATCCATCTTTCACATTTTTGGATTGGATGAGATACAGTGGTGCTGGAGGAGACCTGGGGAACGACTTGATCCTCGTTATATGAAGAAGAAGCTGAAGCATGGGAGTGGAAAGGCGACAATATGGGAAATGATCATGGCTCGTGGGGTTGGAAGGATCGTGCACATTGAAGGGAACCTCAACAAGGAGTTATATTGAGATATATTGCAGGATAATGTCCTAGGAGCATACCATGAACACCACATGAACCCACGCTCATTCTATTTCCAGTAGGACAACAACCCAAAGCATATATCCAAAATTGTCAAGGCTTGGTTTATAGAAAATAATGTAGATCTTCTCGATTGGCCACAAGATAGCCCAGACATCAGCATTATTAAAACCCTTTGAAACTACCTGGACCGTTGGGTGCAAGCTCAAAACCCACTGCCTCATTCTGCAGAGGAGCTATGTATTGCACTTTAGGAGAAGTGGTTCGCAATTGATAAGGGTTTCAATTGACAAATCATATGAATCACTTCCAGATCAAGTACATGCTGTATACAAGGCCCATGGTGGTAATACAAAATAATAGTTACCTTTGTCTGTAGAGGTATTAAGCTCAGGCAATCTGAGGTTTTTTGTGATTGGGCCAAATTTGAGATTATCAAATTTAGTCATTGTTTCAAATTCCCATGGCTTCAATCTCAAAATGGAGCACAATCAATCTCTTGACATTGTCAGTTATATTCATTGAATGCTAGAGATAAAGTTGAGACTATAAAGTAGATTAATTTATGGATGTTGAACACAGGAATTGAGGTTTTTGTCCCTAGATGGGCATGTGACATTCTTTTTTAAGAGTTAGTGTATGAACTATCATATTTTGCAGGTGTGTTCTATCGTTGTTTTACTGTCTACCTGACTCAGCGGAATTCAATAAAAGTAAATGTTATATTTGTGTACAAATAGATGGGTATAAGATCTAAATGAAACAAATCAATGTAAGAAGGTATCCAAGAAACAAGTAATCATACCACAATATACAAGAAGAGGCTGCCCAAGGCAAAGGCCCTACAGCTACCAATGGTTAGCAGTAAGGCTGACCAAAAAAAAATTGAATGTACTTCAATCAACTACAATAGGCTTTGACTTTGATCCGAGATTGGGTTTTGTCTTGATGACATCGTTGAAGAAATGAGAGATGGCGTCCATCATGTCGTTAAATGAAGGTTGAATGACAGTGGTGCCAGAGCTATAATTCCAGACCGGTTCCCAAAAATCGAGATTTAACACATATTTGTCATGGCTCGGATGTTCTACGTGTAAGGGCTACTGCGGTCGGGCGGGACACGGAGCAGAACACGGTACTAGCAGGAGATCCGAAGGTGTTTAGATTGTTATGTAATACTAATCTAAATATGAACATACCTAGCAGGGGATCCGAAGAGGAAAGGATAAGGATCCTCCTGTGGGTATGGGCTAATATACAGAGTGACGGATATAATAAATAAAACTGAAATCGGTAAATACGTGTAAGTATGTGTAAGGTACCGAGTTACGTGGCACGCCAGCGCGGCACTAGTGGGAGGCGGGTCGGAAGGAATGGCGGGTCAGGAGCGGTAACATCAAGGGGCGAACCGGGAGCAGGAGGGGTTTCCCTTACAATCACCCTCCCTCTAGACAAGCATCGACTCAATGCGGAGGAGAGTGAAATCAGGCGGAAAGGGATTGAGCCGAAGGCCAGAGCGCGGATGTGGCATGGGGCTCCCGCAGCCTCCCGGGGTCTTGGTGTGGAACTCCGTTACCTTCTCTGGGGCGTGGTTGAGATTCTCCGAGTATTCCCAGGTATTTCCCTCTATCCCGTAGCCTTCCCACTTGACCAGGTACTGGAGTTTCCGTCAGAACATCCTACTGTTCAGGATCTTTTCCACAACATACTCCTCTTTCCCATCTATGAGTTCCGGCGGCGGTGGCGGGTTCCGATGTCTTCCGACGATCAGGTTGTTGGGAGCGGGAGACAACTTCACAACATTAAAGACCGGGTGAAGATGTCTCATCGGGGGAGGAAGGACCAGATGGTAGGCATACTTTCCGACGCGTCTTTCAACCAGGTAGGGGCCTAGGCGGTGGTGCGAGAGCTTTTTCGACGGGCAGGTGGTCTGGATGTCTTCGGAGTCAAGGTAGACCATATCGCTGGGAGAGAAGGACAGTGCGGGGGAGCGGCGGCGGTTGTAATACTGTGCCATATCGTCCTTTGCCTTAGCCAGCGCCGACTTGGCTTCCTCAAGGGTGTCCTTCATCTGATCCATGAATTCATTAACTGCTTCGAAGCGGGACGGAGGTTGATGTGGTTCGAAACCCATCCAAGGGTGTCGGCTGGTATCGAGAAGAAAGGGTGTTTGCTGCGTGGACAAGTGGATGTGGTTATTGTAGGAGAACTCCGCCAGGGGGAGGAGTGTGTACCAGTCGTCCTGTCTTTCTCTGACAAAGATCCGCAGGTACTGTTCCAGTTCCTGATTGACCCGTTCCATCTGTCCGTCAGTCTGCAGGTGGTAGGCGGTAGACGTCATGGCTTCGATTCCTAGCAGTTGGTACAGCTCCTTCATGAAGGCGGCAACAAACTGCGGTCTGCGGTCAGACACAACTTTCCACAGGAGGCTGTGGAGTTTCCAGACGTTCCAAAGGTAAAGGTTTGCTGCTCCGGCAGCGGTGACTGTAGTGACTGTCTTGACGAAGTGGGAACGCTTGCCTACGGAGTCGATAGCCACCATGACGGAGTCATATCCGCCTGATTCCGGGAGTTCCAAGATGAAGTCTACACTGATACATCCCAGCGTTCTTCTGGGATCAGGAGCGGTTGAAGTTCCCCGGTCGGTAGGCGGTGCTGTATCTTAGTGCGGAGGCACAAGTTGCAGTGGGAAACATACATGCCTATGTACCATGACATGTTCGGCCACCAGTAGCTTCGGGAGACGAGCTCCAAGGTTTTGAAGCGGCCTGGGTGCCCAGCCACCTTGCTGTCATGGCAGAGTGAAACTATCCTGCAGAGGTCGGAAGTGTCCGGGATGTAGATGCAACTGCGGTAGTAGAGGAGGCCGTCACGTTCTGACCATTCTGCAGATCGGAGGGAGTGAGTGGACGACTTCTGTAGTTCCTGTGCGGCTTGGGCGACGGGTTCCTCCTTCGGCTGTTTAGTTCCTTGCCGGATGTCTCGCAGGATGTCCCGTTCCGGTCCAGTGAACTGCAGACCCTCCAGTGCACGTACTACAAAGAGTTTTGGAGTGAGGAGCACGATGTTGGAATTGTCATCAGCGCTGGTACCATAGTCGGATCTGCGGGAGAGTGCATCTGGCTTACCCATTGACTTCCCAGGTTTGTGAGTGCAAAGTTGAAGCAGGAGAGGTAGAGAGACCATCGGGCTTGCCTCTGGTTCAGTTGCTTGGCTGTCATGAAGTACTCTAGATTCTTGTGGTCCGTCCAGATCTCGCACTGATGTTCCACGCCCTCAATAAAGTGCCACCACTCTTGGAGGGCTTGGATGATTGCCAGCATCTCCTTGTCGTGGATCTTGTAGTTCCACTCGACGGGGGACAGGGATTTGGAGAGGAAAGCAACCAGGTGCCACTTTTCGTCTTCTGAGGATACCTGGGAGAGGACCGCACCTGTTGCAAAGTCGGAGCTGTCCGCTTCGATGTGGAAGGGTTTGGTCGGGTTGGGAGAGATGAGGACCAGAGCAGAAATGACACTTCCCTTCAACCTAGCGAATGCGGTGTGCTCAGCTTCTCCCCAGTGCCAACTGGAATCATTTTGGGTCAAGTTAAAGAGTGGGCAGGCGTTATAAGGGGACCTCACTATAGAGGTCTGACTCTTGGTACGCTTAGCTCCCACCTCAACATCTTCTCTACGTTCGAGGCTACGCCGCGCTCCATTTCCTTCATTTCCCCTCCCTCTTCGTAGTTGTACGCACCCTTCGGACCGCTGCCACATTCTTTAGCGGCTTTTTTCTTATCTACTTACGTCACTTATGCATACCGGCCGCTGACTTAGTCCCGACAGCCGATGGACTAGGGTTGAGGGTTATTTAGCACAGCCCTGTCATAGCCTCAGGGCTTAGGGCTTTTCTTATTTAGCTTTAGCACAGCCCCTGTGTAGTATATAGTGAAGCTGGGGTATCGAAGATACCTCAGCTTGTTATCAACTTGGTTTCCGGGCACCACATCTCCCCTGACAGGCGTGTTCTGAGAAGTCTCGGATGAACCGTTGGTAGAAGTTGGTGAATCCGAGGAAGGACTGCACTTCCTTTTTACTCATTGGAGTGGGCCACTTGGTGACACCAGCGATCTTGACTGGGTACATCGCAACGGAGTTGTGAGAGATGATCACTCTGAGGTACTCGATTGTGGTTTTTCTCAAACTCGCACTTGTCAGAACGGAGGTAGAGCTTATGCTTCTCCAGCAGCTCCAGAATGCAGTGGGTGATCTTCTGGTGCTCTTCGAGGGTCTCCGTGAAGATGAGGATGTCGTCCAGATAGACCACGACTACGTCAAAGATGTCGTCCATCATTGTCTGGAAGGTGGCGGGACTGTTCGTGAGGCCGAAGAACATGACAAGGGGTTCATACAAGCCGCGGTTGGTCCGGAAGGCAGCCTTCCACTCATCTGCTTCCTTTATCCGGACATTGTTGAAGCCCCACCGGATGTCCAACTTCGTGAAGTACTTGGCTCCGCGGAGCTTCGCAATCAGCTCTGGAATTAAGGGAAGCGGGTACTTGTTTTTCACGGTCATGGCGTTCAGCACGCAGTAGTCCTGCACCAGACAGAGTTTCCTGTCCTTCTTTTTTACAAAGAAGACCAGAGCGGCCATCGGGGACTTGGAGGGTCGGATCTGTCCAGATTCGAGGTTTTCCTTCAGAAAGGCGTCTAGTTCTTTCTGTTAGGAGGCAGAAATGGGTAGACCTTGAAACTTTTCAGAGTGGCATTGGGAGTGAGCTCGACGGTGTGATCCCACGGCTTGGTTCCGGGTAGCTCATTGAAGGAGTCCTTGGAAAATACAGAGTGGAAGTCACGGAGGTGCAGCAGGATGTGTTTTTCATGATCCGCAGGTTGAGAGTTCTGTCAGAAACCCTCCGCGAGCCGCTGGGAAACCGTAGCGATCATGCAGATGTGGTTCTGCCTGGGGGAAGAGTCCGGTTGCCCAGATTTGGTCCCCTTCTTCAAGTGGTTCATCCGGGAAGTCAGCTTCCGGGTTGGGAGGCTGATCAGGTGTCGGCTCGGTTTCATCTTCCTCATCGGCATCTTCTATGAAGGCTGGGAAGGGGTCAGTCCGGCAGGTGTTTATCCATTGGTGTCCTCCCTCTTTGTGTTCCATTCCGCTTTTCGGTCGGCTTGACAGCTGACGCAGCAGCGTGGGAGGCATCTGGTCATTTTGATGGATCGGGCATGGAAGTTGATCTCCAGATTAGGGATTGTCACGGGTTACCCTGGGGTTTTAGGAGTCTCTGATTTGATAGAGTTGTTTCCACAAATTTTCTGAAGATTTTGAGCCCCAGAGCATCCAGATCCGTTAAGAAATGACAGAGTTATGATTGAAAAATGATTTGGAGCCAATATCTGCAAAACTGATGTCACAGCATGTCTAAAAGTAGCTAAAAATGACCCAAAAACCCGCAGGATGCTTTGTGCGGGTTTTTGGGCCATTTTTTGACACTTTTACAT
>Ga0307509_10010685_pt1 | contig 11201 bp, 17 predicted proteins | sample 10_EM_MG_FD_202245 | JGI IMG/M metagenome (GOLD analysis project Ga0307509, IMG submission 202245) | Populus trichocarpa ectomycorrhiza microbial communities from riparian zone in the Pacific Northwest, United States - 10_EM | ecosystem: Host-associated > Plants > Roots > Unclassified | place... | reverse complement strand
ATTCCCAATGAGATCTCGTTTGCCATCTTGATCATGTGACCTGAGAAGATAAGATAAAGAAAAGAAGGATAAGATAAGATAAGATAAAGGGAAAAGTATGTCATGGTTGAACGGAAGGAATGTGAGCGTCTGGGACTTAGTAGAAAAAGAGGAAAAACGGTGAAAATCATGACATGCGCCAAGGATCTCGGTGATGCATCCTTCTTTCCTACCCGATGTCCGACCTGTCCCAATCCACAAGATGCCATGTATTAGGCCCGTACCTCCGTAAAGTTCCCCCGTGTTTGTAGTTTACTTGTTTGTATTGCCCTTTTTTCCACAATGAAACTATCTGCGTTCAACTGGTAACTTGCACAACGTACACATATCAGGATTGTAGGAGCGTCTGAATCACCAAACGACCTCGTTGCCAGCCCAGTCCCAAACCCTACCTCTTTGGCCCTCCCCCAACTTCCCAACAACATCTAGCACACGTTCTGCAGCTTCCTCGGGCTCACGTAACTGATCTCTCGGCGTACTCTTCCAAAAGCCCCTACTCAATTCCGTCTTCATCGTCCCAGGATGTACGCCGACGGCCATCGCAGGTCGCTTCTTCTGCATCAGGTGAAGGTCGAAAGTGTGCATCGCTTGGTTCAATGCGGCTTTGGAAGCGCGGTAGGAGTACCATCCACCCTTGTGGTTGTCGCCGATCGAGCCTACTCGGGCGGTGATGTGGACCCATTTGGCGAGGGGTCGGTCGGAGAGGGTGTTAGACATCGAGGGGTAGGGGAGGAAACGAGCAAAGTGTTTCATGAGGAGGAGGTGGGAGAAGACGTTGACGTTGAATGTTTTCTGTACGGTCTCTAGGTCGATATCTCCTGGGTTTTTCTCAGGGTTTAGGAGCGTGCCTCCTGTGAAGAAACCCGTGTGGAGGTAGGAGTCGCAGGGAAGCGTCTCGTCAAGCTTCTCGGCAGCAGAACGAATGCTCGATTCGTCCTCAAGGTCGAGGTGGATCATGGTCAGCCTCGAGGGGTCGACGTCGTCCAAGGGGCGGAGGAGGTCTTCCTTAACTTTCTCGGGACTCCCTTTACGATACGTAGCATAGACCGGTAGTGCAGACTTGGAGAGAAGACGTCTAGTCAGGGCGGCGGAGAGGCCTCTAGTGGAGGGAGTGACGAGGGCGAACGGCTTGAGAGACATGGAAATGGAGTGCTCGCGGTTTGGGAACAAGCGTGTTGAATTTCTAAGGGAGCGGGATCGATGGCTATTACTGTAAGGTGGAACAGGATTATGACGTTCGTGGTGTTTGGATCGGTACCAAGCAAGGGCAAAGAGAACCGTGGTCCTCCTCCATGACTTTCAAGTGGAAGTTGAGGGTGCCTTTGGTCGGACTATCCCTGACGTAGAAGTCCCCGTTGACCAAGTATACTTCAACCCTCCACGGATCATGGTTTCATCCTTGCAGACCCGCTTGCCTACCACCAAAGGCTTAACCACCAAATTCAGTACAACAAGAACACATATACACGTACCTCTCCAAACGAGATGACCCCAAGCCTTCCCATGTTTCCCCTCCAACTTCAACTTCGTCCGCGTAACCTCCCAATAACAGTCCGGGAACCCCTTCGTTCCCCACCGCGTCTGGTAGACCTTCTGCCCCACCCCGTCCTGCGGGAACCGCGACAACACCTGGGACAGAGAAGAAGGAGAGTTCGAGAGGGTAGGAGGTAGTTTGGATGGTAAGAAGTATTGAATGGCCTTTGCGACTGTTTGCGGTTTCGGTGTCATGACGGTCTCGTCTGTCGGTGGGAAGTGGATGCGTCGGGAATTCCCGACGATGCTCAGGACGACTCTTCTTGGATGTCATCGCGTTTTGCTTCCAACGCGTCTGACGAGACTAAACTCTTCTCTCACACCTAAACCTACAAAACGTGTGGACGTCGAAACAGACGAGGATGGAATTCCAATTCGCCCAACCTGGTCCCTCAACGACCTCTTATCCTCATACCCCAGACCGACAATCTCCCCCGCGACCTTGAAGCATCTACACACTCTCAGTGCTCTGATCCCACCCGACGAAGGTTCTCCTGAGCACGCAAAGCTTACGGAGGAAATGCAAGACCTCGTCAAGCTCGTCGAAGCCGTCAAGTTTGTGAACACCAAGTCCGTCAGTGACGAGAACAGTGTTCCGGACGGGAGGATCTGGGCCGAAGGGACCGGTATAGGCCTCGACGCTGAGCCCATCCCCGCCGATGAGAACGAGGTTCAGGGCCGTGACCTCCTCAAGCACGCCAAGAACGTCTCCTCAGAAGGGTTGTACCTCATCGATTCGGATCGGTCGAGATGAATAATACCACCTTCCACGCGGGTGCGTTTCCTTTATTGGCTTCCTCATAACCTTGTCTCATTCACTTGAAGGACGTCGTTTGGTACCGGAACTCTCCCTAGCGTTCATCCATCTCGCGGATGCCCAACATATCCGACATAAGTTCCATTCGTGGACGGACGTAGCAGCAGTAACAACCAACTTGGAGATATATAGTAGGATATTACCGTGATGCACGTATACTAGATGAAATCAATAACAGACGGCCATATGCTGTTGGGAACAACATCAGTCCATCACCGCCGGAAAGGTAGTTGTGAAGATTCCTCACCCAAGGAACCCAACGCATGCATGAAGGAAAGCCCACATGAATGGAATCCATCTATTGGTCGTGATCGCAGTCAGCCCTCAACTGAGGAATCGACGAGAAAGGGAAGAGACGAACGTGCTGACGTAGAAATCCCCCGCCTTGTATAACCCAGCCAATATATACGCCACTATCGCCGAACTCAACACAGCACCAGCCAGCCCACAAACAATGAACGCGAGGAGAACGAGAAGGGAAAATATGAGTCTCGACCGTTTCTCGTTCATTTTCTTCAAGCGGTTTGAACGTGGTGGGGTCATCGAACCTTCGTCAGTTCCACGCCGACGGGAACCACCAGTTGCGGCCCGGGAGTGATCCCGGTCCGGGTTTGAGGTTGAAACGAGGAGGTAGCTGCTCGCATCGTCGGTAGATGTCCCCACGCGAGTCCGCGAGTAAGTGGGTCGGGTGGTGGGATTGGTGTTGAACGATGTAGGGGAAGGGGGAATGGAGATGTTGAAGAAGGCGTAGAATCCAGCGAGGACGAACGGAGGGATGTAAAATATGAAAGTCCAGTAAAGCGTGAACTTGAACACATCTATCATTCCAGTCAGCTCAGAACATCACAGAAGGGTCGCTACCCAGTACGCAGCACGGTCTAGAAGGAGGGGAGGCGTACCGTTTGGACGACTGAGGTAGTGGCCTCCAAGCTGAAGAGGTGGGGTGTCCTCAACTGGCGCCAGTTCCTTGCCGATGTCATAGAGAGACGGCCAGGAAGGTGATGGAATCGTCTGGAGGTCTACGCTCATAGCATAGTGGTAACTGTTCTCTCTGGTTTGATGGTTCGGGATGGCAGTACGTGGTGAGAGTGAACAAATGGGAATCTCGAAATTGACGTTGACGATCGGCACCCGCATGGCCTTTTGGCCTCGTGACCCAGAATGAACATTTCCGCAACCTTGTGTGGTCCTCACGAGCACTTTTCAAACCTCACGATCCCCCACAACCTCTGGAGTGCCGTCACGCGATTCGACCCAAGATGGCCCACTTCCGGTTCTCATTCCCCCAAGACCCCAGACCCATAGAACCACCACCCCACCCAGCTTGTACAACCGAAAATGACCGAGGACCCGAGGTTTTGCAGCTTTTGTGGACGGGGCCCGTTCACCCGGATGCAGGGACATTTGAACAAATGTCAGGCTGCGATTCAGCAGGAGAGAGGGACGACCGCTTTTTTCGAAGAGCTGAGGAGAGAGGGACGACTGCCTGCTATAGAACGGCTCTGGGAAGAGCCTTCGGTTTGTGGGGAGGGGCGTGTCACTGTCTTCGCCCCAAGCTCATAATTGATATCGGATTTAGTTGTTGCGTGAAGGACAGGGCCCGTCCAACCCGATTCAGAGGGATGACTCCCCGGCTGTGAGCCTCGATGGTCAAACCAAGGTAACTGCCACCGCGTTCTGTGTTATGAGAAACTCATCGCCACAATTGTAGTCCGGCGAACGCAACAACTTCGCTCGAACACCCAGAAACCACGACGTCGGTGACACGACCACCCAGGGTGGGGAAAGCAACAATGCCAATCAGGACAAGTGAGCTGAGGCTCAGCTTACTCTCTCACATGTGGCCATGTCTTTTCGTTGACCACCGAGCCCTTTACGGACCCTGTGGAAAGTGCCAGTCTTCCAATGACGAAGAGGAGAAAGCCGATGTAATCGAAGAACCAGAAATGACAGGGATTTCCGAGTAGATACTGTACACGGACCGACTCAGCGCAGAACAACACACGATAAACTGCAGAGTCATGCATTTACCCTCTACCCACTTTCGACCCGGTTCTCAAAAAACCTCGCGAACGTTACAATTGAAGACCTGATCCAAATACAAATTGGCTCAAGGTGGTAGACCTGGTACCCGGGTTTGCCGTTACCGGTGCCGAGGGCCTGGTCGCAGCTATGGAGAACGTGCGCCGTTTTGAGGACGAGTGCAAGCAGACCCTCGCGTTCCACACATGAACCATGAACGAACCTTTCCTCGACCGCTTTCGCCAGGTTGGAATATAAGCCCTCCTCCACATCGTTCCGGTGCTCGGTACTAGCGTCCCAAAAAATCCTTCCACGGTACATGGTATCCAAGAACGGCCATATATACATCGTACCGAATCGAAGCCGAGATCGACGTTCGGGATCGCCCCCTGGCTCGCCGAGTGATCCACGCCCGAACGGAATAAAATTCGCGGGTCGAAACACGGTTGAGGCGTAGGGTTGGGGTCACCGTAGTAGGGGAAACGGACGCGTTTCGTGACCACGGGAGACAGGACACCACAACCGTTTAACTTCGCCAACAAACCATCTTCAACTTTCCCCACCAGCCCAAACACGACCGGTTTCTCCGCTGTAAAATATGAATCAGTGTGAACGGTTGGTGTTCCGCCCCCAGAGGCAGAAAAATTGGCGACGAGTTGACAAAAAGGCGGGAAGAGCATCAACAGGAGTGTTTGACGATCTTGTTGATCCCGATCCGTCCGGAGTATGTAGGTGAAGCGGGGGAAGCGAGCACTGCTACTTACCACAACTTCACAACTCGACCGAAGCGATCAGGGCTGCCGCCTTCTCGGACCGTGGTCTAATAGTGCACTTGAACGGAAGAGGGTGGCTGGGAGAGACGTGTCAGCGGCGGGAAAAGAAACCAGCCCACGACGGGACAGATTTGAGTAGAGACAGGAGTAACGGCGGGTTAACAAGGGGACAGCCGGGGAATGATCCTTGACTTTGCGAAGAACTCACTTGACTATTTTATCCGTGTAGTGGATCTCAGGCTCGACCACATTTCCAAAGGTATCGACGTATTTCTCAATATCGAACGCCGCCAACGACATGGCACACGTCAGCCATACCGACGTTTGCGCAAGTTTTAACCCCGGACCTACCCACCAGAGGGTGATCAGTCATTTTGGTCATTCGGAGGGGGGGGGGAGAAGATCATAAACCCAAAGCCTGTGCGCGATCCACAGCATAGGATCCACAAAGCACAAGACACGAGGCGACGATGGGGGACAATTAAAAAAAAACAGCACTCACAAATCCTCCTCCCAAACCCAAAGACCGTCGCACGGGGGTCCCGCTCAGGGTGATCTCCCAAGAACCTTTCGGGATTGAATTCCATCGGATTGGTGTAGGTAGCCGGGTCGTGCAAAATCGCCCTGTTTGTCAAGTTAAATCATGGAGGGGGGAAGGTCTGACCAAAAGAAAACTTCGAGTTTCCTGCCCTTCGCTCACCAGATGTTCGCGAGTATCGTGGATCCCTTGGGAATGAAACAGCCCTCGTAAACGTCGTTCTCGGCAACCGCGTGTGGGATTCCTGGTGGTTCCTTCGCAGTTAGCCACTCCCAGAACAATGGGGAATCGCAGACTGTGACTTCAAAGAACGGCGGACTTACCTAGCGGTGCCACAGGGTTCCACCGCAACACCTCTTTCACCAGCGCCTTAACGTAGGGGAGGCTAGGCATGTCGGCCAAGGTTGGAAACCTATCGTTCCCAACAACCCTATCGATCTCCGCTTGAGCTTTTCGCTGAGTTTCTGGGTGGATCAACACCGCCAGGTAGAACGAATTTGCCGAGGATACGACCTAGATATGTGGTGGATCAGAGAGCGCCAAGTTCGTCTCAGCGGTCGTGAACGTGAGAGGCGAGATAACCTCACAGTATCCGCTCCACCTAGAGGCGCAAGAGGTGGGACGAGCAAATAACGCATGTACTCGATGAGTATATGCCGTGCACCATCAAGTGAAGCGGGTAAGACGCACCTGCGTAAAAAGAAGCAGCCGCCCACTTGATGTTGAATTCAGCCTCTGGGGTGACCCCCTTCCTGCCAAGGAACTCGGACGTGAATGAGGGAACGGCGATTCCGGCAGCCTATAGTAACGAATGTCAGTGCAAAGTTTGCGACTGATAAAGTCCAGAGAGGGAAGGATGGGTGCAGGGGATGGCGGAGAGAATGCAGCATCGACTCACCATCTGATCCTTCACGAATTGATGAGGCACGTCTGCCATCTCGGTCAGGGTGTCAGCGAAATGCTTGGCCTTCGCTTTCCATCCCGCTCCAGGGAACCACTCGGGCATGTAGCGCACTGTACGCCGGTAGATCCCGGTCCGAGAGAGAGGGGGAAATGCGGTCAATATCACTAGCGGTGGACCGACGAGAAAAGGGTAGCGTACAGAGAGGGATCATGTCTACGAGGAAAGCTCCAGGTTCGAGGAGGTCAGAACCCTGGTCCGAGGCAGCCTCGACGACGTCCACGATGGGGTCGTCGTGCTCCTTGACAACGTACCCGTGGGAGATCATCAAAATGACGGCCCCAGCCGTTCTAAAAGTACATGTATGTCAGAAACGTTGGATATGCCAGTCCTGGGACCAAAAAATAAAGTTCGCCCGCCACGACGCGACAAACGGCCGACACTGAAACTACCAGACGCCTGTCAACGACGGCACAAGGATGAAAGGCGAAGAGAAGACGTCTGGACTACCGAACGACGGGGGGGGGACGACTGGCTAAAGAGGGAAGGTGGGAAAGGAGACGGTAGGCAAAATCACGGTTGCCCTACGAGATCACTCACTTTCGAAGTTGTTGGACTAGGGAGCCAGGGTCGGCCATAACCCTCGCTAGGAACTTGGCCGTCTCCCTCTCCTGTAACGGCGCAAGACTCGCCATGCTCACCCGGGAACCGACAAATCTGCTCATGAACTTTCTGTATTCCCGAAACCGTGGACCGTACGGGACAAGACCCAAGATCCGGTTCCACCCAACAATCTCACCAGCCATTACAAGTACGGGTCTGTTGGAGTAAATCGCCGATCTCTTGTCAAGGAGGTCGTAGGCAGCTTTAGACGAGTTGAGAATTATCGTGTCCTGACCGAAAACTCTGGTGTGTGTAACGTGCCCTGGTGTATACAAGGTCCAGTGAGTCAACGTCCGCATTGGAGTGCGAATCGTGCGAGAGCTAAGCCAAAGTGAACCCACCATATTGTTTGCCCCAGGCGGCAAATTGCTCCCAAGGTCGGGTTGGGGGTAAGTCAAAGAGGCTACCCACGATGGGGTAGCCTCTCGGACCGGGTGGTAGATGAGGATGTGAGGGCCATCGAGCCAAGCGTACGAGCGCAGCACACCCAATGACGGCGGAAGCCGACGAGAGGTACGGGTGGTCGGTTACCGCTTCAATAACCGGGGCGAGTGCTTCCATCTATAGAATTGCAGTGGAATAGGGGAGGGGGGTAAAAGAGACGACACGATCGCAGTTCCGGGGGAGGGTTTGTTTTTTTGGTGTATACGGCCGTTGTATACGCCGGGAAGATATCTATCCCTGGTTCGATCGCTCTTATATTTTAGCGCTCGACTTTCCCGACCCGACGGAGACGACTCGCCCCTCAACGGACGCGTTTTTTTGCTCGAGGCTGATGATGGCGGTTCGCGCGCCCCAGCTTGGAATGGGTCCTACGATAATCGGTGGAATTGCTGGTGTCAGTAAGCGGTCTGTCCAACGAACCCAAGCGCGGTGATGACCACCAGTGCGTTCATGAACCTGCCACTCGAGCATCTGCACTGACCGTTGGATGGCTGATGCCCCAACTCTGCAGTGAGTGTCTTCCGTTGATCACCGAGTCCGGTTAAATGCAAATGAACAGCCCGCGTCCGCTTCCGACATTTTGACTACCCGCTATGGCCAGCGTCTATCTCAGTCCTGAATTCGCGGACGAATCTCCAATTCGCTGTGCCCGGCCGCGGACCTTTTCCCCGGATTTGGGTGTCGTTCGTTCTCTGCGTATAAATACCCGGACTGCCTCCCAACCCCGTCCCCTCGACCCAGCACACGATGTCTTCCGTCCCACAGATGGTCCGGGCTGGCGAGGATATGTGAGCCACAGCATCACCGCGCTCGACCACTACACCGGTTCACCTTTCCCGCCAATTGCCAGTATGACAGACAGGGTAGGCGTGCTCATGACTTCCGTCGGATTGTTCTGATCACTCCCTCAGTACTATTCCATCGCAACCACGGCATTGTTCTTGTACGATTACTTGCTCACCCTACCAGACGAGGTACCCCCTCCCACCGTTTTCGATATCTATTCTTCGTTCAAATTTCCAACACCACAGGTGCAATACATGTGGAATGGGAAAAAGACGTGGAGTGAGTACCCCGCTGCGCTGCAGGATACTCACGAGTTTAACGACAGCCACCGCCAGCGTTTTATCTTTTCCTCCTTGTCGGTAATCAGATTTCCATCCCCCGTCCCGGTTGATTCACGTTACTAGAACAGATACCTTCCTTTCGTATCCCTCGTCTGGGGTATCGTGGGTATGTGATCTCACCCCCACTCACCACCTCGTTTCCCTCACACTCCACCGCAGTCCAATCCATTATCGCTGCCCAAGTTTTCTCCACACGTCCTCGGTGAGGAAGCGTTTGTGCATGCCCTTATAGTGTGCAGCTAACATCCTTTAGGTGTCGGGAATCCGGGATCATTAAATTCTCCTCTGTCGTCGCTTCTACACTCATTGCCCAAGTGTTTATCGGCACTCGGTACGTGGTACTAATCTTCCTTCGGATTGCCCTTGAAATCTCCAAACCGTAGGGCATACGTGCTGAGCGGATTAAATCGAAAGCTTCTCATGGTACTCTCCCTCATTGGAATCGTCTACCTTGTCCTGGCCATCGCACTTGTCTGCAAAATGATCGTCGCAGGTCGGTCCCATTACGCTCCATGACTGGCGGCGAGGTTCTTGACGGAATCTAGACGTACAACCTCCAGACCCACTCCTCGAGACACTCAAGTTGTGTGTGGATAACCCCGGACAGCCTCTTGGGCTCTCATTCTTGGGCGCCGTTCTCGCCTTTGGTAGGCGTCCCCCCCCAGGAGGAAACGTAAATTCATCGCATTTTTCGTAGACACCGTTGCGATTATCTCGATTGTTTTCCACGTCGTCGGGCTCACTCGCGAGACTCTCACTTTGGGCAGGATCCTTCACACCATATTTCGCGATGTCACGATTTACTTTGTCGTCATATTCCTCTCCCATCTCTGGCTCGTCATATCGGTCAAGACTGCAAGGGTATTGTCTCTGCTTCTTGGCGCATTTCGGTACGACTAACTCCATTATGCAGCCTGAACAGAAAACGTTGCCCGCGTTGTGAGGCTACCGTTCAATCCTTAATAATAATTACCTAAACTCCCTGGTTCTCTGCCTCGCAGCGGACTTGAGGCGTACGTGTCGCGCCGACGCTCCCACACCCCGCCTCTCACGTCTTTCTTCGTCGGATAGGATGATACCAACTATGATCTCACGCTTCACGTTTGCTCTGAGGAAAGCGGTAGGAAAGGATCCGGACGGGAACGGTGGTATCATTACCACTGGACCGCTCGTTGCCCGCGCCCCGACCTCACACGACACCCAGGGCGACACCAGCCAACGTCTTACAGACCTGGAGGCCACATGAACATGGGGTTGTGGTTACATTTCTAAACAGGGGAACCGTCAGTCCAGGACAATGTACGAGTAGGAGGAGGTATTGTAATTTTACGTTGGGTTGCAATGACAATCCTTGCAGGATCGTTCTCTGAGTCTTAGCACTCCGTACAATTGCCCACCTTCGGGATGATCTCCCTGATGCGATTTCAATCTGAGATCCTCCGTACCCGTCACGGGACCCGGGGGTGCTTAGTCCGTGGGGCAGGAGGTAGTTGCTGGCAGTTTCCACAGAAACCACCAACATCCTCGCGTCGTCCATCTATTTCTTGAACCTTTCCACCCCCACTATCACGGCACATGCCACGCGGAGGACGCAAACGTTCCGCTGCCCAAGTCCGTCAAATGGAAAGTATGAGGAAGAAACGCCAGGTCAGGCCCGAGGAGGTCGAGGAGATCGGTGATGTGTACCGATGTATGACTATCGAGGAGTACAGGGAGAGGATGGCCAAGGCCGAACGGGAGGTCGAGAAAGGTCATAGAGACTTGAGAAATGCAGAAAGGCGGGTGAGAATAAACTGTTTTCATTGATCCGGTCGTTGGTACTGACGGAACTATTGTAGCTCGAACGAATGGCCGAGAAGGTCGGAGCGACCAAACACGAAACGGAGGGATTGGAAGGTGAACTGGACCAAGCCAAAAACCGACTCGAGGCCGCAACGAAAGAATGCGGACGGTGGAAGGATCGGACGGTTGAACTCCAATACGCCCTCCGTCGACTCAAACTAAAGGAAACCCAAGCCCCGGCCCAAATCTCCAGAGCCGTCGAATCCGCTCTCCTCACTCTCACCCCCACCACCAACTCGGGCAAACCAGTAGTCCTTATGATAGTTATCACAAATCCGTGGAGTTTCTTCATCAGACTTTGTGCATTAAGTCCATGGTCCTTGTTATTCCCTGGCTGGCAGGGAGGACCACAAATTGCTCCAATAGCTTTGTAGCACGCTTTTACGAAGGACTCCAGCCGGTTTGTGATTCATCCGGGAGGTGGGTCAGGCGGCTTGGGTCGGCTACGCTGTTCCCAATCGGGCAGGTGGCTTCTTCGATTGATCTGGCGCAAACGTCGGCC
>Ga0307509_10010684_pt1 | contig 11201 bp, 10 predicted proteins | sample 10_EM_MG_FD_202245 | JGI IMG/M metagenome (GOLD analysis project Ga0307509, IMG submission 202245) | Populus trichocarpa ectomycorrhiza microbial communities from riparian zone in the Pacific Northwest, United States - 10_EM | ecosystem: Host-associated > Plants > Roots > Unclassified | place... | reverse complement strand
TCTTTCCACCTCTCTTCCTTCCCCTCCATAACCAAGACCACAATCCATCAGGCCCTATCATCAACTGTTGCCTGCTTGGACTCTTAACCACAATATAAAAGGGGTTGATCCTATTAATATTAGGTCAACAGGCATAGCAAATAGATTTGGACTCCATCAACACAGGCAACTGGCAGTATTTCCACTTGCCTCAGAAAGTATAAAAGCTGTTCAATGTTAATATTAAATGATGCTTCCTTCTGCCATCTCCTTCAGTTTGGAAATTTGATAGGCAGTTGGTAAGGGCTGGAATATTGCCCTGTTTCCTATTCACATCAATATTTAGTCCTTGTGTGACATTACTTGGTCTGTCTTCTTGTACATAAATCTTTGGTACCAGTCTTTAAAAAGACCACCTATGGCTTCAAATTCTATTACTGTACCATTTCAATTGATTCGGCCGTCACAGGTCACAGGGGTAGTGGTTTTGGCCGAAATTGATTGGCTGTCCCATGTCACACTCTGTTTTTTGGGTCAGTCCGGTCGTTTGACACCCAAAAATGACATAAATAATGATTAATAATATTGAAATATTACCAAATATGGAAGGTGGCCGAAATCAAAATTTCGTCCACCTCGTCACAGGTCACACCCTAGGCCGAATTGATTGAAATAGTACAGTATTTGCAAGCTGTAATGTATAAGTGATGAAACTCTGAAAAGTGGCAGACTTGGTTCATGCAGACAGGCAGTTTGCAGGTCCGCCAGTTTGCCAAAAACGAAATTTTTATAGGCCTATATCAGGGCTCTAGAAGTAGTAAAATCATGTGATTTCACTGCCAGTAATATATCAGATTCACTCATTTTATTCTAGGCAGAAATTTCATTATTTGTTTCATTTCATTGTAAGCAAAGATTTCATTATTTCTGTTATTTCATTACTTTATTTTATTTCATTTCTGGCAAGAATTTTATTGTTTCTTTCATTTTATTCCAGACAGAGATTTTATCACTTCATTTCATTATTTCTGTCATTTCATTACTTCATTTCATTTTCCTGCTTGGAAATTTCATTATTTGATTATTTTATTTTATTTTATTTTATTGCAGAACTGCAGTATATATCATTGATTATATGTAATCTTTTCATTCAATGCAAATCAATTTACTTTGCCAGATATGTACTATTTTCTATTTTGGAAATTTCCAAATAGAGTACAAACCATATCCATTAAGGAAATAAACTCAATTGTTTGGCAATAAATATAATTTCCTTTTTTGAAAATTTCCAAATATAGCAATACAAAATCATCCATATAAATATTATCATGTATTTCACAGATATGTATTCTTATCTAGCTATATAAATCTTCTTTTTTAGAAAATTCCAAATATAGTATATTAGTAATGCATTTATCATTTTAACTATTTCTAGTATTTATATTAAGTACTACTTATATTCTTAGTCTCAATATCAACTGCAGCTTCTAGAATACTGTGTGCTATTTCTCCTTAGAACTACTTCTAATGTTTTTAAAAAAGAAAATTTCTATAGCTACAGTGTAGTTACGGTCCATGGGACAAGATTTGATGTTAAAAAAATTAAAAAAATTTGGAACATTTTTGAGCAATTAAATTATGTACACTAAAACTAGATCACATATTACATCTATTTAAAATTTTAGAGAACAGAGCATGTCGAAGTGGCTTCAAATGGCACTGAATACGAAGGAGACCAAAATGTCACATTTTACCATCCTTGAAACAACTGTGACATACTCCCAACACAGCAACAGGTGACACGGTTCAAGTGGACCGTGGAGATGGTTACATTCATTAATGTGTGTTACGCTTCGACATTTTGCTCACATTTTGAGCCCAAATTCCATCTGATTTTGCTGCAACTGCCTGGAGTGAAATGACAGAAATAATAAAATTCTTGCTTACAATGAAATGAAACAAATAATGAAATTTCTGCCTAGAATAAAATGCGTGAATCTACTGGTAGTTATTGGAATGAAATGACTCAGGCAACAGAAATGAAACTCATTCATAACCTTGCCACTGTCCAGATGAAGATTGTCTGTAGACAATTATCTGTATCAAAATAGATTCACCCCAGCAGTGACAGGACATTTGTTCTGCCAGTGGTAATCCATATGTATTGTCAATCTATGCTGACAAACCATCACAAATATTGGCACGAAGTGCTGCACACCCACAGGTATGGACCAGGAGATTAAACAGTAAAGTACAGGGCTATAGCTTGCTCAATTGTCATAACTTGCTACCTCAATGTTCTGTATTGTGGATCTCCTGATACATGTCAGTTGGATGTTGTCTTCCTGTATTGTGTGCTCAATACACGAAGGCTCCCTCTCACTCGCTGCCTCCATTTGAAACTTTTTCTCTTCAAATGTTGTTCATCAACTGCATAACTATGGTCATACTATCCCTCCAACCTCTTTGAATTGCTGCCTCACTCTCAATCTACCCTCACATCTATCACTACATCTATCATTATGTTGTCTCCATAGACCAAAGTGGATTCAAATTTGCCAATATCCTGGAGGATGAGGCTTCCCTCCTATACAACTGCAGCCCAATTAAAAACACACTGAAGCATCCAACAGGTTCCAAATTCTGGCTGGCCAAACTGGCCAAACAGGGGAAGGCTCTGTCCACTGTGTTGTATGAAAATATGGCCAAATGAAAATACTCCCCCAGAATGGGGCAAATGAAACTGAGCCATTCTGTTACACCAAATTATACAACCTGATATCTGGGAATAGTCTGGGCAAGCCTTACACTTTCCTCAAGTGCCATATTGATATTACTTGACTCTATTCAATGCGAGCAGATGATAATGGGAATGAGGAAGTATACCTACCGATATACAGTGGTTGGTTGAACAAGTATTTGCTGCTGCTTTTCTATTTTTTCTCAATGAATGGTCAAAACTCAAGAATTCACAACACACTGATTTCCAACAAGCTCTCAAAATGTTAGAGTCCTTTGATGTCAAATCCGAGACAATGTCTGAAGATTCTAGCTCTGTAAAATGATGTGGCCATTCTTGTTCCTCTATTTTCTCCAACATACCTGTGGAAGTAGAATTCTCCTATAAAGCCATTATTGAGACCTCCACCAAATCAAAAATTCAAAATGTGGATCAAGTTATCAGTGTTGGTGTGAACTCAGCAGAATCACAGGAGAACATAACTATTCAGATGATAGAACATCAGAAAATCTGAAAAAAACTTAGAGGCTTAATTTGGACTTAGCATGCTTAATGCTTGCTAAGCCTAAATAAGCACAAAATAAGAAAACGACATGGCTTAGACAACTTAACCTGTAACTTAACACACTTAATTAGCACTCAATTCAACTTAATGAGTGATTTTTTTGTTTAAAGCTCATGTAAGTAACTCTAAGTATCTATTAAGCTTCTCTAAGCCAAGTTGTTTGCTTGTTTTGTGCTTATTTAGGCTTAGCAAGTGTTAAGCATGCTAAGTCCATATTAAGCCTCTTTAAGTTTTTTGAGATTTTTCTAATGGATAAATTCCTTGTCAAGGAATATGGACTGAAGGCTTTGGGTTTGGTATGGCCCTTGATTGCTACAAGTCATTTCATCCAGGTAAGGTTTTTTATGAAACAATATTGTTGGTTTGTGCTTATACAGTAGCTTACCAGATAGGATATTCTGTTTCCAAGAAGAGAGACCCAACAAACTCCTGGTTCTGTGGGTATCCAACAATATAGCTGCTTATACCACTTCTCCAGACGATCAAATTAATGGGAAAGTGAATCTGGTGATTGTGGAAGAATTTTACTTCATGGCCATCTTATTGATTCTCCTTTCATTCACAATCAATATTATTCCCCAAGTCTCAGAGATGACAGAGAATTTCTTTCATACTTTCATGGTCTTCATGTTGATTAGTAGGCACTCTTCTTGTACTTGAACTTCAGCTGTTTCCAACAAACACTGAGGTATGTTATTATACACTCATTGGTATCTAGCATTGGCTATTGTTTAAATTCCATTTTCTACTCTGTTGTCATCTAAGACTCAGGACACGATGCCTTGGCAGATGATTTACTGTCGCTTTTGTATAAGCTCCTCTTTCTTCCAGTATACTTTACTGTGCCCCCACATTTCAGGTGGATTCCACCTGGAATGGTTCTATTCCATGAATTCCACATGGATTCCATACATTTTTATGTGGATTCCATACAATTCCAGGTGGATTCTATGCATTTTCAAGTGGGATTCCATACATTTTCACATAAATTCCATACATTTCTATATGGATTCCATGCAATTCCAGGTGGATTCCATACAATCAATTATTTTTCCACAATATTTCTTAAAATTATATTTATCCAACTAAGTAAATTTACATAAAAGGAAATTATCTAAATCAGTAAATTATATGAAAGGAAATTACCTAAAAGAGTAACAGTACAAGAAAGGAAGCTAAATAAAAGTGAAAGAGGGAGTGAGAAATAAGGGGAGGAATGTGAGGAGAGGTGGAGATAGTAAACAAATAAACAAACATGCCAAAAGTGGCACATTTCATTGGCAAAATAGAAGGGGTGCCCAAAACAGTGTGTTTCTATTATTGGGAATGTTCCCTCCATTTGAAGACCATAGCATGCCCAGATGGCAGGCTTTGGTGCTTGAATGGGACATCAACATGTCCAAGTGGGCAGGTCTTTACTATCCCCCACAAGATCTGATCTGATCTGATCAGAATTTTCAGATTAAGTTTGCCAGCTATTGCCAGCCAAACTGCTCAGAAAATTTCTGATCAGATCTGCTCAGAACTACCAGATCTGATCAGTTCTGTCAGATCCAAGTCCAACCAAATTCTGATCAGATTCTGAACAGATCTAATACAGCACCATATTATATTGTCAACAAATTATATATACAGCACCATATTATGTATATTGTCAACAAATTATATATACAGTAGTATTATATTTATTTAAAATTAATTTTGGTGTTATACAAATTTAATTATTAAAGCACTACATAGGGAGCCAAGGAAAAAGGTTTGCGTTTTGTTCAACTGACTGGTGCGAGGTCACGTGACTCAATCACACGCCAACAAGCCAACTTTCTCTCCACCATTTCTTCATCCACCATCACCACCCACAGCCACGAAAGCGACGCCGCTGCCGCCAGGACAGGTGGGGGAGGCCAGGGGACACGGAAGGGGGCACACAGTGGGCATACAAGGTATGCCTGCTATTTTTCTTTTTTCTTTTTATTTAACTGACTTCAACTCAACCCCCAGCAACTCACAGCCGCCGAACACATCAAGAACCCAGCTGGGGCCCGCCAAGGCCAGTCCCCAACCATCTTCGGCAGCACCCCAACCCTTCCAGCACGTCCCTCCACCCTTCCCTGACCCTTTACCACCCAGACACGAAGAACGCGACCGCATGGTCGCGTTCTTCGTGTCTGGGATGTTTCCTCATTCCCCTTGACCCAGGCATGAGGAATGCAACCACTGGGTTACGTTCCTCGTGTCTGGGGTGTTCCTTCCTTAACCCAGACATGAAGAACGTGACCCACAGGGTTGCGTTCTTCATGTCTGGGTTATTCCCCCACTTCTCCTTTAACCCAGACACGAAAATGCAACCCAGTGGTCGTGTTTTTGTGTCTGGGATATTCCCCCACCATTGTGGTGTTCAGCAGCTACTCCCTCCGAATATCACCTCTCCTTTTAGCTATTTCATTTGAGTTAATTGCCATACTAGTATAATTTCCTTTTTTGTATTTTTTGTTTTACATAAAATTGAAATAAAATTTTCACTGAGTTTCTTACTGTCCCCCACAAGATCTGATCAGAACCAGTCAGAACCAGTCAGAATCTGATCAGATCTGAGCAGTTCTGAGCAGTTCTGATCAGATATCATAGGTCGCCTCGGGTTCCTATCGGACTCCTCTGCCTCCGAAAACACTCCATCCGAAAGTCCCCTCTCCCACTCCGTGTCTGACTACCAGTCCCCTCCCATATCGCCCTCCGATATGATCAACGACCGACCGGTCCACAGGACTGCGTCGTCGCCATCGAAGCCACCATGGACGAGATGAAAAGTCAGCATGAAGCCACGCACCAGCTGATGCAAGACCTCCTTGCTAGACTCAGCCCCACACTGGTCCAAAGTGTGCAAGACCCTATTCCGACACCTCCTGCCCGCCATTCCCCTACGCCATCTATACCCACTTCTTCCACCGGCCGAAAGAAGCTTGCCCTTAAACCTTCTTTCCCTCCCAAATTCAATGGAGGCTGAGCCGCCGGAAAGGCCTTCTTGACTTCCTGCTGAACTTATATCTGCCTCTGTCCCAAAGCATTCAAAGACGACCTAACTAAGATTGTCTGGGCCATGTCTTATATGAAGACTGGACACGCTGGCCGCTGGGTGACCTGCGAATTCTAACAAGAGGTGAAGACCTCCGCTTCCTCAACTGGCTGAACTTTGAGGATGAGTTCTGAAAGGACTTTATGCCGCTGGATTCGGAAGCCACCACCATTAACATCCTGGAGACGACCTCCTATTTTCAAGGCAAGCGGACGGTCAATGATTATCTTGACCAGTTCCGGGATCTTATTTACGATTCCGGATGCACCTACCCGAAAACCGTTGTAGTCAAGTTCCGCCGAGGCCTCAACTGCCCTCACAGGAATGGCATTTGGAAGGCCTTCAGATACAGACCCGGAAGGCTGGTTCCGTCTCCCAGTCCAGATGGATCAGAACCGCGCGGCAGATGAGGCTTTCCATGTCTCTCACCAACAACCCTACGTCCTGACTCCCACTGTGAACCTCCCTCTGGCGATATACTGACCTGTCCCTGCTACACCTGCCCCGCGCTTCGCCCACTCCAACCTGTCCCCAGGTAACCCCGTCCTGATGGACATAGATGCGGCACGGAAGACCAAAGCCACTCCCGACACTTGCCAACGCTGCAGAAAGACCAGACATCGGGCGAAGGAATGCGACCTCCGCTTCAACATCCAATACATGAACACAGATGAGATAGAGAGGGAATTGGAGAACAAGTTTGCTGTTAAGGATGTGGCATCCGTGGAATCTCACAAGGAAGTGGAGCCCCTGGTTAGTGTAGAGGATTTTGTATCCCACAGCGGGTGAGCTGTGCGCCCCTGTTGCTAAATAGTAATCGATTTTCTGTTCTTGAAGTCACTGAACCGAATGTTGATGAAGACGCACAAGCTTGTCATCCGTTCTCTTGAACTAGACCCAAAATGCATTATGCTCCCAATCCATCTAAAGACAACGGACACTATGGAGGAAACATCCATGGAAGCCATAGTTGATACCGGTGCTACCGGAGATTTCATTGACCAGGACTTCGTCATCTGAGCAAAACTTCCAACCCGCAAGCTGTCCCAGCCGATCCTGGTTTACAATGTGGACGGAACCCTTAATGAGGCCGGGAGCATCCGCAAAGTCGTCGACATGATCATGACCTATGGCTGACATTCCGAATGTATTCTGCTCGTGGTTACCCACCTCGGCAAGCAGAGCATGATACTCGGGCTCACCTGGTTGGACAAGCACAATCCGGAGATTGACTTCCGCGCACGAACTGTCAAAATGACCAGGTGCCTCCCACACAGGGCAGAACAGAACGCAAAGAGGGAGGACACTGAACGGATAAATACCTGCTGGACTGGCCCCCTCCCAGCCTTTGTAGAAGATGCCGATGGGGAAGACGAAGCCGAGCTGACACCCGAACAGTCTCCCGACCCAGAAGCCGACTTTCCAGATGAACTGCTTGAAGAAGGCAACCGAATCTGGGCAACCGGACTCTTTCCCCAGGCGGAACACATCCGCGCGACTGCTACGGTTTCCCAACGGCTTGCAGAGGGATTCCGACAGAACTCCCAACCCACAGATCATGAAAAGCACATCCTGCCACACCTCCACGACTTCCACCTGGTATTTCCCAAGGATGAACTGCCTGGGACCAAGCTGTGGGATCACGCCGTCGAGCTCACCCCTGACGCCTCTCCGAAAACTTGCAAGGTCTACCTGCTCTCCGCCTCCAAACAGAAAGAACTGGATGCCTGAAGGAAAATCTTGAATCTGGATAGATCTGACCCTCCAAATTCTCGATGGCCGCTCTGGTCTTCTTTGTTAAAAAGAAGGACGGCAAACTCCATCTGGTGCAGGACTACTGCATGTTGAACGCCATGACCGTGAAGAACAAGTACCCGCTCCCCTTAATTCCGGAACTGATTGTGAAGCTCCGCAGAGCCAAGTACTTCACGAAATTGGACGTCCGATGGGGCTTCAACAACGTCCAGATAAAGGAAGGAGACGAATGGAAGGCCGCCTTCCGGACCAACCGCAGCTTGTACAAACCCCTCGTCATGTTCTTTGGCCTCACGAACAGTCCCGCCACCTTCCAGACGATGATGGACGACATCTTCGAGGACCTCATCTCGGAAGGCATGGTCGTGGTCTATCTGGACGACATCCTCATCTTCACAGAGACCCTTGAAGAGCACTGGAAGATCACCCGCCAAGTTCTGGAACTGCTGGAGAAACATAAGCTCTACCTCCATTCCGACAAGTGTGAGTTTGAGAAAACCACGATCGAGTACCTCGGAGTGATCATCTCTCACAACTCCGTCGCAATGGACCCGGTCAAGATCGCTGGCGTTACTGAGTGGCCCACTCCGACAAATAAGAAGGAAGTGCAGTCCTTCCTTGGATTCACCAATTTCTACCGACGATTCATCCGGTGATACGCCCCGACTCTGTTTAGCCCCTGAAAACGCACACGCTCCGAAACACTTCATTATAGCTGCACACGCGCACAATCGCCCCGCCTCGTCGCATGCATTTGAACGTCGTCGACCGCCAAAGACGCTCTCCGTCGCCTCTAAAACGTCATAAGTCCGAAACACCGGTACCACCGGCATATCGCGCCTCGGTCCGATCAAACACGTCCCAAAACGGACATGAACATTCACAACGTTCCAATAAGCCGCAGTCATGCGTGCCGCCGGCAGCCGATCGACTCGTGGCCGTTAACGAATCTCGAGCCGACCTAAAAACGACTTAGCACCGATGTGCTCCACTAATCTAGGCACCGCAGTATCTCGTTTCGGGCGATATCGTGATCGACGAGGCGCTTTCGCAGTGTTCCGGTACGGTTTTACTACATCGCGACACGTTCTACATTATTGTTTTATTTTCTTTATCATTTTCGCATTTATCGCAACGCAATCGCGTTGTTCGCTTCTTTTGGCTCCCGATTCTCTTAGTTAAAGTCTATAAAAGCCCTGTATTATAACAAAACAAAACAGAGAGAAATTCCCCCACTCTACAGTTACTAGCTAAAGAAACATCGCCACCTTGCGCATCGTGCGCTCTCAGTTACTCGTCATTCTCGTTACTCCAGTTCTCAATATTGTCGCCATCGTTATCGGACGCATCGTCATCGGACATCGTCGTCAAGCCGCACGTCGAGTACGTTATTGTTGAGTTATCCAAATTTTCATCATCGTCATCGTCATCGAACTCGTCGCCGTCGTTTACCGTCGGTCTTATCGAATTTTGCCTCGTTTCATGCGTTGTCGACGTAGACAGATTCATTTCATCGATAACTTGATGAGAGGCGGCGATATATAGTCTCCTCCACTCAAGTTCGCAGTCGTCGTCATCCGTTTCGATTAAAGAGCGCGTTTCTTAAAGCGTCTCGTGCTCCCTTTTATTGTTTTAGCTGTCGTCGTCATTCTCGTTCCCCTTTACCGCTTCACTATTGTTCTTTACCGAACTTTGCATCGCTCCGTGCACCATTGATGTAGACGGTGTCGCTTTCCGTCGTTCGCTTTATATAAAAGCGCGTGTTCCCCATATCGTCCCGAGTCGCGCATATACCGTTTACGGTCGCTGTCGTCGTCGTCCAGCTTGTCCTCATTGTTCGCACTGTTGAAAACGCTGTACAAGTTAGTCGAAGCTCTAAAGACCGTTGCGCGTCCGCTGCCTTGTCAATTGGTTCAGGAAGTTCCCTCACTCGCACCCCGTTGCAGCCCCAGCTGTTAAGTGACCTCACCCGGTCACTGTGTGTGTGTGTTTTTCACGCCTAGCGGTTCGCTAGCATCATCACCGGGACTTCTCGGAACATGCCTGCTCCCTCTTCGACTTGACCCAAAACGAAATGACTCCAGTTGGCGCTGGGGAGAAGCCGTGTGCACCGCATTCACTAGGTTGGAGGTAGTTCAATAACAGTATAGTGTTGCAAATGGTATACAGAATGACTACACTGTAAGGTTTTGAACCATGCTACTGAATTCGGCCGCTGCTGTATAATATATAAGGGGATACATTTGTATTGTTCTAAACCAAAGTAGCGCGTTCGCTATGTGGTACACAAGGGTGCCAGTCTCACTCCAGCAGTACTGCTGGGAGACCACCAGAAGGACATCCATGGAACAAATGCTTACAAGAAGGTGCCGGACCATGCACGGGAGATTTCTAGAAAGGTCATTAAAAAGTTGAACAACATCTGGAATGAAATCTTTGCCAAAAATTTTGCCGATTTTTCGGCAGCCCTGGCACAGGAAAGGGGAGTTCTTATGGCAATGTGAGAAGGGGGACAACACATTACCCACAGCCGAAGGATTCCAGAGATGTTCCCGGCAAGCATTCCCACAAAATACACTTGCCGCAACATTTTTGCCATCTATTTATGTATTACTTTTGTTGTCAACATTTCCCCATTTTGGGATGTTCTGAAGGTAATTTGAGTGTGGGGAAACAATCTGAACTGCTGCTGATGCATTCCAGATAATTATCCGGCAAACATACCTGCAAATTAACTTTCCGGCAACAATGTCAACATTTATTAGACCATTGCTTTTGCTGCTGCCAGCAGACATACCTGCAAATTACCTTTCCAGCAACAATGTCAACATTTATTGGGCCATTGCTTTTGCTGCCAATGGTTTGCAAGGTTTTGGCGGTGCCGGATGTAATTCGTGGAGGGGCAAGCAGTCCAGCCGAGGCTTTGTTAAGTGGTGACAGGATAAGCCACTTCAATATGGTAAGGACCTCTGTGTCCACATCGTGTCAATGGACCTCAGCCAGCCCCTGCAGCGCTGAAGCAGACGCCAGACACATGGATCACGTCCATCCTTGGTATGTGTACCCAATACCAACTCTACTACCTAAGA
>Ga0307509_10010683_pt1 | contig 11202 bp, 8 predicted proteins | sample 10_EM_MG_FD_202245 | JGI IMG/M metagenome (GOLD analysis project Ga0307509, IMG submission 202245) | Populus trichocarpa ectomycorrhiza microbial communities from riparian zone in the Pacific Northwest, United States - 10_EM | ecosystem: Host-associated > Plants > Roots > Unclassified | place... | reverse complement strand
TCGCCAGCTCGAAGCGGAAGAATTCCTGCCCGATATGGTCGATCGATTTCAGCACGATCCGCACCACGGGATGCCCGGCCTCTTCGACCGCCGCGAGCCTGTCATCATGGGCGGCGTCGGTCTCGCCCTCGGTCCTGATGTCGATGAAGAAGCGGTCGTGGCCGTAGAGCGAGGTCTCGGTCAGCGGTTCGTCGTCGATCGGGATCAGGCCTTTGCCATGCTTGCCCGTGGACTCCGCGATCAGCTGTTCGGCCCAGGCGCCGAAATCGGCGATCTTCGGAGATGAGAAAATCGTCACCTTGTCGCGCCCTTCGAGGCCGGCGAGGCCGATCGTGAGTCCGAGCTGGACGGCGGGATTTTCATGTGGCGGTACGTCCGGGCCGCAGGAGCGGGCCATCACCAGGCTATGCTTGATCAGGCTGCGGACGTCGATCCCGGCCGTGGCGGCCGGCACCAGTCCGAACGGCGACAGCACCGAGTAACGCCCGCCGATGGTCGGCTCGCCGTGGAAGATGCGGGCGAAGCCCTGTTTGGTCGCCACCTTTTCCAGCGACGAGCCGGGATCGGTGACCGCGATGAAGCGATGACCGGCCTTGGCGACGCCGATCGCCTCGGCGACGCGATCGAGGAAGTAGTCCTTCATCGCATTCGGCTCGGTGGTGCCGCCGGACTTGCTCGATACGATGAAGACCGTTCTGGCGATGTCGATTCCCGCCTCCATCGCGCGCACCTGTGCAGGGTCGGTCGAATCCAGCACATGCAATCTGGGAAAGCCGGTCTTTTTCGGGAAGGTTTTCGCCAGTACTTCCGGCCCGAGGCTCGAGCCGCCCATGCCCAGCACCACGGCATCGCTGAACTTCTGGCCCCTCACGCGCCGCGCGTAATCCTCATAGTCGGCGACGTCGGCCTGCGCCGGGCTGGTCAGCCAGCCCAGCCATTTGTCCTCGTCACTGCCGGTCCAGACCGATTTGTCGCGGTGCCACAACCGCCGGATCTTGGCCGAGGCACGCCACTCCTCGGTGGCCTTTCCGATTGCCTTGCCGAGGCCATCGCCGACGGACATGATCTGCCGGTCAATGCCCGCGCCAATCACGGCGGCGCGCTTGTGGGCCACCGCGCCGTACAGCTTGTCGGCGGCGTCGGCGAATTGCTTGACCCCGTCCTTGACCAGATCGGCGGTGATCGCGTCGAGCGAGATACCGGCCTGCGCGAGCTCCTCGAGCGCGCGTCGCGCGTCCTCGATGTTCTCCTCGAGGCTGTCGCGCGGCTTGCCGTGATCGCGGAAGGCGTCCAGCGTGGCCGGTGGTACCGTGTTGATGGTGTTCGGCCCGATCAGTTCCTCGACATAGAGCACATCGCGATAGGCCTTGTTCTTGGTGCCGGTCGAGGCCCACAGCAGGCGTTGCGGCTTGGCGCCCTTGGCCGCGAGTGCGTCCCAGCGCGAACCGGCGAACAGCCGCTTGTAGTCCTGATAGGCGAGCTTGGCGTTGGCAATCGCGATTCTGCCCTTCAGCGCGGCAAGCCGCTGCTTTTCGGTGGGGTCGTTGGCCTGGGCGATCTTCTCGTCGAGCTCCTTGTCGACCACGCTGTCGATGCGACTGACGAAGAAGCTGGCGACGCTTGCGACATGGGATGGATCGCCGCCACCCGCGACGTAGGCTTCCAGCCCCGAAAGATAGGCCTCCGCGACCTCCAGATAGACGGCCTGCGAGAATAGCAGCGTGATGTTGATGCTGATGCCTTCGCCGATCAGCTGCTCGATCGCGGGCAGACCTTCCGCCGTCGCCGGCACCTTGACCATCAAATTCTTGCGATGGACCTGCTTCCACAGCCGCTCGGCTTCGGCGATGGTGCCCTTGGTATCCAGCGCCAGATATGGCGACACTTCGAGGCTGACGAACCCGTCCTCGCCGTGATGGCTGTCATAGACCGGACGCAGCACATCGGCGGCGTGCTGGATGTCCTCGACCGCGAGGCGCTCGAACAGGTCGGCGACTGGCAGGTCGCCCTTGTCCAAGGCCTTGCCGATCGGGGCGTCATATTCGTCCGAACTGCCGATCGCCTTCTCGAAGATCGACGGGTTGGAGGTGACGCCCTTGACGCCATCGGTCTCGATCAGGGCTTTCAGGTCGCCCCTGGCGATAAAGCCGCGGGCCAGAAAATCCAGCCAGACCGCTTGACCATGTGTTTCGAGTGCTTTGACCGGGTTCATCATGCCTGTTTTCTGTTCGTTCAGGTCCCCGACCACGGGCTGCCGCTGTTCCGGGGATGCTGCGTTTTGTCAACACGTGCGAATTTAATGGCTCAGTGTTCTCTTCATTGCCGCGGCGGGGGCGCCACCGAAATATAGGCAGCCTTTTAGCATAACGCCGCTCGCAACATATCGGTTTCCGCGGGGAACAGCGACCAGCCGGCGGTCCCGGCCCGGGCTGTTCCGGCCCCGGTTGGCGTCATGGTCGAAATGACGGTATGTTTTCGCGATTGTCACGTCGGTCGTCATCCGGTCGGGAATTGGGATTTCAGGAGAAAACCCTGGCGGTGATTGTGGTGCTGGCGAGGATCGCGTGAACGACGGGGCGGTTCGATCGGTGCGCGAGGCGACCGCGCCGGAGCTGCGTGACCGTGTCATTCGGCTGCGGAAGGCGGACCTGATCGGCGGCCTCGTCGCCGAGGGCGGCCTGGACGCGGCCGGGCAGGCGGGTTTCAGGCAGCTTGCCCGACGGCTCGGGGCTGTCTTTCACTACCAGTATTTCGAGGAACTGGATCGGCTGCGCGAGGTGTATTTTCACTTCGACCCGGAGATCGATCCGCAAGCCTGCGGTGCGGCGCCGGATCTCGAAGCGGCTTACCGCAGCCTCAGCGAGGAATTCGTCCGCGTTCTGACCGAGGCCAACTTCGTCGAGATCACGCATGATGAGATCATGCGGGCCTTTACCGAGCATGCCCGGGTGCGGGTCAAGATCAAGGCGCCGGTCGAGGATTACCGCGACGTCCGCATGTTCCGCCGCGGCCATCACACCGAGACCATCGACGTCCCGGTCTGGCTCGGCTTACGCAAGCGCAAGCTCGATGCCGTGGTCTACGATGATGTCGTGCTGATGGTCGCGACCCGGCCGGGCGGCGTCACGCCGTCGGAGGCGCGCAGGCTTGCCAGGTCGCGCGGTGGTGGACAGAAGATCCGCAGCGGGGCGGTGCTGTTCAAATATTTCCGCCACATCGCCCGCGGCGATCTCGAGGCGCTGTTTCCCAATGTGCGCGTGGTGATGAGTCTGTTCGATCAGCTGACGCTCGGCGTGCCTGCGCTTGTCGGCGGCGTGCCGATCCTGCTCAAGCTCGCCTCGACCCTGACGGTGCTGTTTGTCGTCGCCGGCTTCTACCTCGGCGTGTCCGGCACAATTCGCGACAACGACACCGACCAGGCGCTGGCCGCGTTGAGCGGGCTGTTCGCGCTCGGCGCCTTCCTGCTGCGGCAATGGGGTAATTTCCACCGGCAGTCGCTGATCCACCAGAAGCAGCTCACCGACAACGTCTACTACCGCAACGTCAACAACAATTCCGGCATCTTCAGCTATCTGATCGGCGAGGCGGAGGATCAGGACTGGAAGCAGGCGCTGCTCGCCCATTACGGCCTGCTGACGGCGTCCGCGCCGCTGGCGCGTGAGGCGCTGGAGGCGCGGGTCGAGGAACTGCTGTCGCGCGTGTTCGGCGTTTCGGCCGACTTCGAGATCGACACCGCGCTGGCGCGGCTCAAGGGCCTCGATCTCATCCGCGAGTTCGATGGCCTGCTCTCGGCCCTGCCGTTGCCGGACGCGCTGACGCGGCTCGACAGGGAGTGGCAGGAGTTGTTCGCGGCGGCCGACCAAACTCAAGGCCGCAAGCCGGGATAGCCCTGCGATTGCAGTTCGGTGGGCGATCAGTGCTTCGCCGCGACCGGATTGCTCAAGCGCTCGACCAGCGCGATGCCGATGGCCGATACCACGAACAGGCCGTGGATGATCGCCTGCCACATCACGCCGGTTTCGGTGAAGGGCGATCCGTCCTTGCCGAGCGAGCCGGCGTAGATGAAGGTTCGCAGCAGGTGGATCGACGAGATGCCGATGATCGCCATCGCCAGCTTGATCTTCAGCACGCTGGCATTGACATGGCTGAGCCATTCCGGCTGGTCCGGATGCCGTTCCAGTTCGAGCCGGGACACGAAGGTTTCATAGCCGCCCACGATCACCATGATCAGCAGGTTCGAGATCATCACCACGTCGATCAGGCCGAGCACCACCAGCATGATCTCCTGCTCGGTGAAGCTCATGGCGCCGAGAACGAGATGCCAGAGTTCCTTGAGGAACAGTACGACGTAGACGCCCTGGGCCACGATCAGGCCCAGATAGAGCGGAAGCTGCAGCCAGCGTGAACTGAAGATGAGCTGCGGCAGAGGGCGCAGACTGGCCTTCCATTGCGGCGGGGAGATCGGCGTATCGGCGCTCGTCGACATCAGGCATCCTGGGCTCGCGTGTTCAACAGAGCGCCCGAGGTAATGGGTGATCGCGAAGCCGGAAAGGTCGAGGCCCGCGCCATAGGGTCGCGGGAACAAAGGCTCGCGGAGCGAGAGTTCAGACCGGCGCGGCGCTGCCCTTGATCTGGGTTCGGTGCATGATGCGGCGCGACGCGGCATCGAACGGGTCGCGCCGGTGCATGGTGCAGCGGTTGTCCCACAGCACGAGATCGCCGACCCGCCAGACATGCTCCCAGGCAAATTCCGGCCGCGCGACGAAATCCCAGAGCTCGTCGAGCAGTGCCTCGGACTCCGCAAGCTCGAGCCCCATCAGATAGGCGTTGCGGCGGCGGCCGAGATAGAGCATGCGCCGCCCGGTGTCGGGATGCGTGCAGACCAGCGGGTGGACCGCGCCGGGCGATGTCCGGGGATCATCGGTGGCGGTGACGCCCTGGCGCAGATAGCCGCCGCTGTTGTAGGTGCCGTCGTGCTTGATCTTCAGATCGGCGATGCGCTGCTTCAACGCCTCCGGCAGCGCCTGATAGACCGAATACATGCTGCAGAACGAGGTGTTGCCGCCGGCGGGCGGCACCTCGAGCGCGTAGAGCATGCTCGCCATCGGCGGCACGTCGAGATACGACATGTCGGTGTGCCAGACCGCCTCCCCGGCACCGAGACTGCCGATCGGCTCGCCGTTCACCATCACGTTCGAGACGATGTAGATTTCCGGAAGTCCTTCGACGAAGCGCCGGCCGGTCTCCTGGATCGGGGCCCAGTCGAGGGCGCCGAAGCGGCGGCTGAACGCGATCAGCTCATGGTCGTCGAGCGTCTGGTTACGCACCAGAATGACCTGGTGCGCGTGCCAGGCACGCTCGATCGCAGAAAACTGTGCCGCATCGAGCTCCCTGAGATCGACGCCGCGGATTTCGGCGCCCAGCGCGGCCCCGGTCGCAATCACCTCGACTGGTTCGGCGCGGACCTCGTGCGCGATCTCACTGTCGACGCTTGAAACCATCTGAATTCTCCGGATGCCTGAGGCTGTCAGGAGAACATTACCATCACGGGGTGGGCGAGGGAAGGATGGGCCGCAACCACGCGGAATGAACCGTCAATTGCGCGATCGTCGATCCACGATCGCGAAAGGTCACATGGATCTTGTTGCGCGTCCTAGACTAATCGAAAACTACACCTCTGTGGACTTCCTGAGCGTTCGGGACGTGCCGCGTCCCACGGTTGAGGAAGGTCAGGTGAGAGTCCGCGTGAAGGCCGCGGGCATCGGCTTCGTCGAGGCACTGAAGGTCGCCGGCCGCTGCCCTAAGGTGTCACCGCAATTATGTTATCGAACGATGGATGAGATCTCCGCGAGTCAGGGGTCGGGGTTTGTGGCGAGGCTTTCCGTAGCGTGCCGAAGGCGAAACTCCGCGGGCGTGCTGCCCGCTTCACGTTTAAAGAATTTGCTGAAGTAGGTGGCTTCTTCGAAACCCAACTTTTCAGCGATGGCGCCGATGGGCATGTCTGTATGCGCCAGTAAACGCTTCGCCTCCAAACCGATTCGGTCGGAGATGAACGCCTTTGCGCTCACGCCCACCACTTCCGTGGCTGCGCGAGTCAGACTCTTTTCCGTGCAACCAAGGTGCTGGGCGTACTCGGCTACTTGCCTCCACTCCGCAAAATGCCGTTCAACGAGCTTCTGAAAACGCGCAAAGCGTAGCAACGTGCGAGAGGGTGGCGGACCATTTGCCTGTCGCCGTGCATGGATGATGCCGAGCCACACCACAAGAGCATAGAGTTGATGGCGCAACAACGCATGGGTGTCTTCAGATGGGGCATAGATCCGCGCATCTTCACGCATGCGCGCGATTGCACCTGATGTGCGACGCAACTCATCGCGGTCGAGGCATAGATGGTTCGGCAGCCTCTCGAAATCGACCGTGTGCTTGAGATCGTGGGATGGGGATAAGGCGGGCAGGAGAAATTCCGGGCGAAACAGAACAATCCAGCCGTCCCAATTATCATCGCATCCGAAATTATGAGCCTGGCCTGGCCACACCGCGAGCAACGTACCCGGCTCGCAGGAAACAGGTTTGAAGTCGACCAGCTGCGCGCACCCGCCCTCGGTAACGCAAACGAGCATATGACATTCGTATTTGTAAGTCTGGCGCATCCTGTCTTCGCGGGTCCGCCGCTTGAGGTCGGACACCCGGAAAATCTCTAGATCGTATGGGTGGGGCGCCGCCGGCCGGTAGCTTATGCGTTCGATATCGGCTTTGCGGATGATCGTGCGCGCCATCACGACGGGCTCCAACGGTCCCGACAGAATGTCCGAAATGTATCAATCATTGTCCGATCTTGCCGTTTCATCTGCTGGTAATGACCGATAATAGCCACATACATGCAATCATGAAAGGAGCGAACATGAAGGCCGATATGAGCGAAATTACCGAGGCCATCCTCGGCCTTGAGCGTGCGAGCAACGACCGCTGGAATCGCGGCGATTATTATGGCTTTCTCGACAACTACAGCGAGGACATGACCTATTTCGACCCTCTCACCGAAAAACTGCTGGTTGGTCGTAAGGCGGTGGAGGAGCATTTCGAGCACTTCTACAAAGGCGTTGCTATCGTGCGCAGTGAGTATCTCAACGAGTACGTGACCGTCAGCGACGGCAGCGATCTCGCAGTGTTGAGCTACAACCTACGAAACTACGTCGTCGATGAAGGAAACGGCGAGAAATGTGCTGCGGCGTGGAATTCCACCGAGGTCTACCGTCTGGTCGATGGTCAATGGCGTATCGTCCATTCGCACTGGTCTCTGACGCGGCATCCGGCGATCGTAGCAAAACGAACGGCCTGAACGCCATGAACAGGTGAAATGCCCGGCCTGATTGAGGCCACGGCTCAGTAGCGCGCGGGAACAGATTGAGTCATGCCGCGCAAAAAATGCCTCAAGTTATGACGAGTGAATTTGCACAATACATGACCGACGTTTTCCGGCTGTTCGGACCGATCACCCTGCGACGAATGTTTGCGGGCTATGGTATCTTTCGCGAGGGCATCATGTTCGGTTTGGTCTATGACGATGCCTTGTACCTGAAGGCCGATGCCGGAAACCTCGCTGATTTTCAACGCCAAGGGCTTAGGCAATTCGAGTACGCCAGACAGGGAAAGCTCGTGGGTTTGTCCTATTACAAGGCGCCGGAGTCCGTGATGGAGGATCCCGACGAGGCCGCACTCTGGGCGCGTCGAGCGTTCGAGGCGGCGTTGCGCGCGCATGAGTCGAAGAAAAATCCTGGCTGAACCGCCGCAGATAACGAGCAGTTATCTGATCGCTTGGTCGAGCGCTGCCGGCCCGGCGTCAGCCGGTCGAGGCTCGCGCTCCGCGCGACCGGCTCCGCCGGCTTACAGGCCTTGACCGACTGCCGACGAGCCGGCTCTTTGCCGCCAAGCGATCGTGGCTTGCAGTGCGCGGGCAACACTAGCCTTTCAAGCGACCGGCTGAAATAGCAATTCGAGATGGTTGCGTGTCCGGGATTTGATCCTATCGTCGTTGTGCCGCTGTCCCTTCGACCGCTGATCTCGTCATGGCGCGCAAGGTGCATCGGCGGCGATCTAGTCTAGTGATGTGTTCCTGACACTTCGTACCGCCGTCATTCCCCGATGCGCAATTGCGCACCTGAGAATCCAGAGGTGATGGCTGCGAGATTCCGGGTTCCTGCTGCGCAGGCCCCGGAATGACGGAAGCAATCATTAGAGTCAGAACACTACCGCAGGCTGGCGTTGATCCTGTCCAGCGCGGCGGATCCCGGGCAAAGATCCGCGGCCTCGAGCGTGTTCAGCGGCGTCTCGACCGTGTTGAGGTGGCTGTGCAGGTCTTCCGATTCGGGATCGACATAGAGCAGGCCGGTCACGATCTGGCCCTTGGCGGCGTGCTTCTGCAGGAACGTCATCGCGCCCAGGCGGTCGTGCGGATCGTAGTCGGCGTCGATCTTGCGCAGCGCCAGCGTGGTCCCGTCATGCTGCTCGACGACCTGCACCGTACCCGGCGCATAGTCGACCGTGATCGGGTCGCGGCCGGTCAGCACGTCGAGCCGGTTCACGGCGTCATTGTGCTCGCGCACATAGTCGAAGCTCTTGGTCGAGCCCGCGTGATTGTTGAACGCGATGCAGGGGCTCACGATGTCGATGAAGGCGACGCCCCTGTGCTGGATCGCGCCGGCGATCAGCGGCACCAGCTGGCTCTTGTCGCCGGAAAAGCTGCGCGCGACATAGGTCGCACCGAGCTGCAGCGCGATTCCAACGAGGTCGATCGCGTTGTCGGTGTTGGTCACGCCCTTCTTGGATTTCGAGCCGCGATCGGCGGTGGCCGAGAACTGGCCCTTGGTGAGGCCGTACACGCCGTTGTTCTCGACGATGTAGGTCATGTTGACGCCGCGCCGGATCGAATGCGCGAACTGGCCGAAGCCGATCGATGCGGAATCGCCGTCGCCGGAAACGCCGAGATAGATCAGGTCGCGGTTGGCGAGGTTGGCGCCGGTCAGGACCGACGGCATGCGGCCATGCACCGTATTGAAGCCGTGCGAATTGCCGAGGAAATAATCCGGGGTCTTCGAGGAGCAGCCGATGCCCGAGATCTTGGCGACGCGATGCGGCTCGATCGAGAGCTCGAAACAGGCCTCGATGATCGAGGCCGTGATCGAGTCGTGGCCGCAGCCGGCGCACAGCGTCGAGATCTTGCCCTCGTAGTCACGATGGGTGAAGCCGAGCGCGTTCTTCGGCAGGCCCGGATGATGGAATTTCGGCTTGGCGATATAGGTCATGACTTCACCTTGCGGAGCGGGGTCACCTGAAGCTGATCCTGATGGCTGCCGATCGCATTGGCGATGAAGCGGGCGGTGATCGGCGTGCCGTCGTAATGCAGGATCGGCACCAGGCGAACCGGATCGATGCCGTTCTCGTTGACGATCAACTGACGAAGCTGGCCGTCGCGGTTCTGTTCGACCACGTAGACGAAGTCGTGGTCGGCAAGAAAGCTGGCAACGCTGGAATGGAACGGGAATGCGCGAATGCGCAAGCGGTCGAGCTGATGGCCACGCGCTTCCAGCAATCCGATGGCTTCGTCCATGGCGGGCGCGGTCGAGCCGAAATAGATCACGCCGTATTTGGTCGGCTTCGCCGCGTTGGCCTGCAACGGCCGCGGCACCATGTCCTGCGCGGTTTCGAACTTGCGCACCAGCCGCTGCATGTTGTCGGCATAGACGGCGCCTTCCTCGGAATAGCGCGCATAATGGTCGCGCGAGGTGCCGCGGGTGAAGTAGGAGCCCTTGGTCGGATGGGTGCCGGGATAGGTGCGGAACGGGATGCCATCGCCGTCGACGTCGAGATAGCGGCCGAAATCGCGGCCTTCCTCCAGCATCTCGGCGGTCATGATCTTGCCGCGGTCATATTGCCTGGCGTCGTCCCACTTCAGCGGGCGGCACAGCCGGTGGTTCATGCCGATATCGAGATCGAGCATCACGAAGATGGTGGTCTGCAGCCGCTCGGCGAGATCGAAAGCGGCGGCGGCGAACTCGAAGGCTTCCGCCGGGTCTTCCGGAAACAGCAGCACATGCTTGGTGTCGCCGTGCGAGGCATAGGCGCAGGCGATGATGTCGCATTGCTGGGTGCGGGTCGGCATGCCCGTCGAGGGACCGGCGCGCTGCACGTTCATGATGACGGCGGGAATCTCGGCGAAATAGGACAGCCCGATGAACTCCGTCATCAGCGAGATGCCGGGGCCGGAGGTCGCGGTAAAGGCGCGGGCGCCGTTCCAGGACGCGCCGACCACGATGCCGATCGAGGCCAGCTCATCCTCGCCCTGGACGATGGCGTATTTGGCCCTCCCGGTCTTGGGATCGTGGCGCAGCTTCTTGCAGTGGCTGCCGAAGGCATCGGCCAGCGACGACGACGGCGTGATCGGATACCAGGCGCACACGGTGGCGCCGCCATAGACCGCGCCCAACGCGGCGGCATTGTTGCCTTCGATGAAAATGCGGTCGCCGACCTTGTCGGCCTTCTTGATCCGGAGCCCGATCGGACATTTCAGGTTCTGCAGGGCCCAGTCGCGGCCGAGATGCAGCGCGTGGACGTTGGATGACAGCAGTTTTTCCTTGCCCTTGTACTGTTCGGCAATCAGCTGCTCGACCAGCTTCGGGTCCATGTCGAGCAGCGCGCAGAGCGCACCGAGATAGATGATGTTCTTGAACAGCTGGCGCTGGCGCGGATCGTTGTAGGTCGAGTTGGTGATCGCGGTCAGCGGTACGCCGATGACGGTGATGTCCTCGCGGAATTTGGAGGACGGCATCGGCTTGGTCGAATCGTAGAACAGATAGCCGCCGGGTTCGATCGAAGCGACGTCCTTGTCCCAGGTCTGCGGGTTCATCGCCACCATCATGTCGACGCCGCCGCGGGCGCCGAGATGGCCGGCCTCCGTCACCCGCACCTCGTACCAGGTCGGCAGGCCCTGGATGTTGGACGGGAAGATGTTGCGTGGGCTGACCGGCACGCCGTGGCGCAGCACCGAGCGGGCGAACAGCTCGTTGGCGCTCGCCGAGCCCGAACCGTTGACGTTGGCGAAGCGGACGACGAAGTCGTTTACGCTGCTGATCGGGTTTTGGACTGGCATGTTGTTCCCGCGTGAGTCATGTCGATGAGGTATTTCTGCATGTCCCACGCGCCGGT
>Ga0307509_10010682_pt1 | contig 11203 bp, 10 predicted proteins | sample 10_EM_MG_FD_202245 | JGI IMG/M metagenome (GOLD analysis project Ga0307509, IMG submission 202245) | Populus trichocarpa ectomycorrhiza microbial communities from riparian zone in the Pacific Northwest, United States - 10_EM | ecosystem: Host-associated > Plants > Roots > Unclassified | place... | reverse complement strand
GCATCAGGCCGATGTTGGTCTCGGCGACTTCGCCGCCGGCGTAGGACAGGGGGACGAGGCTCATGTCGAGCGCGCCTTTGCGCATCGAGGAGAACTGGGCGTTGGTCTTCATCAGCGAGGAGCCGGGGTAGACGGAGGCTTTCAACGCGCCGCCGGTGCGCTTGTCGACCTCGGCGGCGAACTTGCGGCACAGCCGGTCGCGGAAGTCGCCTTCGGTCAGCGTGCCGCCGGGGAACTGGTGGGAGATCTTCAGCCCGCCAGCTTGCTGCGCGAGCGCAGGCCAGCTTGCCGCGGCCGAGGAAGCGAGCGCGAGGCCCTTGCTGACGAATTGGCGTCGATCGAGTTGCATGATGAGTGTTGTCTCCAGTGGTCGTGTGTTGGCTTGGCGCGAGGATGATCAGGGCAGTGCGGCGAACCCTGGCTGCAAGGTCTGCATCAGCGCGCGGTTCTTGTAGTCGGCCGCGTCATCGACGCCGCCCACGCCCTTGAGCAACAGGCGCTCGGCGACGAGGCGATCGACGACAGCACCGACCGCGGCACGATAGCCGGCCTTGCTGCCATACAGCGCCTGCACGCTCTGGCGCGGGTCGGTGGCGGGCTTGCCCGCGGTGGTCGGTGCGAAGGCCAGCTGCGAACTGTTCAGGCCGTTTTGTTCGCTGGCGACGAAGCCGCTGCGGCGCAGGCTGTAGCCCTTGAAGGTGGCGAGCGGTGCGGCGATATCGGGCATCTTGACGCCGCCGCGGTCATTGCCTTGCGCATCGGCGATGGGCTGCTGCACGACGTAGAACCGGCTCGACGACGCGACCGGAATGACGCTCTCGTCGTTGACGCTGAGCGTGTTGTAGCCGCCGTTGTAGGCCAGGCCGAGTGTCGACAGGTCCGGCGCGCCCAGGCTGCCCGGATCAGCGCTCGGCAGCGCCAGCGTGCCGGCCGCGACCGACGGGAAGTTGCTCGCCAGCGGCGGCGCGCTGCCCTTGACCCAGGCCTCGAGGTTGACCAGCAGCGCGCGGTACAAAGCACTGCTCGACACCAGCGCGCCGGGCGAGCTCGAGACGGCCGTCGCCGCGACGCTACGGTCCACCACATAGTCGGGCTGGGCCAGGGCCGCATCGGCAAGCGCGATCGGCGAGTGCGACGTGCCCGGGGCATAGAACATGCGCACGTTGTCGGGGATCGCCACGTCGCGGCCGAGACCATCGGTCACGGTCAGCGAGGCGCGCGCGCCGCCGAACTCGATCGGGCTGTCGTACTGGAACACCTTCGGGCAGGTCTTGAGCTCGCTGCACTTCATCAGCAGGCCATCGGTCTTGCCGCTGAGCGGGTCGGTCAGCGTCGCGTAGCCGAACGGGAACTGGTCGCCGGGGGTGTAGTGGGTTTCGTGCTGGCGCGAGTAGTCGCCGGGCTTGGCCCATCGGTAGTTGGTGTAGGTCTTGCGCGACCCGCCGACCAGCGGCAGCAGGCCGTCGAAGACCGGCCGGAGCTTCGCGTCGCTATTGAAGCCCTGCCAGAGGAAGTCACGCAGGTAGCGGCCCGACTGCGAGATACCGGTGCCGAGCGTGCGCTTGACCCGGCCGGCGAGCGGGTTGGCGTTGCCGGCAGCATCCTTGTCGGCGTAGCGCAAGAACGAGACCAGGTCGCGCGTGGCCAGAAAGCCCAGGCCCATCACCTTCGGGTCGACCGCGGTGTAGTCGTAGTGGTAGATCGAGCCGTGATCGCTGCCCGCATCCAACGCGCTCGCATAGCGCGCGTCGGCGACCATACCGGCGCGGTTGATGGCCACGGTGCCATAGCCGTTCGCGCCGGTGTTGCCGCCCTCGGCCGTGGCGCCGCCGGCGGTGTAGGTCCACAGCGCCGGGCTCACCGTGATCGGCGCGGAGAACGGCGTCTTCTGGATCGTCAGCGTGCCGGTGGTTCCGGCGGCTTGCTTGTAGTACGTGCCCAGCAGGTTAGCGCTGTCGCTGTCGGCAATGAATTCGTCCTGCACCCGTCCGGTGATGCGGGCGCCGCCCTTCGCCGCGTCGACCGCGACCGGCAGCGTCATGCCCGGCGCATACCAACGTGTGTCGGCGGTGATGGCGGCACTCGGACCTTTCAAGGTCTGCGGTCGATCGCCCTGCCAGCCCGACCAGACGATGCTCATGCCCAGGTTCATCAGAAAGCCGTTGCCGGCGCCCACACCGCGGACCACCCCACTGGCCGCGGGCGGGATCACCGGACGGACCGCGTTGTACAGATCGTTGACGCTGCCGTCGTTGAGCACCGCGAACGAGAGCGCGGTGGTGCGGTTGCTGACCTCGTAGAGCAAGGTGCCGCTGGCCTTGGCCGCATCGGTCGGCGTGAGGATGACGACGTCGAAGCGGTAGCCGACCTGGCCGCTCGCATCGGCCGCGTTCTTCAGGTCGACGATCGTGGCGGCACAAGCATCGGTCGCCGAGACATGCGCCGTGGCCTCGGCCAGGATGTAGGTGTAGGTGCCGACGCCGCCGAAGGATGCGCCGTTGAACGCCAGGCCACGGCCCTTGACGACCAGCGCGTCGATGCCGGAGGCGGTGATCGGGCACGCCGCCGTCAACTCCGGCGGCACCAGCGCGCTGCGCGCCGCGGGCATCGCCGGGGCGACGAACGCGCCTGGCCCATCACCTGCGCCGCAGGTCGCGAACGCGCCCGACAAGCTGGCCGCGATGATCGCGACGCGTAACCAGCGCGGTCGGGATAAAAGATTCCAGCGGGCCATGTTCGTCTCCTGTTCCGAAACGGGGATCGGCATGTACGGTTTCTTCGAGTCCGCATCTCACGATTGAATGCAATGTATAGCTATCTTGTATAATTAACAATCGATATTGCACTAGGGAAATCACTAACTGCGCAACCATCGTAGTCGGCGTGATACGTTCATGGCTACACTCGGCGCATGAGCCGTCTCTCAGAAACCCTGCGCGAAGCGATCGAGGAAGAGGTTGCAACGGGCAAGCTGGCGCCCGGCACCCACCTCGACGAAATCGAGCTGGCGCGGCGCTTCGGTGTGTCCCGCACGCCGATTCGCGAGGCGCTGAGCCTGCTGGCCGGCGAAGGCATGGTCGAGATCCGGCCGCGCCGCGGCGCGGTGGTGGCGCAGATCACGCCGCAGCGGCTGGTCGAGATGTTCGAGGTCATGGCCGAGCTCGAAGCGATGTGCGCGCGCCTCGCCGCGCGCCGCATCAGCGCGGCCGAACTCGGCGTGCTGGAGCAGGCCCATGAAGGCTGCCGCAGCGCGGCGCAGCGCCTCGACTCGGACGGCTACTTCTACGCCAACGAACACTTCCACCACGCGATCTATGTGTCCAGCCACAACGGCTTCCTGAGCGACCAGGCGCATGCGCTGCAGCGCCGGCTGCGGCCCTATCGCCGGCTGCAGCTGCGGGTGCGCAACCGGCTCGCCAAGTCCTTCGAAGAACACCAGGCCGTGCTCGATGCGCTGCGCGATGGCGATGCCGATCGCGCCGTCGCCGCGATCCGCAGCCATGTGATGGTGCAAGGCGAGCGCTTCAACGATCTGCTCGCGGGGCTGTCGCAGCTCGAGGCGCAGGCGCAGCGCGCCGAGACCGCCGCACGAACGCCGGTCAACGTCGCCAGCGCCTGACGTGCTGCGCGGGCGCCGCGAACGCCGCTCTGCGGCGGCGAGCGAGCGGCCCCGGTCAGTGCGCCACGGCCAGCCAGCGATCGAGGCGCTCGCGGTCGGCGAGCAGCTCGGCGCTGTCGCCCGTGTGCACGACCGCACCGCGGTCCAGCACCACGGCGCGCTGCGTGATCGGCAGGATCATGCGCGGGTTCTGCTCGACGATGATCGCGCTCATGCCCTCGTCGCGCACGACGCGCGCGATCGAGCGCAGCAGCTCCTCGACGATGATCGGCGCAAGCCCTTCGAGCGGCTCGTCCAGCAGCAGCAGCTTCGGGTTCAGCACCAGCGCGCGCGCAACCGCGAGCATCTGCTGCTCACCGCCCGAGAGCTGGTTGCCCATGTTCGATTTGCGTTCTGCGAGGCGCGGGAACATCTCGTAGGCACGCACCACCGTCCACGGACCGGGCCTCGCGACGGCCGTGAGGTTCTCGTGCACCGTCAGCGACTTGAAGATGTTGCGCTCCTGCGGCACCCAGCCGATGCCGGCCGCGGCGCGCTGGTGCGGCGCCAACGCGGTCAGGTCGACCCCCGCGAGCGCGATGCGTCCAGCATGGCGGCGCGTCACGCCGACCAGCGTGTTCAGCAGCGTCGTCTTGCCGGTGCCGTTGCGGCCCAGCAGCGCGAGCGACTGGCCCTGCTCGAGCGTCAGGTCGACGCCTTGCACCACCACGGCCTCACCGTAGCCGGAGCGCAGGCCTTGCACGTTCAGCAGCTCAGCCATGGGCAGCCTCGCCTTCGCCGAGGTACACCGCCTTCACGCGCGGGTCGTTCGAGATCGACTCCACCGAGCCTTCGGCGAAGACCGCGCCGTTGACCAGCACCGTGACGCTGCTCGCGAAGTTGAAGACCAGGTCCATGTCGTGCTCGATCAGCAGCACCGACACATCCGCCGGCAACGCGTTGACGATGTCGAAGATCTCCTGGCGCTCGCCTTCGGGCACGCCGGCCACCGGCTCGTCGAGCAGCAGCACGCGCGGCTCGCAGGCGAGCGCGGTGGCGATCTCGAGCAGCCGGCGCTTGCCGTAGGCGAGGTGCTTGACCGGCTGGTTCATCACGTCGGTGAGGTGGAACTGCGCGAGCAGCGTCTCGCATGCCGGCGCGACGCGCGCGTCGCTGCCGAGCGGCTTCCACCAGCCGCCGCTGATGCCGAGATGCGACGACACCGCGAGCGCGAGCGACTGCAGCGGCGTGAGCTCGCCGAACAGCTGGTTGATCTGGAAGGTGCGCACGACGCCGCGGCGCACCCGCTTGTGCGGTGCGAGCTGCGTGATGTCTTGTCCGTCGAGCCAGATGCTGCCCGCGGTCGGCTCGAGCACGCCGGTGAGCAGGTTGATCAAGGTCGTCTTGCCGGCGCCGTTCGGGCCGATCAGCGCGCGGCGTGCACCCTTCTCGACCTGGATCGACACATCGTTGGTCGGCGTGATGCCGCCGAAGCGCTTCAGCAGGCCGCGGGTTTCGAGCACGGTCGTGGTCATGACTTCTTCCACCATGTCCACGGCCGCGTCAGCTTCTCGCGGCCGACCAGCACGAGGATGACGAGGAACAGGCCGAGCCAGAAGTTCCAGTACTGCGGCGTCCAGGCCGAGATCAGGTCGTGCAGCAGCTTGAACACGATCGCGCCGAAGATGCCGCCGTACAGATAGCCGGTGCCGCCGATCACGAGCACCAGCATGACCTCGGCACTGCGGTGGAAGTCGAACACGTCGAGCGACGCGAAGCCGGTCGTCTGCGCCAGCAGCCCGCCGGCCGCGCCGGCGATCGCCGCGGCGACGGTGTAGACGACGACCAGGCGCGCGTTCACCGACAAGCCGATGCTCGCGGCACGCAGCCGGTTGTCGCGCAGCGCCTGCAGCGAGGTGCCGAACGGCGAGTGCACGAGCCGGCGCGCGACCAGCACACAGATGATCAGCACCAGCAGCGTATAGGCATACGCGGTGCGGCCGCCGAGGTCGAACTCGAACGCGCCGAACGGCGTGCGCAGCGGGCCCATCACAACGCCTTGCAGCCCGTCGGCGCCGCCGGTCAGCCAGTCGAGCTTGTTCGCGAGTTCGTACAGGATGGACGCGACGCCGAGCGTCACCATCAGCCGCGTCAGGTCGGAGCCGCGCAGGATCAACACGCTGCACAGCGCACCGAGCACCGCCGCGACGGCGATCGCGACCACCATGCCGACCCACGGGTCGGGCATCACCAGTTTCGCGAACAGCGCCGCCGCATACGAGCCGATGCCGAAGAACGCCGCGTGGCCGAGCGAGACGATGCCGGCATAGCCGAGGATCAGGTCGAGCGAGACCGCGAACAGCGCGAGGATCGCGATCTCGTTGAGCAGCAGCGATTGACCCGGCAGCAGCAGCCATGACAGCAACAGCACGGCGAGCAGCGCGAACTCCCACCAGCGCCAGCGCGCATGCGCGCGCAGCGCTTGTGCGACGGCTTTCATTTGCCACCCCCAGCGCGCGCGAACAGGCCTTGCGGCCGCAGCAGCAGGATCACGATCATCAGCGTGTAGACGATGAAGGCACCGAGCTTGGGCACATAGTATTTGCCGGCGACATCGGCGATGCCGAGCAGCAGTGCGGCGAGCAGCGGGCCGGTCAGCGTGGTCGTGCCGCCGACCGAGACGACGATCAGGAAATAGATCATGAACTTGAGCGGGAAGCTCGGGTCCAGCCCGAGAATCTCGGCGCCGAGCGCGCCGCCGAGGCCGGCCAGCCCGGAGCCGACCGCGAAGGTCAGCAGGAAGATGCGGTTCACGTTCAGCCCCAGGCCACCGGCCACGCGCGGGTCGTCGACCGAGGCGCGCAGCTGGCTGCCGAAGCGCGTGTTGGCCAACATCCACTGCAGGCCGATCGCGAGCGCGGCACAGACCACGATGATGAACAGCCGGTACTTGCCGATGCCGATCCAGCTGATGTCGAAGCGGCCCTGCAGCCACGCCGGCAGCGTGATGTTCTGCTGCGTCGAACCGATGATGAAGTCGACCCCGGTGACGGCCATGAACACGATGCCGATCGAGAACAGCACCTGGTCGAGGTGCGGCTTGCCGTACAGGCGCCGGTACAGCAGCGGCTCGAGCAGCGCGCCGATCAGCGCGGTGCCGAGGAACGCGAGCGGCAAGGTCGCGAGGAACGGCACGCCGAGCCGGTTCATCAGCAGCACGGTGATGTAGCCGCCGGCCATCGCGAACGCGCCATGCGCGAGGTTGATGAAGTTCATCAGGCCCAGCGTCACGGCCAGCCCGACGGCCAGCACGAACAGCAGCATGCCGTAGGCGATGCCGTCGAAAAGCAGAGTCAACATGCGAGAGGGTCGTTGACTCTCTGGTTACTTGGCTTTGCCGGGATCCTTCACCGCTTTGATCACATCGAACTCGACGTTGTACAGGCCGTTGCCCATCGCCGGCACGCGCTCGACCTTGCGGATGTAGATGTCCTGCACGATGTCGCGCGTCTGGCCGTCGATCAGCACCGGGCCGCGCGGGCTCTCGAAGATCTGGCCCTTCATCGCATTCAGCAGCGCCTCGCCGCCGGCGCCCTTGGTGGTCTCGAGCGCCTTGTAGATCACGCGCATGCCGTCGTAGCCGCCGACGGCCATGAAGTTAGGCCGCATGCCCTTGTTCGCAGCCTGGAAGGCCTCGACGAACTTCTTGTTCGTCGCCGACGGGTGCGCCGCCGAGTAGTGGTGCGAGTTGACGACGCCGAGTGCCACATCGCCCATGTCGGCGAGCTGGTCGTCGTCGGTCACGTCGCCGGTGGCGATCAGCTTGACGCCGCTCTTGTCGAGCCCGCGCTCGGCGAACTGCTTCATGAAGGCCGCGCCCTGGCCCGAGGGCAGGAACACGAACAGCGCGTCGGGCTTGGTGTCGATGACGCGTTGCAGCACCGGCGCGAAGTCGGGCGCCTTCAGCGGCGTGCGCAGCTTGTCGAGAATTTGGCCGCCGTCGAGCCGGAACTGGCTGTCGAAGAACTTCTCGGCATCGAAGCCGGGGCCGTAGTCGGCCACCAGCGTGACGGCCTTCTTGATCTTGTTCTTCGCGGCCCAGTCGGCGATCGCGACCGTCGCCTGCGGCAGCGTGAAGCTGGTGCGGACGATGTACGGCGAGGCTTCGGTGATGCTGCTGGTGGCCGCAGCCATCACGACCAGCGGCGTCTTGCTCTGGGTGGCCAGCGGCGCGGTCGCGAGCGCGGTCGGCGTGATGCCGAAGCCGGCGATCACCGCGACCTTGTCGTTGACGATCAGCTCCTGCGCGATGCGCTTGGTCGCGTCGGGCACGGCGCCGTCGTCCTTCAGGATGACCTCGACGGTGCGGCCGGCGATCTTGTTGCCGTTCTGCGCCATCCACAGCTTCACCGCCGCATCGATCTGGCGGCCGGTCGACGCCGACTGGCCCGTCATCGGCAGGATCAGGCCGATCTTGATCGGGCCGGTTTGCGCGAGGCCCAGCACGGCGTGGCCGGCGATCACCGAGCCGAGGGCGGCCTTGAGCAGGAAGCGTTTGCTGTTCGTCATTCGTATCTCCGTCGTTTCGAGGGCGTCTCAGGCGCGCCGCATTCTCTGACAGGGCCTCGCCGCTGTCATCGAGCGAGGCGTCAGAGAAGTTGGCCGTTGTTCGGCATACGAACTATAGTACGCATCAAGAACAAAGTCATCGGGGCGAACCCCGGCGCACGACTCCTCATCACGGCCCCCTGCCATCACCATGCCTTCGTCAGCGCAGCCAGCGACCGCAGCAGTCCCCGGCGACTCCTTCGTGCAGTCGTTCGCGCGCGGGCTGGCGGTGATCCGCTCGTTCAGCGCCGACTCGGCAGACCAGACGCTCAGCGAGGTCGCCGAGCGCACCGGGCTGACCCGCGCGAGCGCGCGCCGCATCCTGCTGACCTTGCAGACCCTGGCGTACGTGGAGCAGCAGGACAAGCGCTTCCGCCTCACGCCGAAGATCCTGGACCTGGGCTTTGCGTACCTGTCTTCGCTGCCGCTGTGGAACCTGGCCGAGCCGGTGATGAGCCGGCTGGTGAGCGACGTGCAGGAGTCCTGTTCCGCCGCGGTGCTGGAAGGCTCGGACGTCGTCTACGTCTTGCGCGTGCCGACGCAAAAGATCATGAGCATCAACCTCGGCGTCGGCAGCCGCTTGCCGGCGTACTGCACGTCGATGGGTCGCGTGCTGCTGGCGGGCTTGCCGCACGCGCAGCTCGCGGCGCTGCTCGGCAAGCGCCAGCTGCCGCGGCTGACGCGGCACACGGTCACCGATCCGAAGCAGCTGCTGAAGCTGGTGGATGCCGCGCGGGAACAGCAGTGGTGCCTGGTGTGCGAGGAGCTCGAGGAGGGGCTGGTCTCGCTGTCGGTACCTCTGCTCGACCGAGGTGGGCACTATGTCGCCGCGATGAACGTCAGCAGCCAGCTGAACCGCACGCCACCGGCCTACATGATCGAACACTTCCTGCCCAAGCTGAAGGCGGCGGCCGCCGAGATCTCGTCGATGCTGAGGGTCAAGGCGTAGCACGCGCCGGGCTCAATCCGGCCGATACGCCGAATCCAGCACCAGCCCGCCGCCGCTGACGCGCGAGACGCAGGCGCAGACGCGCTGGTTGCCCTGTTTCTCGTGGGCGCTGAAGAACACGTCGCGGTGATCGATGCGGCCATGCGTCTCGAGCACATCGACGGCGCACAGGCCGCACTCGCCGCGGCGGCAGTCGAACAAGGTGTCGATGCCGGCGTCGTTCAGCACGTCGAGCAGCGTGCGCTCGGCCGGCACCTGCAGCTCGATGCCGTGACGCGGCAGCTTGACCCAGAAGGCCTCGTTCGCGACCGCGCCGCTGTTGCCGAAGGTCTCGAAGCGCAGGTTGGCCGGCGGGCGGCCGGACTGCGCCCAGGCGGCGCGCACCGCGTCGAGCATAGTCAACGGGCCGCAGGTCAGCAGCAGCGCATTCGGGTGCAGGGCCGCGATCTCGTCGGCGAAGACGATGCGCTGGCCGGCGTCGTTGGCGAAGGTCTGCAGGCGCGCGCCGAGCGACGCAGCGAGCACGTCCTTTAGTGCGAACTCGGCCGCGCTGCGCGCCGCGTACAGCAGGCGCACGTCGGCACCGCGCGCCTGCAGCAGCTGCGCCATGCCGACCAGCGGCGTGATGCCGATGCCACCCGCCACCAGCAGATACTGCGTCGCCCCCAGCGGCAGCTCGAAGTGGTTGGCTGGCTCGCCCACGTTCAGCTCGGCACCCGTTTCAAGCGACCACATGTGGCGCGAGCCGCCGCGGCTGGCGTCGACCCGCTTCACGGCGATGCGGTAGACCTCGGTGTCGCCCGGTAGGCCGACGAGCGAGTACGAGCGCGTCTCGTCGCGGCCATTAATGGGCAGCTGCACGTTCAGGTGGCTGCCCACCGTCCAGGGCCGCGTGCCGCCCTCGGGCCGGATCTCGAACTCGCGCACCGTCGGGCTCAGGTCGCGGTGGGCACGCACGGTGGCGGGATGCCATTGCAATGGGTTGCGCATGGGATGAATGGGTCTGTCTGTGGACGAAGATCAGCGCGCCGAGCGGCGTCGGATCAGGCTCGCACCCGGCACCAGGTGCAGCGTCTTGTGGCTTTGCAGCGCCTGCTGCAGGTTGCGCCGCGCGATGCGCGCGTGTTCGCGCATCAGCGCTTCGGCGCGGCCGCCTTCGCGCTGCACGATGGCCTCGATCACCATGTGGTGCTGGTCTTGCGCGACAACGAGGATGTCGCGCGCATGCGGGCCTACCGCCTGCGCCATCACGAAGCCGTTGGGCGACGCGAACGGCAGCGCAGTCACCTTCGCCAGCTGGCGCGCAATGAGCGGGCTGCCAGCCATCTCGGACAACAGCGCGTGGAAGCAGGCGTTCTCCTGCACGTAGATCGTGAAGGTCTCGTCGGTGAGCTCGGGCGTGGCCAGCGCCGCATCGATGCGCTCGAGGCAGGCGCGCGCCTCGGCGATCAGCACCGGGCTCACGCCGCGCTCGGCGGCCAGGCGCGCGGCCAGGCCTTCGAGCGTGCCGCGCAGCTCGATCGCATCGATGATGTCGCCCTCGGAAAAATCCTTGACCGCATAGCCGCCGGAGGGCAGCGCGTCGAGCAGTCCTTCTTCGGCGAGCCGCACCAGCGCCAGCCGAACCGGCGTGCGCGACACATTCAGCCGCTCGACCAGCCACAGCTCGGCGATGCGCGCGCCGGCCTTCAGCTCGCCGCCGAGGATCAGCTCGCGCAGCGCGAGCTGGGCCTTGACCGCTTGCGGTGCCGATGACCCTTCGGACCGCTGCTCGCTGTTCAATGGACGGCCCGGCGAGCTCATGCCGCCGACCGCAGCGGGATCACGCGCGACGGCGCCGCCCCGCCGCTCTCGGCCGCGATCATCTTGGCGATGAGCTTGCGCATCCACATCGAGCCGGCGTCGATGTTCAGGTTGTAGAAGCTGTAGCCCGGGTGCTCGTCGATCGCCTGCTGCTGCGCCTCGAGGATCAGCTCGTCCTCGCGGAAGATGCTCGCCACGCCCTCGCGCAGCTCGTGCGTCAGGCGCTGGTCGCCGAGGCAGTAGTT
>Ga0307509_10010681_pt1 | contig 11203 bp, 10 predicted proteins | sample 10_EM_MG_FD_202245 | JGI IMG/M metagenome (GOLD analysis project Ga0307509, IMG submission 202245) | Populus trichocarpa ectomycorrhiza microbial communities from riparian zone in the Pacific Northwest, United States - 10_EM | ecosystem: Host-associated > Plants > Roots > Unclassified | place... | reverse complement strand
TTTCGCCCGACATCCGCGCCGGCATGGCGATGCTGCTCGCCGCCGTCTGCGCCGAAGGCACCTCGACCATCAACAACGCCGACCAGATCGAGCGCGGCTATGAGCGGATCGAGGAACGGCTGAACGCACTGGGTGCGAAGATCACGCGGGTGCCGGGCCGGGATCGGTAGGGGGTCGTCACAGCATCATCCCAGTCGAGGCAACATGACAGTCGATCTGTGGGCATTGGTTGCGGCCATGCTGCTGGCCGTGGTTCAGCTGACGCTGGCCAGCGTGCTGACGCTCCGTCAGCTCGGCGGCGTCTGGGTCGCAGGGCCTCGTGACGAACCGCGCGAGGTAACGGGCGTCAGCGGCCGCTTTGTTCGGGCGCACCGCAATCTGCTCGAGATATTTCCACAGTTCGTCGCCGCACTGTTCCTGGTGCATGCAGCGCACGCCGCAGGATCATTGTCGGCCATCGGGGCGTGGGTGTTCGTTGTCGGCCGGCTGCTTTACGTTCCCGCCTACGCCTTCGCGCCTCCGGGGGTGCGGCCCATCTGCTGGCTCGCCGCACAGGCGGGGATTTTCATGATCGTGGCCGACCTGTTTGTTTGAACGCGGGGGCAGCACGGCCCGGACACAAGCAATGTCATCTAGGTCTTGTCCGACACCGCTTCGGCCTCGATGGCCGCGACAAGCTCGGGCGCAAGGTGCGCGGACAAACGCTGAATGATGTTGAGCAGCTGCAGGATTTCCTGCTCCCGCAAGGCGTCAATCTTGTTGTGCAGCAGTTCGATTTCGAGTTCAGCCTTCACATTTATTCGGTAGTCGTGTTCTGCGTGCCTGCGATCGATCTCCGATTGACGGTTCTGGCTCATCATGATGATGGGCGCCGCGTAGGCCGCCTGGAAGGAAAGCACTAGGTTCAGCAAGATGAAGGGATAAGGGTCCCAATGGTTGATGAACGCTATCATGTTCAGGATGATCCAAATGCCCAGCAGGACGCTTTGGATGATGATGAAGCGCCAAGAACCAACTATTTCGGCAACCCCGTCGGCAAGCTTCGCGCCCGGCGTCAGTGCGAGCTTGGGGACGTTGCGAGCAGGCTTTTGCGCCCGAAGCTCTCGCAACCGCTCCTGGTCTTCGGGACTTAGGTGCACTTTGTGGCTTTGCTCATTGCTCATTCGTTGCATCCACAGTTAAGAGAGGTCTTGGCTGCGCATCGCGTTCGAAAGCGCCGTGCCGGGTGGGATCATTCCTCAGTGGCGTCAGACCTGGACTTGATCAGGTACAGCCCGGTTGCAACACAAACAACGTCGGCCATAAGCAGCGCAACCAATCCTCTCTCCGCGACGAGCGATAAGCCGATGGTGCGCATGTGGCTCGTCCACATCAACCATCCCGTTATCGCCAGTAACGGGGGCAATGCTCCCAGGACGAGGAACGCTATCCCGACCAGCTTTTTCATCTCTGCACGGGGACCGTTCGTTGCGATTGCACGGGGCCGCCGATCCAGCGGTACCAAGACATGCCCTCAATCATGCGCCGGCGCAACGGGCTGATTGCCTGGCCGATAATGGGGAGGCACCCGTCTTGACGAAGGTTGCGATCTCGTCATCGCAAGGTAGGGCGCCCCGTCGGGCTATCGTGTTGGCCGTGTCGCCTGCCGCAGCGCCGTGCCGCGCGAACGGTTTGGCCCTTTGACCCGATCCGGCAGGAGGAGTATCGTTTATGTTTGCAACATGGACGTGTACTCTTCCAAGGGCGCGTCTCAAGGAGAATGGGGAGCGAAGCAGTAATGTCCCGCCAACTGGCGACGCAATTCACGCGATGTGCCTTCACCTTCAGTCTGTCCTTGCTCGTCGTCTGCGGCGCGGCTGCGACGGCGCGTGCTGCCGACGCCGAGGCGGTCACGATCGATACGACGTTCATCGTCAAGACCCCGCCGGTGCGTCTCGACCACCCGGCGCGCCCGGCGCGCGCCAGCGTCGTACTGATGGCAGGCAGCAGCGGCCTGCTCGGCCTCGACGCCACCGGCACCATCATCGATTCGACCGGCAACTTCCTGATCCGCTCCGCCGACCTTTTCCTGCGTCATGGCCTCAACGTCATGATGGCGGATACGACACCCGCGCACCCGGCCGGCATCGGCCAGGGCTTTCGCCTCAGCGCGACGCATGCCGCGGAACTGCAAGGCTTCATCAACGCGGCTCTCACTCGCTGGGGCGCCCCGGTCTGGGTGGTCGGCACCAGCAACGGCAGCATTTCGACGGTGACCGCGGCCGGCTTCCAGCCTGTCTTGTCGGGCCTCAGCGGCGTGGTCCTGACCTCGCCGGTTACGGGCCTCGCAGCGGCCAATCAGCCGACCTTCAACTTGTATGCATCGCGCATCACGGTGCCGGCGCTGGTGGTGTGGCACAAGGATGACCACTGCGCGTCGAGCTCCCCGGCCGGTTCGGCGGCCCTGTTCACGCTGATCCCGTCAAGCCGCAAAGACAGCCACGCCTTCGCCCATGGTCACTCGGTTGCGACCGACCCCTGCGATGGCTTTTCCGAGCACGGCTACGCCGGCATCGAGGAAGAGGTGGTCGAGCACATTGCCGAATTCATTCGTGGCGAACACAGGCATGGAGACGACGACGATTGACGCCAGCGCGGGTCAACGGCGCGATCCCTCATCGCGGCGGGCAACTTTTTGCCCGCCTTTTCCCTGGCCGGGCCTCGTGTTGCGTGGCCGCCCATATTAGGACGAGGATCGATTGATCCTTGTCTCGATCACCACAGCCATTGCGTTGGTCCAGGAATGAACAACATCGATCTCGTAAAGGCGCTCCACCACATCTGGAACAGCGGCGACCTCGCGCTCATCGACAGCGTCTATGCCGATGATTTCCTGGCGCACTGGCCGGCAAGTTCGGAAGTCCCGGAGCGACGCGGCATTGACGGCATTCGTTTCGGTGTCGCGCGGATCAGAACGGCGTTTCCCGACTGGCATGAACAGGTGGTCGATGTTTTCGGCGCGGGCGACAGGGTCGCGAGCCGCTACGTGTCCACCGGCACGCACAAGGGCCCATTCTGGGGCATCGAACCGACGGGGCGTCGTATCGAGATCCAGGAGATTTCGATTTTCAGGATCGCCGACGGCCGCATTGCCGAGCAGTGGTGCATGTTCGACGATCTGGCGCGGCTGCAGCAACTGCGTGTCAGCCCCGAACATTTGCGCAAGGTGCTGAAGATCTGAAATCGCGCGTGTTCCCCTGTAAACGAGAACCGTAGGGCAGGTTGGAGGGGAAGCCGCGACCGCCACCTCTCCAAGTCTAACGGCGCTTGCGCTTCGCTCCAATCCGTCCTGCAAACTCCAAGCTTACCAACCGGCAGGTCACGATCATTCCGCGCCTTCCACGAGCCGGTTCAAGGCGTCGGCAGGCATGATCCACCGCCGCCACTCGGGGTCCTCCGTCGCGCCAAGGCCGCGGTAAAACGACTGCGCCAGCTCATTGTCGTTCAGCACGAACCAGCAGAAGCGCTGGTGTCCCGTCGCACGGGCGTGCAGGGCCATTTGCCGCATGAGCCTTTGGCCGACGCGCCCGCCCCGGCACTCGGGATCGACATAGAGCCATTTCAGCATCAGAAGTGGTTGCAGCGTATGCATGAACGGGATCTCGTAATGGACCGCCATTCCGGCGAGTGACCCTGTGCCTGCGTCTGCGACGTAAGCGCCAAACTCGGGACGCTCGCCGAAGCCACGGCGAAGCAGCTCCGCTTCGTCGATACTGAAGTTCCGGCCACGCTCAAAGCTGACGATCGCACGCATGAGCCGAAGCAATTCGGGGACGTCGCCCTCGTTCATCGGCCGTATCGTGATTGCGGCGATCGTGCGGGGGCGGGACCTTGCGGACTTCTCCATGTAACGCGCCTATGGGTTGTGAACGGACGAGAATGAGCTGTGTGCCAAATCTTGCTCCGCAAGCACGGAGGAGACTGGTGCACAGGCCGGCATGCTGGATGCATTCTCATCTTGATTATCACATTGATTATCACGTCGCCGACAGCCCCGCGCATCGCCCGGCGAATCCGTAACCCGCCATCTCCTTAAGCCTAACGACGGGTTACGCGTCGTTCCAACCTGCCCTACGAGCTGCAGCACCGCGCCGCACGCGATGCGCGTCTGCTCGGACAAGATCGTCGAACGGGTGCATGGTCGGCGTATTGTTTGCTCTTGCTCCCGCCCGACAACCGACGTTGGTTGCAACCGAATTGATTTAATGCTACACATTGTAGCACTCAACTCGACCAAAGCTAAGGCGCGCGCGCCAGATGACTGGGCTGGGGTTTGCGCGTGCTTAACCATCGCAGCTTTCGCTGCTCTATCGACAAAATTCTTCCAGAAGCGGTTCATCTCCCGAGAGTTCGGAATGTCCATCCAGTCCACCGTCAAAGAGACAACCTTGGCCGCCGTGACACCGGAACTCGACGCCCTCGCCGCAGAGGCGATGGCCGAGTGGAAGGTGCCCGGTGTTGCGATCGCCGTTGTGCAGAACGGCGAGACCGCGCTTCTCAAAGGCTACGGTCAGCGCGACGTCGAAGCTGAATTGGCGACGACAACCCAGACCCAGTTCACGATTTGCTCCATCACCAAGACGTTCACGGCCACCGGCCTCGCAATGCTGGTCGACGAGGGGCGTCTCGACTGGACCAAGCCCGTTCGCGATTATGTTCCGGAGTTCAGGCTGCATGACGTGATCGCGACAGATCGCATCACGGTCCGTGACCTGCTGTCTCACCACACGGGGTTGCCGCGGCATGATTGGATCTGGATGCCCGGCGACCTCTCGCGCGCAGAGATGCTGGCCGCCATGCGCTACATCGAGCCGAGCCGGGACGTTCGAACCGCCTTTCAGTACAGCAATCTCGGGTATGGCGCGGCCAGCATCGTGGCGGAGAGGATCAGCGGCCTGAGCTGGGAGGATTTCACGCGCACGCGAATGACCGATCGGCTGAACATGCCCGTGACGTTCACGGCCGAGGAGTTGATGGCGGCGGACGATGCGGCAACTCCCTACGTGATACATCAGGATCAACGCCAGCGTGCGAAGCATTGGCCGATCCGAGCGACGGCAGCGGGAGCTATCAACACATCGGTCGCGGCGATCGCCAACTGGATGAAGTTTTTGCTTTCCGAGGGCGAATTCGAAGGCGAGCGGCTGCTGTCGAGCGCGCTGGTTCGCGAGATGCAAGCGCCACGCGTTCACGCGGCCGCCCCGGAATTCGAGTTTGGGCATTCTCATTATGGCCTCGGGTTCGGCTCGACGACCTATCGCGGCGAGCGGATCGTCGGGCATTCCGGCGGTTGGATTGGCTGGAGCACGCTGATGCGCCTGATGCCGGACCAGAATCTCGGCGTAGCGGTGTTCTGCAATCGCAGCGGGGCTCCCGTCCCGGCCATTCTGATCAACCACGTGCTCGACCGGGTCTGCGGCAAGGAGCCCGTGCCGTGGCTGGACCGGCTTCGCGACCTCCGCCGCAGGGCTCTGGCGCAGGAAGAGATTGACGAGCAGACGCGGCAGACGGCGAGACGGCCGAATGCGTCGCCTGGTCACGAACTCTCCGACTACGCTGGCAGCTACGAGCATCCCGCCTACGGACGGATGATCATCACCCCGACCGGCGACCACCTGCATTGGACGTATCGCACGTTTTCGGCCCCCTTGGCGCATCGGCACTACGAGACATTCGAAGTGCCGCGCGTACCTTACGAACTCAATCCAGATCGCCTCGCCGTAACGTTCACGACCGATCGCGACGGCAACGTTGCGAGTCTGTCTGCCCAATTCGAGCCAATGGTCGCAGACATCGTTTTCATGCGCGTACCGAGCGGCGACTGCATGGATGTCAGCTATCGCGAAGCTTGTGTCGGCCGTTACCGGCACGGATCGATAACTCACGTGGTCTCGCTGCAGTCCGACGGACAGCTCACGCTCAAGCCGGACTATCAGCCGCTGTACCATCTGCGCCCCTATCAGGGCGGTATCTTCAGCATCGTCGAGCTTGAAGGGTTTCGTGTGGAATTTCGACGCGGCTCCACAAGCTCAGCCGACCAACTTGTTTTTCATCAGCCGAACGGCACTTTTGTCGCTCAACGGAGCGAATCCGAAGAGGTTTCGAGCGCGTAGGCGGGTTGGAGGCGACTTGTCCGCCGTAGCTCGAACAGCGAAGGCGGAAGCCGTAACCCGCCATCTCTTCGAGTCCAACGGCGGATTCCGCTTCGCTCCAATCCGTCCTGCGAGCTACCAGATTCAATGATCAACGACGTTGTAGGCCAACCGTCGCGGCACATTGGCCCGAGGGCCGGGATGGGATTGACACCGAGTTTGACAAACTTCTAATGTCGACGACGACGGTTCTCCTTCGGGAGATCAAAAGGGAACGTGGTGCGGGGGTCTCCCTAACGCCACGGCTGCCCCCGCAACTGTAAGCGGCGAATCTTTCGTCATTTGCCACTGGGAATCTCGGTCCCGGGAAGGCGACGCAAGGTAGCGACCCGCGAGCCAGGAGACCTGCCGTCAACCGTGGTCACACGCGAAGATGTCGGTCGGGGAGTACAGACATTAGCTTCACCGGAGCCCATCGGGCGCCGTCGTGAAACCTCGTTCGCTGTGACGTGCCACTGACGTCCGCCCGAGGTCTATCCATGTCTCGTTCTATCTTCGATTCCAGGCGCTTTCGCGCCTGCCTGCTTACGTTCACACTTTGCCTACCGATGAACTCATGGGGACCAACGGCTGCGCGCGCGCAGCAATCGGCCTCGCCCGATCTATTGCCTACGATCGAGGTTTCTCCACCCAGGAAAACCGCCCGCACAGCCCGATTTCCGGCTACGGGTCAGGGCGCGCAGCGACTGCGCCGAAACAATCGCGCGCGAACGCAGCCGCCGACCGCAACTTCGCCCGTCGTGGTCAGCCCGACCGGTGTCGTGACGCCATCCGGCCAAGTCGCCAGTTCGGTCACCGTGGTGACGGACCGCGACATCCAGACCCAGCAGTACCGCAGCGCGCCCGACGTGCTGAATACCGCGCCGGGACTGAACGTGGTCCAAACCGGCGGACCGGGCGGACAAGCCTCAGTGTTCATGCGCGGCACCAACTCCAACCACACCAAGGTGTTGGTCGACGGCATCGAAGTCAGCGATCCCAGCACCCCCAACGGGGCTGTCGATTTCGCACATCTGCTGGCCGCGGACGTCCAGCAGATCGAAGTGCTGCGCGGCCCGCAAAGCGGCCTTTACGGATCTGATGCGATCGGCGGTGTGATCTCGATCATCACCCGGAAGGGCGACGGGCCAGCGCGGGCAACGGCGTCGATCGAGACCGGATCGTTCAAGACGTTCAACCAGACCGCTGGCCTCAGCGGATCGCTGGCTGATTTCAACTACGCGCTCAATGTCGCCCATTTTCATGCCGGCGACATTCCCGTGACACCGCTTCAGTTGCTGCCTCCCGGCCAGAAGGCGAACGGAAACAACTACGACAACATCACCTACTCGACCAAGCTCGGGGCCGACATCAACGAAAACTGGTCGATGAATACAGTTGTCCGCTACACCGATGCGACGCTGCTGTTCACCGGCGACGGCGGCTTTCCGAGCATGCCGAATCCGACCCAAAGCACGCATGCCGTACAACAGCTGTTCAATCGCGACGAGGCCGTGTGGACCTTGCTCGATGGCCGTATCAAGCACTATTTTGGCGTAAATTTCGCCAACGACAGAAGTTCCGATATCGCACCCGGCGATCCCTTCGCAACGGTCACAACGGGCGAGCGTATCAAATATGACTGGCACACTGTCACCGAGCTTGCGCGCGGTAACAACCTCATCATTGGCGCCGAACAGCAGACCGATCGGATGGAAACGACGGGTTTCTCGGCCAAGAACGGCAGCAAGGCTGGATTCATCGAGCTGCAGTCGCAGTTCGTGAAGCGCTTCTTCCTGGTTGGGAACCTCCGCGACGACTTCAACGGCCAGTTCGGCGAGCACGCGACCTACCGGATCGCCCCGGCCGTGATCATCCCGTTCACGGAGACCAAGCTCAAGGCAAGCTACGGCACCGGCTTCAAGGCGCCCACGCTGAGCGAGCTGTTTCAGAACTTCCCGGATTTCGGCTTCTTCGGGAACCCGCACCTGAAGCCGGAGCAAAGCGATGGATACGACGCCGGCTTCGAGCAGCCGCTGTTCGACGGTCGGGTGCGGTTCGGGTCGACCTACTTCCACAACAGCATCACCAACCTGATAGCGACCAACGACACGTTCACCTCTTACGCGAATGTGAATCTCGCGACGACCGAGGGCACCGAAAGCTTCGTTTCGGCGAGCATAACGGAGCGCCTCGGCGTCCGCGCCGACTACACCTTCACCCGCGCCATCGACGCCAGCACCGGCTTGCAGTTGCTGCGCCGGCCGAAGCAGAAATGGAGCGCGACCGCGACGTGGGCGCCGATCGATCCGCTCACGCTGTCGGCGACGGTGCTTCACGTCAGCGATTGGGTCGACGTCGCGCGCGACGGCTCAGCATCGGGAATCGTGGCACCAGGCTACACCGTTGTGAATTTGCGGGGCGACTATTCGATAAGCGATCAGGTCAAGGTGTTCGGGCGGGTCGATAACCTCTTCAACTTGCACTATCAGAACCCGACCGGGTTCCTCGCGTCTGGTCTCGGCGTCTTCGCCGGCATCCGCGTCGCAAGCTATGGTGTGAAATGAGCGGTGGGGCAGGCAGCGACGATCACATGACGACAACCGATCATTTCATGGACTTTCTTGGCGACCAGCTCGCCGACATTCAAGCCGGCTGGAGTGTTGGCACGTTCGGCGCCATCGCCGAGTTTACCCGCGATCCAGGTGAGCCGGCAGAGCTGCGTCGGACTGGCGATGCGATCAGCATCGTGACGGCAAGGGGCGGGGTGCGCATTGTGCCGCGCCCTGGCTTGCGCATAATCGCGTCGGAGTCCCCGACTACCCACGGCTGGAGTCATCGCGTGGCGCTGTGCCTGTCGTACGATTCCTGCGCCATGAGTGGACGCAGGGTGCTTACGGAAATTGGCACGGATGACGGTGCGTTGCGTGCCCAGGATCGCGATGCCGTTTTGTTCGATCTCGGCCTCGACGCCATGCAGATAGATGCCTGCATTCGCAGCAGCGACCCGGAAGTCGTCGCCGCGCTTCGAACCTGCATTGGCAAGTCCGTGTTCGCAGCCGGCAACGAGGCGATGCGCATTATTCTCTCGGCCAATCCGCACCGGGTGTTCTCCAGCCGTATTGGACGAGCCGAAGTGTTCCAGCAGATCCCACCGCCGGGCGGGAAGAGCCCCGATGGACCGCACACGCATGTCTTGCCGAAACTGCTGGCTCACGGTCGCACCCACGCGGCGACTGAGCCATTGCCGGAGGGCTGGATACCCTGCATACATCTCTATCCCGCGCACCCATTACGAGATCAATTCGGACGAAACCGCGCGTTTCGTCGCGAGCATCACGCCGCCTTTCAAGTGATGCTCGATCGCTATGGCGTACCGGAACTGGTCGAGCTCAAGCGAGAAGTCGTCGAATCCGCGACGGCCGGACGAGGCCCGGAAATGATGTCGCTCCCAACTGACCGTTTCGCGCGTGCGACCGTGCGTGTCGCACTTCGGCAGTTGCGGGCAATGGGAGAAACGTCGCCGGCGCTGACGGCGTGGCTCTCGGAGTACGACTGGCTCGATTCGGCCGATGCCGCCAATCCCCTGGAGGCGTTGCACTAACCTCCTGCCATGCTGTTATGGCCTCAACAAATGTATTAGACTCTACAAGAAGGAGATCATCCATGGCTTTCAACATCCTGCCACCCGCAGCCGACCGTTTCCGGCTTCATCCGGTCGAACCGCGTCTTGCACCAATTTTCTGTTTCGGGCTGCTGACGGCTTCCTGCGCACTCGCCAGTTTTGCGCTCGCTTGCGCGACACCCTTTGCCGCCTTCGCCGTGGCCGCTGCGGCGCTGCTGCCACTTAGGCCGGCCCTTCTCGTCACCACCGGCGCCTGGCTGGTCAATCAGACGATTGGTTTCTGTGCGCTTCACTATCCGATCGATGCGAGCACGATTGCCTGGGGTTTTGTGATCGGTGTCGCCGTACTCACCGCGACCGCGGCTTCCATCGCTGTTCTGCGCGCCTTGCCCATGAGCCGCACAGCACTGATGCTGGCTCTGACCCTGGTTTGCGCTTATGCCGCCTATGAGCTCGTGCTGATTGCGGCCACGCCGTTTCTTGGTGGCGAGGGAGCCTTCACGATGGCCATCGTGGCTCGCCTCGGGCTGTTGAATATCACATGGCTGATCGGACTTGTCGTCGCCAGCGAGATCGTCCGTCTGATCGACCCGTTTGGTCGAGGTCGCGCGATTTCGACTTGAAAGCTGAAGCCCACTGGCGCGCCGACATCGAGTCCCTGGTCCTCCTGACGATCAACGGATGCCGGTGATTTGCCCGACGAGTCAGATTCTCCCTGCCGTCGAAATGACGGATGACGGCCGTAGAAAAACAGTACACGCCCGACGGGCTAGATATGGTGTGATTTGGGCTGTCCAGCCCCATAGGAAAAAATATTCTGATTTTCAGAATTAAAAATCGGCGCTACAAGCCACGCCGTCTCGTCCCACCGAAAGGGGCGTATCGCGATCGTCATGAACGCGGGGCGGGATGCGGTGGCCGCAATGGGGCGTGAGACGAGCGCTTCTCGTTGCGGACGGTGAAGCCGTGTGGTTCTGGCGCCCCGAAGCAGGCGTCAAGTTCGCAAGACGCCAGCGCGTCGCGCGGATGACGGGGTCAACAAAGCGGTGGTCCCCGGGAAGAGCGCGGAGTAAGCCGTAAAACCATTGCGTGGGGAATGCCGGATGTTTTCCGGTGCCTCCGCTGTGAATACTGGTGTGCATACTCACTACCAATATGCGCGCACCAGGCTGCGGGTGCATTGGGCACCCGGCATTCCCCGCGCCCTCTTCTTGAGGAGGGACCAAGGATGATGCACAACTCGGCGCAATCCTGCGCGCGAGAATGTGGATTTGTATCCATGACGGCGCCTGTTGCCTTCGATCGCCTCATTCATTCGGACTGGAGTGTGAGCCTTCACAAGCGCTGGAGCGCGATCGCGCAGCGTTCACCGAACGGCTGGTCCATCGCCAGCCTGGCGCAAACGCCG
>Ga0307509_10010680_pt1 | contig 11204 bp, 7 predicted proteins | sample 10_EM_MG_FD_202245 | JGI IMG/M metagenome (GOLD analysis project Ga0307509, IMG submission 202245) | Populus trichocarpa ectomycorrhiza microbial communities from riparian zone in the Pacific Northwest, United States - 10_EM | ecosystem: Host-associated > Plants > Roots > Unclassified | place... | reverse complement strand
TGAGAGGCTGCAAACATAGGAGTATAAAAAATTGGTGAGGTGAGGAAATTAGACAAATTTGTAGAATTTTTAGAAGAGGAAGGGTTGGTTATTTAGATTTGTTAAAATGAAACATATGTTCATGAAAATGGACATGACCAGAAATATAAATTTATTGAGATGCAAGATCAAGACAACTATAACCAATATAAGAGGAGTTATAGCTTAAAAACACACATGGAAAGGATAAAAAATCTAATTTATGATTATGATATGGATATAGAAATAGAAAACAAAAACACCCAAACATACATAAAAAATTATAATTAGGAGAACTTTGAAAAAGACAATCAAGGTTTGAAAAGCGTAATTCCAAAATTGTTATGGTGCTTTACACTGACCGAGAAGAGTAACACTAGTTTCTACAATATGCCTATACTAACATTCAATTTTGTCATTTTGTTCATAAGTATAAGGAAAAACTACATGATGATGAATACCAGTTGTCTAAAAGAAAGTATGTAACTTGTGGTATTCACCACCCCAATTAGTATGAACAAATTTAATTTTTAGTGAAAATTAGCACCCAACCAAAGTTTTAAATTGATAAAAAAAAAAAAAAACAAAGAGGACATCAGACTTCGCAACAAGAGGATAATACCATATATATTTTGTATGCGCATCGACAAAAATAATAAAGTAACAAAAACTATCAGAAGAAAAAAGAGGAGCAAAACCTTAAACATCACTAAATATTATGTCAAGTGGAGCAAAACTTTTGTAGCCCATATGTCCCAACGACAGACGCGATGACTTTCCTAACAGACAAGCTTGACACTGAAATTGAAAATGTCTAGAGGTACAAGCAATTTTATTTTTGATATTAAAAAATTGAAAACACGGGAAGTAGGATGACCTAATCGATGATGTTATAGATCAATAAAAGCATATACACAAGGAGACCAATAAACTTAAAAAGTTGACATGGCAGAAGACTTGGGCAAAACATAGAGACCATATTTACTTTGACTAGAAAAAAGCAATGGCTTGGTGTTGAGATCCTTAAAATAAAACACAAATGGGTGAAATTAAAAAAATATATATTATTATCAAGATAAATTTTATGAACTAAAAGCAATGGCTTTTAAATATGTGGTACATGAAGAACATTAGATAAAGTGAAGGTCTGTTTTGGTGTATGTAACTTAGTATGCCTAATATTAAATATGGAAAAGCTCTTACCATTACCAATATGCAAGTGATCATTATCAAGATATGGTTAGGACCCCGTCAGATTTACAAGATCAGGTGTAACATGTTGATTCGCACCAGTGTCAGGAAACCAATCTATAAAATTTATTGAGGCAGCATTGTTGAGCGCAAGATTGGCATTAAGCTATTGTCCATAGCTTTGAAGTGAAGAATAGTAAAGGGTTAAATGACCAAAGGTTTGACACAGCTGGCACTTGACGTTAGACCATTGTGAAGAGCCATTATTTTGTTAGTTTTGTTGCAAATTACCCTGCCTCCAATTGCTATTTGAAGACCCATGAAAACCTCAAAAATCAGACTTGACATTAATGTTGTAACAATTATTGTTATAATTATTATATCAGCCTCCACAAGATTGTCCTCTGCCACGACTTAAATTATAATTGCTATTATACAAATCAAAGGGCTAACGTTGAGCACCATAAGTTGATGGTGGCTGAGCTGGCATGGGAAGTAAAGGAGCAGTGATAGCAGCACTCATAGAGTGAAGAGAACTCACGAGTAATAAGATGACTATGAAGCTCGACATACAAAAGAGGTTCTGCCTTGGTCACGAGGCTTGTTACCAAGTCCTTAAACTCACCTTAAAAATCAAAAAACACATACAAATTGAAATCCTTTAACAAAACTGGTAGGCCTGCAGTGCCTAATTCATAAAAAAAAAAGTCTTTGTTTTTTTGCATAAATACAATGACCGAATCATCATCCTAACGAAGATCTTGAAAAGAATCATAAAGTTCCATAATACGAGAAATAGACAGAGAAGCGATGGTTTAAGAGTATGCCAAATACAGTGCAAGGTTCGACAATCGACAACAAGATATAGTATATCTATTAAAAGAAAAGAAAGTAGTGCACCGAGAATAAGTTGGTCTTATTGTTTCTAACAAAGAAAAGAATTATTAAACTGAAGAGAAGAACCATCAGCAACAATCATATGAAGAGGAGAAGACGATAAAAAGCCATCAACCAAGGGGAAAACAACTTGTCCAAGAAGATATGACTTCATTTGCATTTGCCAATAAATATAATTTGTGTTTATAAGCTTAAAAGAAATAACTTGATAAGTATTAAAAACAATGCTTGTAATTGAAGCCTTTATAGTGGCAAAAGTCATGGTAGCTGTAGTAGGGGAATTGGTTGCAAAGCAGTAGTAGCAAGGGAAGATTCCAAAGCACAGAGAGAATATGAAGACTGAGGATTCATGGCAATAGCAGGGAATCTTCCAAAGCAGAGGGAGAAGAAGAAGTTTGCATCGTAGGCTTAGACGAAGAGTCCATTGGAGAGAAGGAAAGAAAGATTTAAAGTGTAATAACTCTGGTACCAAGTTGAGAATAATAAGAGACTTATATATGTGTAGGGCAATGTACAATAATTAATGTAGAGATTACAACACAAAAATAATAAAAAATCTTTTCTAAATATATACAAGTCTTTAATAAGTAATATCGATATGTATATTTTGATTTGTCTGAAGATTTGTTAGAGAAGAGATCTAGTTTTGATTGATGAACAAACTAGTTATCAAGGAAAAAAAAAAAACTTTGTCTAGTGAAGTGTTTATTTTATTATTATAAAAAATAAACTCCAATTAATTATATGGGTTAGATAAATTGTGAAAATCAAAATTCCTATTCAACATTGTAATAGTTATTATTTTCTTATAGCCCGAACACAAGAAATGGATTAAGACAGCAGAAATTATAACAATATTGCATGCTGGATATTCATGTTGAATAAAGGTGTGCACAAGTACAATTATTACCCTAGAAGCAACACTTTTTACATAAATTAACAGTACAAAGCAGAAATGATTAGGGAGGGATTAACTTTTAATTAAGGGACAACCATTAAGAATGTTTAATAAGCTAGCTAGAGCTACCTGAAGTAAGGATATGATGAGATCAAGTCTTGCATTCTCTTTCTCGTTCTCATGTATATGTTCATTCATGTCCCAACAGAAAAAAGTGAATTTTAGTGCCCAATTCTTTCAAAACTATAATTTCCTTTTATATAAAACAATTTATAATAAAATTTCAAGTAACTATATTATTTTGTGTGTGTGCGCTTAATGATATTTATATTAAGTGTGTATTTGATAATATGGTGTAAAATATTTTTGTAAAAGAGTTTTTAAATTAAAAATATATCGAAATGATATTTTTTTCATATTTATTTTTCAAGTCTTGATATTAAAAAGTAATAATTTGATATTTTTTCAGATAAAAAATAATTTAAAAAACACTTTAAAAAATATGTTGAACTATATTATCACATTATCAAACGAGCTTAAATTTAGATAATTTACTGGATTCTAATGATGTTTTAATGACATTAAATATTTCTTATAGATATAACATAATTTTTACTAAACTAATATATTTTTCATCTAACTTAGTTAAATGTCGCAAAACATGTATTGTAAAGATAATTTTTTTTATATTGTTATATACATTTTATCAAAATGCCAAGGATTTCCACTGAGATTATTGTTATTGTTATGTATTTATAATTTATTTACATCTAATAAACATACTTCACGTATGTAAAATACTCAATTATTGAATTCAAAATTTACTCGTAGCAAAAAATTAGAATAATAAATTTTTTCAATCTTGAATTCTCGTGTGCCTTGTATCACAATTGAAAATGAGTGTGTAGGTGAGAATATAGACACCATCATCTCTAACAATCCCAAGGATTTAGCCTAAAAAATCTCATTATTAACAAGCTTTAATAATTCATACACAAGCGTGCATGCACATATATCTCTTCATCTGGAAAAAATAAACAAGAACCCTGAAAGCAGGAATAGTGGGCCGCCCTCTGACTTAGCACTATCATGCACAATCCAAACACATAAACAAAAGAAAAAGTTACAAACCAATCAAATAAGCTCCACTCACTCCTCTCTCTCTCTCTCTCTCTCTCTCTCTCTCTCTCTATATATATATATATATATATATATATATATATATATGAATAAAAAAACAAGCCAATGAGTACAATGATCCCTTTATTTCTGTTTTTCTTTTTCTTTCATCAATAATAACAATGCCAATATATTGAAAAAGGTGGACTGGTGGTGCCATCCACAACAATCTTAGAGCAACAGGAACAAAAGGCCTTCTATCCCAATCTGCTAACTTCACCCCACTCATATATAACAATCAACAACATACAATTAATCTCTAATTTCACAAATATTGTTAAATTTAGCTGAATTTAGCAGTTGTTCCTGTGCCTAATCCCACCTTTAAACTACTAGTTAATTAACCAGCACTACAACTTGGATTAATTAATAATCCTTATAGATATTTATAATATTCTTGATCTCCAGAGGCTCCTAATGATCATTTGCTAGCCTAACATCATTAATTCTTCTTGCAGCTGGCCCAGCATTGTCTGTCCATCTATGAAGCTTGAGTTCCCTTTTCTCTTTTTTCATTTGTTTTCTTTCGCTTTTCGTTCAAGACTGATACAGCTAGCTAGCACGGCAATGCAGTAGCTCAGCTCCTAATATAATCTTCTCAATTCCTATATTGAAGTTCTGATCATTTCCTTCCATCTTGGTTGGATTGATACAACACTACAGATATTTAGAATCAGTACTTGATCATTGGATAGAAGCTGTACGTTTTGCTAGCTTTACTATATATCATCCTTCTACCTGAAAGTACCACCAAATGTTGGTGTCCAGAAATCAGCTGTGGTCTCATTAGCAACAGGAAATGTGCTGGAGACAGGCACAAGACATAGTCCTCTGCTTCTTAGATCTTGTTTTGGCCCTTCTAGGTCATTCAGTTTGTCAGCTGGAGCCTGTAAATATGAATATATATCAAATCAATTAATTATGCTTCAAAAGAGTCTTTTGATTCATCTAGTGGAAGTGTTGGCCAAAAGTAATCAACATGAAGAAATAAAGAATTGTTATACCTGCTGATGGTGAATGGGGTTGCCATTTTTCATATATGGAGTACTTAACACCTACATTAACAAAAACAAAAACATATATTAACAAATAATCCCTCAATTTAAGCACTTAAATATATTTTAATCCTGTCTGAATGAGGTATGGTTACCATTAATTAATGTATGTAAACATTTACACCGTTGTTAAGAGTAGGACTCGAACTTGTGATTTTTTTCTTTACCCTACTTAATTTGAATTAAGAAGTGAGAATCAATGGATTAAACACTCGAATATTGGTGTCAGGAAGATAAAAGAACATACACTGACTTGATCATGAAGGAACTTGATGTACTCGATAGCTTCATGGAGAACCGATGCAGTATCAGTCTGGACAGGTAGAGTACATGACTAAAGGGTGAGCTTTCAATTGAATCATAAAGCAAATACTTATTTTGGTATTTGTACTATTTGAAATAAAGTAGAAAAATCCAAAAGCTAACCTTTCCGAAAGGTGAAACCAATTGCTGGAGGGCAGTTATTCGGTCTCCTAGCTTCTCTTTCCGGACCTGATAACAAAGTAACATCTTCACATTCACTTCTTCAAAAGATGAAAAGATAATCAAGCAAGAAAAAAAATGAAAAAAATATGTCAAGTACATTCTAGTACTCATCAAGAGCTCGATACTTAGAGTTCTCTATACCTTGAAGGTTGGTAATGGAGATGGTGTTTCAATTCGAGGCCTTTTGAAAGCTGGTTCGCTTCCTTTCTTAACTACCGAAACCGAGTCTCGAACTTCTTTGCTAGGCTGAAATTTGTGAATACACAGAAAAAATGATGTTTAGTCCGAAACCCTAGTCACTAATTGATGAACAAGGCTAATTAAAGAATGGTTAATCATCATCTTTAATTACCTTTGTAGTGAGGTTGGAGCAATTGGATTTCTCTTCAAAAGCTGGCACAAGAAATTGAGACTGTGATGAGGGTAAAAGGTTTGCTCTAATATCGTTTATTCCAGTTGGCGAGGCATTCCAATAGGGTGTGTTGTTAGTAAAGTGCAAAGTGCTAGGCTGTTGCTTTGGCAAAGGTTTTATTAACGGAGATACTTTAGGCCAAGAAGGAGATGACAATTCAGTCATGTTGGTCCCATAATTTGGAGCTGTTGGCGACAAGTAATTCATGAACCTGTTGTTGAAAAGAGATTGTGCTTGTTGTGGTTGAGGATATTCAGGTTCAAATAAACTTTGTATCAATGTTGAAGGGTAGCCATAAGATGCTGATGGCTCCATTGAAAAGCCTGTAGAAAATCCCTGGCAAGTTGGTGGCGAATTGCCGGAACTGTTAACCGGATTTAGCCTTTGTTGATCCAAGGAAAAATCTTCAGCAGTGCTTGTATAGCTCTTTGGACTCCAATCTTTTTGGATTTGAGAAGAGTTTAGTCCTCCTGAATTCATCTCTTCTTGCATCATGGAGTTGTAACTCTCAGTTCTTCCATTCCCAGGACTGCAAGAAGATCAAGGATTCTTATCACTGATTTAAAATCTTTACCACTTGATAAAAAAATGATGATCATTTTGACTTGCTTTTTGTAACAGAAACAATAAACATAGCCATGTATTTTTTTTCTAACTTGTAGTTGAAATGAAATTCTTTGGAATTTAAGACCTTCAAGTTGGACTTCCACCATAATCTGAATTTAAGAAGGGAAAAAAGAAAAACAAAAACAAAAACAAAACAAAACAAAACAAAACAGGAAAAGGAACAACATGTTTACCAAACTTACAGTAAAGCTTGGTTCCAATCCGATGATGACGAAGATGACGACGAAAGGCCATACCCCATCATTTGCAAGGTGGAGTCAATCAAAATACTGCTACCACCACTATCTGAATCAGCCTGTTGAGGTTTCTGAGAATTTAGGAAAGGTATAGAGGCATCGGACACTGAGGTAGTAATATGATTAGACTCCTTGCATGATATTGACCTTGCCTTCAAGTCTACCATATCAGCCGTGGTCCATGATCCATAAGTTCCCATATGATCACTAGTGATGCTCACCGTAGAACATGGTGACAAGCCGCCCATGAACACGCTTTTCGACGAATTCATCCACCAGTTTTCGCCACAAATCCCGGCCTGAAACTCCTCCGCCATGGCCAAAAACTTGTTATATTAATAATCTTCGAGTTCTCTTTGTGGGTGTGTGTCTTCTTGCAACCTGTGACTTTGAGCTTAGCTTAGCTATGATCTCTCTTTATAGTGAAGCTATATATTATATGGTTGAGGGAATGTAATCTATGTAATATTATATATGAAACGGTTGAGGGGTACGGGCAAGGGAATTTACCAGAAATAATTGATAGTTGACATATCAACGGGGGATGATTGGACAAATGAGAGGAAGCATTTTGAATCGAATTTTTTTCTTTTTCTTTACTTTTGTTTCAATTATTTTTTGTTCTCACTTTTTCTTAATTATTTGGGGTACAATTTTTTTAAAAATAATTATTTTCCCTTATTATTATTATTATTTCTAAGACACCATTTGTTTTTAAGTTTGGAACTGCATATAGCTTAAAAAAAAAGCATGAAATTAATGTTTTTTTAATATTTTTTATTATTTAATTTGTTGGTATAAAAAAATATTAAAAAATTCTTATATATTTTCAAGTGAAAAAGCACCATGCGTCATAATACCAAACACATTCCAATATTCTCTATCTATATTTTATACAATATGATCATAAAATCATTTCTCATTAGATTTTGAATTAATTTATAGATTTTGATCAATCCATTGGGCTAATGTTATAAAACAATTATAGAAAATTACCACATGGCCACAAATTCAAATTGAATCAATTTTAATATCAAAATAAATAATAATTTTAATTGCCTAAAATTTCAATTTTTATTAACTCTAACTTACACAACAAAATTATTTAAATATTTTTTGGATGCAAGTTTTTGTTCTTTATGGGCATGGTTATGATTATGATGGGGATTGATCAAGATGACACGTCATAGTTTTCCGCGAATAATGTTCTTTCTCTATTAAATCCAACGGTTGGTATTCATTTGTTGATTAGTAAACAAAAAAAGAAGTAAAGATAAACCTGAGAAATAGGACCATATAGAACCGACGGTCCCAAATGCATGATGGTGGAGGGTATAGGAGGTTTGGTTTCTACCTGCCATGGATTCTAATCCTTGGCGCGTGAAAAAAAAAAAAAAACCCCACTAAAGTGTTATATAAATCAACTAAAAAATGAGTTGATTTTATTAATTTTCCATAACACAAAAAAAAATTCTAAAATAATTAATAGTAGTTTCATTTTTATTAGAGAACTTTGTGAGATTTTCATAAATAATTAATTTTGCTTGGTGGTGTGAAATTAAGTTTTGCCTTCAACGTTAACTATATTGGAAAGTTGAATTTAAATAGCTTCAAGGATAAAGATATTACCTGATCATAAAACCAAATATAAATAAATATATACACCTTGATTAGTTCCTAATGTGTAATTCAACTAATATTAATTAATGTCAATTATCCTCATAAAAGATTTTAAGTTCCAACCTCTCTTCTACAATAAAAAAAATATTATATATGGTCTTTTTTTTTATTTTATATTATCCAAAAAATAGGAGTTCATATAAGATTGAAATTGAGTCCCATAAAATTATTTTAGAACAATGTAATCAGTCTTCTAAAACAATAGTAATTTCATTATTAGAACAAAACATTAATTTTTCATAAATCTTTCATCGCAGTTTTCATCTTCAACTTTTTTTTATCATTTCTAAGAGAACACACCGCGTTCCCTTAAAATTAAAAAAAAATTAATTCAATAAAAATTAATTTTTTTGGTATGTTTTGGATATTTTTTTTATGCATTGATTTCAAAAATAATTTTTAAAAAATAAAAAAAATATTATTTTAATGTATTTCGATATAAAAAAACACTTTAAAAAATAACCGTAACCACACTCCCAAATAGATTTTAGAAACGAGATTTCTACTTTTGGGAATGAAAAATATCAGTCCCCACAGGGCAATTTCTTTTCTAGATTCCATCACGGTACTCTCAATACATTAGACCAAAGTGAGGGGATGTATTTTTAAGATCGTATAAGAAAGAAATTTTGCTTTAATTGATGTGTAGAATATTGGTCTGAAAATAACTCTTGTCATCAAATAAAAAATGAAATTAAAATTTTTTTTCAACTAGATTAAAATGGTGATTTTAATTAGTTCTTAACAAATAAAAACTAACAAGAAAAAAAAAAACACACCGTATCTAGTTCCCTCGGTGTACTTATTGCATTATCCTTTTAATTAATAAATTTATTTCATCAAGTAGAAGAAAAAAAAAACGAGAGTATAAATCTCAATTACAGGACTGATGCTCCTTTTTCGTGGAAATGAATCCCCGGATTGATTTTATTAGTTTAGTCATTTCATGTAAAGTGCTTTTTAAATTAATTTTTTGATTGAAATATATAAAAAGAATTTATTTTTTAATTTATTTTTTATTTTTGACATCAGTAAATCAAAATCTTAAAAAAATACTAAAAAAACATTAATTTAATATATTTTCAAATTAAAAATACTTTTAAAAACACCCAAAAATAAAAGCAGAAAATCGTCCAAGCACACCAAGAATCTATTACAGATAACCATCTAGGTGGGGGTCCAGTGGTAAAAGCTTGGGATCAAGAGGTTTGCTCCCTCTGTGGTCTCAGGTTCGAGCCTTGTGGTTGCTCATATGATAGCCACTGGAGGTTTACATGGTCGTTAACTTCAGGGCTCGTGGGATTAGTCGAGGTACATGCAAGCTGGCTCGGACACCCACGTTAAACTAAAAAAAAACAAACTATTACAGATTCTCTGAGAACTATTCATCTTGAAATAATTTCTAACAATTATCACAAAACAGTGAAGGGATATCTCAAAAATTATGATTCGTTGGGGGGTGTTCCTTAACAGTCTTAATTAAGAGTTATGCCATTGAATATAGAAATTCCTTGTCATTTCCACAGCCATCAACGCTATCATGTTTCCCATTTTCTCAAGACACAGCACATGGAAATTCATACAGTTGACGAACAGCTAGCACAGAAAGAAAACGTAGAAATGATTGAGCAAATCACCTCCCATATATGACTTAATTGCGTGAAGTCTTTATGCATTATCCAAATTGAATAGCACAAATTATTCAATTTGCCCATGCAGTAGACTTGTTCCAGGCCATACGGTGTGTCTATTTCTTGAAATTGGAAATATTCATTGATTTTCATTAATGTTGATGTTATAGCATTAATTCTTTTTACTTGTATATAGATTATATAGCAAGGTTGCTATAGCAAGGTTGCTTTCAGCAAAAAGAAAATGGAGGAAGACCTGCTAATAACTAGCCATTGTAGGCATTAGGCAAAGCTAAGAAAACAGTGGCACAGTTGATCAAACCATTTGCTGCTCCTAATTTCTTATGTAAAGAAATCAGCACATTGGAATCGATGATCTCATGGCAAAAATCAATTGAGAGTCAATGGGATAAGTCATCAAATTCGTCAATATATGATCCTTTAAATTAATGAATATTTAGATAAAAAAATCAGTGCAACTACTGTGTGTAGCAGGGGAGTCAGCTCCATTAACTTAATTAATTAACTACATATATGGACCACCTTACTTGTATATATCCTTTCTTATTATTCCCTCGTTCCATTATTATTGGAATTCTTTTCTGAAAAACAATTATCTTAGGATAAAATTAACAGTCTTCACTTAAAAAAAAATATTAAAGGACAGGATAAAAAAAAATAGTTATAAAACTCAGACTTTCAAAAATAACGAATTAATAAAATGGGCACCAAGAAATTAAAAAGAACCAATAAAAATAGGATGAAATTAAAAAAAAAGGTTGAATTTATTAATTTAAAAATTTAAATTTATCCAAAATAGCTATTGAGAGTGGTTCAGCTGACATTATTGTCCTCTTTCTCTCTTCAAGAGGTAATTAAGGTCTCGAGTCTAAG
>Ga0307509_10010678_pt1 | contig 11205 bp, 14 predicted proteins | sample 10_EM_MG_FD_202245 | JGI IMG/M metagenome (GOLD analysis project Ga0307509, IMG submission 202245) | Populus trichocarpa ectomycorrhiza microbial communities from riparian zone in the Pacific Northwest, United States - 10_EM | ecosystem: Host-associated > Plants > Roots > Unclassified | place... | reverse complement strand
TGCGGCTGAGTGCCTTCTAATCACTATTTGCAAGGGTTCGGATGGTGATCAAACATCACGCCATGCGCTTGGGGGCGAAGCACTGGACACCTAAAACCCGCCCCTTGGTTATTATGTTGACTGGGGCTTGAAGGGACCCATTTCAGACTCCGGGCACCGTCCAACTTTATTTAAGTAACGCCCGGTCTTGGCGAAAAACCGTATAACTCGAGATAATACGGTACATAGAACACTTGTGATGAACTCCAAGCGAACGCAAGAAACCTAACAATGGTGAGACACAAGCGAACTGGGCGACAGAAGGTAAATCGGATGCCACGGCAATAGGCAGATCGCATCCACCACAGAAGGGAATGTATGTTTGCCCACCAAGCAAGCAGTAAGCGCCAGAAGATATAAAGCCCAAATTTCCGTCATCCCCTCGCACGGCGGCCAGGAGGATAACGGAAAAAGAAAAAGAATTCGCGTCAACCGGAGGCAGTGCAATACCGGCGACACAGTGGGACCAAGCATGGCAAGCCAGAGACAGGGTCCCGAGGTAAACAAAAATAAGTATAATCAAAAAAAGGTTCCATAGAACCGTTTCAGAGATTAAACTGAAAAGAACAGATACTACACTTGATCTAAGCCTGTAGGGGTATTAGCAATATGACCAACAAGTTTAACATAAACCAAACCCCCGAAAACTAAATGAGCGAATGGACCATCGGAATGTCAAGACATCTCACGATGATTCATTGCCCAAAAGTGTTCGAGAGTTTGGTGTTGAAAGCGGAAGCTGGGGTGTACTGACCAAAAGGCAAAGAGAGCTGGTGAGAGAAGAGGGGGGCGGGGAGGAACGCTCTTATATACTGTTTTCCCTGCCAAGTGCCAAGAGGATTTTGGCCGACAGCTAGGATGAATTGGGAAGGGCCAGGGCTCAGGGTTCGAATCTGAAGCTAGCCAGACATACCGTATGTCATTCGCCAACCCTTCGCGTCTCACAGGTGTACTCGCGTACCGGCAGTCTCCTACAGTGCTCGGGTAATGCGGCCAGCCTACCAAGCATTGGTGCGAGGGTATATAATATTATAATATTATATTCATATTACCCGATGAACCCTTTATCAAGCGAAGGTATGACCAGCCCCCGAAATCCTGACTTTTCCAGACGACCAGATATGTCACAAGAGACACAATACGGGGCTCCGCATACCCGGTTATCAAGTATGAGAGGAATTCAATCATCCACAAAAAATGTCATAACGTTTGAATGCAACGCAAATATTCCCTAAACGCCCACGCCAAGATACCTCCCTTTGCAGATGAATCTAAGTACAAAAGAAACTGGTGTAACTAGCCTAGTACCGACTCCCGTTCTATAACGGACTCATCAAATTTTACTATCACTTGATTAGCATAAATTGTCGTCCAATATAGTACATGATGGGCGTAATACTCAAAAACACTGTCTTTGCTGGCAATTGTTCCGTAGGGACACTATGAGCCGTAACCCTCCCCGGAAAAAGACAACCATCTAAGACAGCTTCAATAATGCCTGCAACAAATGCTGCACAATTCAGCTGTGACATTTCCTTGGGAACAGATATGTAAGAGTTGACCATAGGATCATTGTCGATGAGCATATATTCGTCTTCATTGTCCCTAGATTTCTCCAGCCCATCGGCTGGCTTATTGAAGATAGAGCGGTAGACCGTGGTAGTTATGAACTGGAGTATCCCCAAGATGCGTGTCTCGCGCTTTGCACTGCGGCCCTCACGCCAGAGTAAAAGCTCCAACAATCGCTGGCCAATTGAGTAACCGTGGAGGTTGAGCCTAAGACCTCGTCAGCAAAGATTCTTGTTGTGTTTTTTCTCTCTCTTCCGTTCGTTTCATTTAATTGGGGAGTGACTTTTTCTCAAGGTCTGCGATACCATTTACTCGCTTTTGAGCATATTGTACCATCTCCCCGAATAGGAAGGCGAAGCTTGCTTTGGAGAGCTCAGACCGCTGGGACCGGTTAAGGTGGCGGTCATATATGGATTTGCGTGAGGAGGAGTAGCGGAGATTGGAGGAAGTTGATGTAGAAAGCGTATGTTTCAGCGGAGGGGTTGAGGTTGGGGTGCCCTGTTGAATAGAGGGGTTGGGGGAGAATGGAACGAAGGGGGAATTAAGGGAATCGCCTCGTTGCATGACTGTTCGATGAATTATATTGTTCGATATTTTTTGATGATAAAGGCGTGAAGAATAGTACTCGAGTGCTGTTAAGACGAACAGAGTGCGAATGGTACAAGTAAGAGTCGCGGAAAGATAAATGTTGCCCTATGCTTTGGGATACTTGGGGTTGAATCTGCAGGGACGGGATGCTCGGGGTTACCCGGCGTCAAGTCTGTCACAGGGCAACCAGGAGTTCAACACTTCTGTTTTTGTTCGCCGGCCGTTCACAAGCGCAAGAGGTCTTTCAGCAGAGCTCTTCTTTTTTTCCTCTCTCCCCCGAAAAATAACCCCCCACCACCGCTCCCTTCTACCATCCTACAGCTACCTTCGACTTCGCGCGTCTATTAAAAATTCAATTTACAAGGCTGAAAGTTTCCCTAATTCCACCCCCTTACCGCATCATAACTCTTACAGTCCACCATCCGAATCACAACAATGACATCCCAATTTATTGGTCTTCAGGTCCTCTTGACTCTCAACGACCCTGCTCATACCCGAGTCCGTGGACTCGTCGCTGATGTCAATGGTCCTGAACTGACGCTTCGCGATGGTTTGAGATTCACCCTGCTTGAGTGCTGAACTATGGTCATTGCTAACAAGGTGCCCATCTTAGTGCTTTTTGTGGACACTGTCTATCGGGCTCCTAGCTATATAATTAACGGTTTAGATATCGAGGACATTGATATCATCCCCTCCGAGACCAATGGCTCTACCCCTCCTATCCCTCCCCAGCCGCCTCATCCACCGTACTTCCAGGCCCCTCCTACCCTCCCTACTGACCAACCCCCACCACCTCCACTGCCTTCGGCACAGGTTCAAACATACTCCCAACCCCTCTCTCAACTTTCAAGCAATCAATTTTCTCGACCGGCGACAGCCGTTCATTCTCCGCAGATACCGGCTACCTCTGGCCAATTTATTGATCCGGCCATTATATCAATATCACGGAAACCCGAGGCCAACGCCACACCAACCGCTCAGGCCTCTATTACAAATTCTAAAAACAAGCCGAACAAACCGAGTTACTCTACCCCACCAAGAATGGCGACTGCTGGCTCGTCCATTGCCTCAGCTGCTGCCGCTATAAGACCCCCGAACCCACCAGCATTAAAGCGCAACAGCTCGTCGCAAGGAGTGTCGGTAGCTCCTATCAGTACTCTTGCAGCCCCGACAAGCTCGGGGTCTCACCCTCTTTCAGCTAGCGCTGCCACGGATCCCTCAAGGCCCGTTGGGCTCGGTCATTCCCTGCCAGTACGGGGCCCTGTTTCGGCATCTTTGCTCCAATTACCTTTTGGGGATCTCTCCCTTCGGGGGGACGCCGCTGCTGAGTCAAGCGCTTTCGATGAAACCGACGATGCCGCTAGCAATGTAGCGATGCCACCTACTCCTTATGCTCGCCCCCCCTTTTCTGGAAGGCGCCCTCGTCGCGGAAAAGCCCAAACGAGGGGCAATGAGCAACGCCCACCCCTCGAGCCAACCGCCCCAGAGGAACTCACCCAGAAGGATGCTTTATCACATGGGATTTTTGGGGGCCTAATACCCCAAGCAACTAGTTCTGGTGGTGCCGGTTTGCCCCAACCAGGTGCTATAAATTTTGATAAGAGAAGGCGGCAAAGACGGAGAGAGCGGCGAAATGACGGCAATTCAAATGCAGAAGAGGAAGGTTGGGCCACAGAAGATGTCAATGACTACAAAGCTAGGGAATTTGATTTTCAGGGGAACTTGGACCGATTTGATAAAGAGGGCTTATTCAACCGGATGAAGGTAATTTGTTAAACCCTGTGATCATATCAAACTTTCGTTTACTTTAACACTTTGGTTTTAGGCCGAAGACACAACAGCGGACGAGGCACGCCTAGTATCCTTCAATAGACTTCCGCAACGCGGCTCCAATAGTAAAGCATCAGGCGCCCCTCGAAAGAACTACCACCACCATGAGAACGTTCTGGGCAACTTCGCAAACGGGCAATCATTGAACGATCGAGATGGTTGGCCGAACGAATTTATCACAGAAGAATCATCTGAGGACTCTGGGGATGAGCTCGGTCGAGGTCGTGGAGATGGTACGGCTGCTGACAGCGGAAGAAGCAGTAGAAGGGGCATGTCTCGTCGATCGCAGAGTGGGCGCCGCCGAGGCACAAGGCAAATGAGCACAAGCAACCCGTCGATGAGATCCTTGGAAAATCTCCACCATCATCAGTCATCAAGTGGAGGAGGCCCTGGGCAACCTCCAACTGGCAAGCCTGGAAAACCAACACTACGGCTAGCACCCAGTGGCAAACTTTGTCCCATTGTCAGCCCGCTGCAAATGTTAGATGTGGAGAGGATCGCGGAGGTCGAGCTCTGTCTCACAGACGATATGATGACGGAAAACGCCGGTCGGGGTATTGCGCAGGTAGTCATTCAGGCCTTTGGAAAACGGATATCCACATCAAACCATAATGCCCTCCCGGTAGTCCTTGTATTTGCCGGAAATCATAAAAGCGGGGCACGTGCCATAGCTGCTGGGAGGCATTTGAAGAACCACCATGTTCGGGTGATGGTTTGTGTTCTAGGTCTGGAACGTGAAGATGAGTTGCTAGAGAATGTCAGGAGGCAGCTCAATATATTCAGAAACGCTGGTGGCAGGGTAGGGCGGTGGGAAGAACTTGCGAACAATTTGAAAACTCTCGATTCACCACCAGAGCTGATAGTTGATGGGTTGCTGGGCATGCATCTTAGCTTTGAAGACCTACGAACAGATCAGCAGGCCACCGCGTTTGAGTTGGTACAGTTTGCAAATAAGAGCAAAGCGAGCGTATTAGCAGTTGATATACCCAGTGGCGTAGATGGGAGCACTGGTCTGTTATTCACCTCGCGCTCCTCTTGAGTATGCTAATATCTACTATAGGCGAAGTCGCACACCTTGAGGGTACAGGCCACCTACACATGAGAGCAAAATGGGTGGTCTGCATGGGCGCACCCAAGTCAGGTCTGCTCAATGCGCTTGTTTCTGGTGCAGGCTCCGCCTGGAACCTTTATGTTGCCGATATTGGCATATCCAATACTGCCTGGAGGAAGTATGGAACTCGTCGGCGACACGGCGTCGAATTCGCTGCCGAATGGGTTGTCGAATTAGAGTATCACGGCACGCCTCCTGCTTAGGTTCATACTCGACGTTTTCCCTCCAATCGCTAAGTGCCTGTATTTAGACCCCATTCGTTCCACTTTCTTTATTGATTCGACCTCATACCCGGAGTTTCTTTTCATAGCCTGTCTTCTCCAAATAGCGGGCTGGGTTAGGTTAGGGTTTTCACATTCTTATCCTTTTGCTTTAATTGCTATCGCCCGTCATCACTTATAACTAAACCCAATACCTCTCTTCCTTCCTCACCTTCTGTTTCTCCCAATCAATCTATCGGGAAGTGGCGTATTTCGATTTTGGAGTAATCGGGGCTTTAGATATCACTGTATCCTTACCAGGGAGGGATTAAAAGCTGAAAGCGGACGCTTGTTTTTCTTTTAGGGTAATAGCATGTTATCATAGAGTATAAAAAACCCATACTCATCCATCTTAAAGAGGCAAACCGTAAAGCACTAGAAGTATGCCGAATATAAAGAAAGTCTCAATGCCCTAGCTATTAGACACCATAGCTATAGTCGTAGTGCTATATCAGCACTTTGCTCCCAAAAAAAAAACCCCGTGCATATTGTACGGACGTATATGGTACTGGACCTACCAACACAACACCACCATTACACAAAACTATATATGCATGCTCGACTAGTCCCTGAATGCCGATATTGTTATTATTCCATGTTACATCCCCTTACAGGCGCAACCCTTCCTATATTACGAACGGGAGCGCAGTGTCATACTAGGTGCCTATATCCACATATTCACACATAATATTATGATGCCAAGTAATCGAGGACAGTAGATCAAGCCCCCTAGGGAAATCAACATCATCCCTCCTCCAAATATCATGAAACAGGGGTATTAGAATATATATTCCAAGGTCTTTGTATCCCTATAGCCGGGAGAATAAGAGAAGCCAGTGCTATGGCTATCGTGGAAGGGTTTTAGGAGAAGTCATATGGTATCACTCGAGGGCGGAGGAGGGGCAATTGTTGGAAATGGCAGTTTAGTGGCCGCACTCTGAGGCCGCTGTGGTACACGTACGCACTAGTGGAATTACGCGCAAGCTGTGTAAATGTTTTCACCCCCCGTTTCTCCTTCCTTCTCGTCTTCTCGCGCGACACACCTTTCTTCCTATACACAAACCCCCCGATAGTCGTATTCTGACCGGATATTCGGGTTCCTGTGGCGGGCTTCCAACATGTTGCGCGGGTGGCCCTTTCCAGATGTACTGCGGGATAGGCGATTTGAGTTGGCTTACCTCGGGATTGTAATGCCGTTGGGTTGTGCAAGCCTGGACGGGTAGTCGCTCCCTTAAAAGTTATAAATACTGAACCTGAAGTCTTTCCTTTCATCGATTTATTACAATCAATGATGATTTCTGTCTCCACCTAAGCGGTTTGACTCCACTGCGTAAAATCCTCACTGTCAATCATTACCCCCGCAGCCACTATTCTCAGCAGCAATTGCCGATAAGAGGATTTCTTCATGCTCTCAAAGGCTCTGGTTAGGACTAGTTGTCCTGCTCCACTTTCTTCTTGTTGCCTTGTGAGTTTCTTCCTTAGCCTTTATCTTTTGTTTCCTTTTTCTGAGGGTGCCCGGGCAAGGTGTGTATGCCCAACGATACCCCAAGGACCGATATCACGTTGACAAATAGCTGACCAGTTCTTTTCCGGCCGTTCACTGTCTCTTATCGAATAGATCTATTATTACTCTCTGCCACGATGCATCGCGCCTTGCTCCAGAAAGAGTTCTAGAGAGAATAGGTGAGTCCGGAAGTTTTAACTATGTTTGGAGAAAGAGGGGAGCAGCGTTTCTTTTCCTAAAAGTTGGATCAGGGCTCAGAGAAGCCGGACCAACTAGAGGGCAAGAGGGGAAAAACCCAACCTCACAGTTTAAGCAAGTAGCGAGAGGAAATTGGGTAGACCTTCCTTAAGGCTTTTATGAAAAGATACGGTGAGGATCCTACCGTCCAGAGGCTGTGAGTAGGGATTTAGAGAAACTTCAGGTCATTTGGTTGTAAGAAGTCTCTCCACAAGTGTCATATCATGGCCTCCTTCGGTGGGCTGGTATGGTTTGCCCCCTCTGTAGGATGTATCATGCATAGGGGCAGTAGACGCCGCCCCAGAGACTCATGTTGGAAGGGCTTCGGGGAGATTTTCATACCTGAGACTAGCTCCCGACCTGTCTAGCTCAAAAAGAGCTTGGAGGCGTACTTCTCCGAAACGTTCCACTGGTGTCCCGTAGACAGCCACCGCCCCTCCCCGGACAACTACCGCAAAGTTGCACTATTTATACGAGTACCGGTAGTAGCACGTCGACCCTGGATCTGTCCACTCATGAGAAATATGCAGATCCCCCCAATACCGGCACGAAAGCACCCGAGACCAAGGCGTGGGTATCACATACTCGGAGGGCGATGTCGAGCTCTAAGTCCACCAACGCCGCCGATAATCCACCAATCTAGAGAGACGAGACAGGATACCGGTATAATACAAAAAATTTCCCAAGGCCACAAAACTCAAGCCTTTTAGGGAGTGGCGGTCCACAGCCCAGGAGATACGGTCCCGTACAGTACCCCGCAAGCAACATCATGAGCCACGAGTGGCTGAGCGCAGCCCAGCGAGCCTCCTGTGTACGTGGCCACAGTCAAATTGCGTTCAATCCCAGATATGATATAAAGAATTCCAAATATCATACCGGCATCTTATCCACCACCTACTGGCACATAGTAATAAGGTTTCCCCAGTACCGTAGCAACACCAGCAGCACCGCCATACAGCTCCGCAACCAACATCCCAACAATAATCACAAGATATCACTCGCCTTGACCGACCGGTTGGCTTGCTAGCTAGCCAGTCGGCAGCCATGGACAAAAAGCCTCAGATGACTCCGCCACAACGGCAACGCAAACCAGCGCATATAGACTCCGCAAGCAAACAAATCACGCACACACCCACACCCGCTTTATCATTCGGTAATCATTCATTCCTTTAGAATTTTGTATGATATTTCATTTATTTTTTTCCTCATTGCGTTACTTACTTCCGGGAGACACACACACACACCTGAACCTAACACTCGTAGATAGTTTAACCCTGGCGCAGCAGAAAGAAAGAAGGAAGCGGTTGCGATCTTTTTTTTCCTTTGCCCTTTTTTTTCCTTTTCCCCTCTCTTTCATTCATCAAAACTGTATATCTGTCAAGAGCTAAGTTAAGTTTTACTTTTTGAGACACCAGTTTGGTTGCGAATTATAATTATAATAATATGATAGATACGATCGATCGCCTCGCCTACCGTGGACTTCCATGGTAAGTCCAGTTCCAGCCCAGCCGTCCAAGTCCAGTGCCACCACTCGCGGAGATACACGGGTACGAATACATAATATTCGAGGATATGAAGATACAGTGGTCAGACGTTACATTAGGCCTTTCGCGCATTTTGTGGTACGGTGCCACCACAGCTATTGGTGCAAGTTCTAATCATCTTCGTGCTCGAGCTGAAGAGACGCCGGAGGAGGAGGAGGCGGGGGGAGGGGTGAGGGGTGAGGGAATGGCGGCTTACTGCCCTTGGAAACGGGTGATGGGTTGTGATTGCAGGACTACCGTGGTTACATACCGTATTCATGAGTTATTCACGCTATAATGACATACTCGAGTAGATATATATAATAAGTATCACGAATACAGTATGTTCCAGGCAGAATCCCCGATGGAAAGCTGATTCCGACCGACCACCTGCCCACCGGTCTATCGGCAACCGCCCGGCAGAACTCGCCCTATATGACACCCCCCATCCATACTAACCTACACCGAAGCAAAGCAAATCAAAGAAAGAAATATGATGCGCACACAACAACAAACCACACCAAAGTTACCGTTCCCGTAAAGCCAAACTAAGAAACTAACTTTTTTTTTACACCCACATGGTGTCCAGTTACATCCCACCATAGTGGGGGACGCCTGAAAGCTAACGCCCCCTCCCTCCCTCCATATGATACCTATGAAGGAAGGAGAAATGAGGAAAAGAAAAAACAAAACAAGTACTGCGCTTACCGTAGTCTACTTCCCCCCAACGGCCACTCACCATTTTACCCCATATCGCTCAGCCAATCAAACTGTGAGGAAGGGTTATATCAATCAATCAATGCTTTCCCGCCAATTGCGATCAGGGACAACATGACAATATAAAGTTTTCGCCACGGGTCCCTAGGAGTGAGCTTCATTTCATTTTTTTTCTTTTCAACTTTCTTCTCCGTTAGGGATAGCCGCGCGTTATGTACAAGTATATATATATATAATAGCTCCACGTTGTTGCTGCCTCAGTTTTGCTCGTTCGTTCATTCATTAAAGTCATTTCGTTTGTATGTTTATATTATCATATACCGGTATACTTACATGCTACGGTCGGGTGGATGTGGATGGATGTGGATGGATGTATACGGTATTGGTAGTCTAAATCGGTTTAAATTAGGTTAAACAAACTCATAGATGGGTGCGCATTCATAGAACTGGGGATAAACCTACCGGTAACTCCCTCATACAATAGTCCCCCCGGAAGAGGCGTATCCGCCCATCCATCCAAAACAAACCTAATACCGAGTGATGAACCATGACCAGACGGCACAGTACAGTAGTGCACATCCAATGCCAAAAACAAAAACCTTGAATAATAATAATAAAACTAACCAGGCCAAAACCTCACCTCCGCTGTCTCCTACCTATGATACCTATCGACCTACCTATCACAACCGGTAATGCCTTACCTTAACGGATTGGCCAACCCGAGCAAGGATAACCCCCCAATCACCACCACCCTATTTCTCCCCCTCTCTCTCTTCCCCTGCTTCTTCACACGTGAAGAACCTACTTGTATAAAATGAATGACTATCATACGTGTCCAGTGAACCCAAGTCAGAAACCGAAACCCCCCCCCCTCCTTCCCCCTTCCCCCTCTCCCTCCCCTCGCTGCCTTGCATTGCTTTATGATACCTTGTTGTTGCGTTAAGACCGATGGATTTGTACAGTACCGTACTGGTCAAGTTTAATAGTAGTAATAACAACATAGGGCTGATCACCGGGATGGTGAAAGGGGGGCGGGACTGGGTTTCTTTTTCTGGCTTGATTGATTGATTGGAGTAGTGGGGTTGCTCCTCCTCGCAATTATTATTATTATATTCCTCTTTGGATTTTTCTTCCAAAGGGATAAAAATTAAAATTAAAATTAAAAAAATGTATCATAGAACATGGGAAAGAAAAAAGCTTATCGCAGAGCCGCAATTTTTCTACATTTGGGAATAAATAGATAAATCAATTTAATAATTCTTTTTGGGAGGAGGAGGAGGGGTGGAGGTTTGATTGATTGATTCATTGATTGGTTGGTTGGTTGGTTGGCTGGCTGTTGATTGGCTGGCTCGACTAGAGGAGAGAGATACATAGATACAATGGTACATTACACTTTGTTGTATGATACTACGGTACGGTATCTAATTTCTCCAAAAGAAAGAAGGGGGGGGCATACGTTCCCCCCATATCTTCTCCTTGAATCAAGCCGGTGAAGCGGTGAAAAGAAAAGAAAGAAAGAAAGAAAGAAAGAAAGAAACTGTTTCTACCGCCCCTGCCATAACAACAACAACAATGATTATTATCATCCAAGACACTGATGACTAAGTTTTCCCGCCTGAGCACCTCCCTAGTGATTGCATGTGTACGAGTACGGTACAACTACGATCCCATATCACACATCTAATACCGTAAAAACTCGTTAAATCCGCTATCTGGGATCGGGCTTGGCTATGGCGCAAGAGGGGTGCCAAGAGATCGAGTGACCGGCAGTGATGCCGAGATTAGAAAACTCGCACAGACTATATCAAACTAGGCATGAGTCAGTAG
>Ga0307509_10010677_pt1 | contig 11206 bp, 10 predicted proteins | sample 10_EM_MG_FD_202245 | JGI IMG/M metagenome (GOLD analysis project Ga0307509, IMG submission 202245) | Populus trichocarpa ectomycorrhiza microbial communities from riparian zone in the Pacific Northwest, United States - 10_EM | ecosystem: Host-associated > Plants > Roots > Unclassified | place... | reverse complement strand
TCTCCTTTCAAAATAAATTCGCCCATATGACTTACGTCAAACACGCCGGCATTATTGCGAACTGCAGCATGTTCGTAATTAATACCACTATAGGAAATAGGCATATTATACCCGGCAAACTCGGCCATCTTGGCGCCAAGGGCAATGTGCTTTTGTGTGAAAGGAGTGCTCTTCATACAGTTTGTGTAGTTTTTGTTAGGCCGCAAAAGTAAAGAATCAATTGCCAATGGGCAATGGGCAATTGGCAAGCGTGAAGGCGAATGGTGATAATGTGTCAGTTTCCGGTTACAGGTTACCAGGCCCTTAATGCCATCATGCCCGCCATTGTTCAGCCTGTCACTGAGTTGTACCCCGGTAACTAGTGCCCGGTAACTGGTTACCATAAAAAAGAGGCCCTTAAAAGGGCCCCTGTTGTTCCAACTTCAACCCCGCCTGCTGCCGGCTACCGGATGAGCAGAGCGGCGGGGAAGGGTTATTAAAAAATCTTGTATTAAGGTATTTACCGGGTACTTACCTTATTGCTGGCAAAGCTGCTTGAAAACAGCGTGGTTGATTGCCCTTCGTCGTTTTCATTAGCACTGGCTGTTGCCGACTTCGCTTTCGCTGGTGTTGTTGAATCGGTTTTGTTTGCCGGGGTTTGTTTGCGATACCGATAACCACCGGTGGTATCTGTAACAGCAGGTTCTTCATTATTCCGTTTCCGTCGTTCAATCCGCTCCTGATTTGCCTCTTCATTATCATCGTCTTTATCGCGTTCTTTGTACTCACCTCTTTTCAACGCTTCCACATCAAGCTTCGAAACCTGTTTGGGGCCATCGGGTGTCATAATATATTCTTTACCCGATTCAACCCAGTAGGTCCGTTCCCAGTTATCTTCAATATCAAGACCGCCGCGATGGTTATACCGTACATCGAACCAATCGTATTTTGAAATGCTTCTGTCTAAACGGAATCTTTTACCAAGCGGGACCTGTAATATCAATAATACCTGTTGGGCCCTCCACCGTTCACCTTTACTGATCGAAAATCCTTTGGGCAAATACAAAACACTATCCACCTGGGAAGTTGAGAAATTGATCTTTTCGGCCAGGTTACGGGCAGTTACAGGATCCTTGCCCCTGCTGAACTTAACCTTTGTTACATGAAAGTCATTATCGTTGCTTTTCACCACATCGATGCGTACGGTATTCAACATGATAGAATCCAGGTTAGCGCCGAATAAAGGCCAGTCGCTATCCCAATCGAACCAGTCGTTGCTATAATAACGGTAGTTAATACTATTGGACGCTACATCCAGGTACAATTTTCCGTTGGCCGGTTGCGCCATAGCAATATTTTCTTCTACAAAATTCCTTGATTTAAAGCTGCGAAATACTGAACCTGTTAATAAAGCAGCGCTTGCTATTCCAACAAACCATAAGGTGCCAAATATATACCCGAGATAATGATTCCTTGAACGCACACCCATAATACGGCGGATCAACCAGGTGATGAGCGCAATAATGGGAACGCCCAGGAATAATAATACGGTTAGCCAGGCCAGTGAGTTCTGCCAGAAACCTTCCAGCAAAAATTCTTTGAATGCCATTACCGGCACGCCACCAAAAACCAGGCCCACCAACGCCCCAAATAAGGCCAGGGCGATCATTCCAACAATAAACAGGAAGAAAGCTTTGAACAGCACGCCAAGGATATGGGCTATGCCGCTGCCGGCGCCACGTGCAGCTGTAGAGGCTTCTGTGGTAAAGGTTTTAACCCGTTCGCTCTGGGTGAATTGTTTTGCCTGGGTACCTAATTGTTGGGCAGATTGCTTTATATCATTTCCCCAGTTTTGCGCTCTTGATCTGAAACCCTCCAGGTCTTCTTTAACGGTATCACGAATAGAGTTCAGATCAACCCGCTCCCCCCGCATTTCAAGTTTTTCCGCCGCTGTAACGGCAATAGGCACGGCAATCCATAAAACAATATAGGTTACAAACAAGGTGCTCCCTAATGATCCGGTTACTATGCGGGGGCCGATCCAGAAATCCATATCACCCCACCACCAGTTAAACGGACCAGATAACAACCCGATGATCAGCGGCAAAGCAAAGATCAGGCGGGGAACCCAGGTGCTGATATTGAAATAGCCGGCCAAACCGCCACACACACCCGCTAATACCTTATCCTCAGAGCTGCGGTATAATCTTTTTGTAATATTTGATTGAATAGATTGCGAAGGAACCGCAACCCATAAGATCAGATATACCAACAAGCCCGAACCACCCGTAAACAGTAGCACCACAAAAACGATACGCATGATCACGGGATCGATGTGAAAGTAATTCGCCAGACCGCTGCACACACCGGCGATAATTTTATCATCGGCATTTCGAACCAGGCGGCCACGAGCCGGGCCTGCACTATACGAACCACCGGTTGATTGGGATTGCTGGGAAGTACTTTGTTGCTGTGGACCAGTTCCGGTATTCGTTCCGCCATTGGCAGCGGTGCCGGTTTCCGCATCAAAATCTTCGGGGCGGCCCATGCTGGCCATCACAGCCTGTACATCTTCATCGGTGATGCAGATAGCGCCTTTCTTTAATCTTTCTGAAAATAGCTCAGCGATGCGGCTTTCGATGTCGTTGATAATTTCATCGCGGCCTTCTTCGTTGGCAAAATACCTTCGCAAACTTTCGATGTATTGCTTCAACATTTCAAAAGCAGTTTCCTCAATAGGAATCACCCTGCCCTGGAAATTTATATTGATTACCTTTTTCATGGTGAATAGTGTTTGTTGGTTGAAGTTTAGTTGTTGGGTTGGGTTGTTTCGGTTGGGAATTCATTGATATCGGTAATAGTACCCGGACCAGCGCTTGACACCAGCGACTCCCGTTTACTGGCCAGGGTATTCACTGCATTGGCCAGTTCGTTCCAGGTAGTTTCCAGTTCTTTAAAAAACTCTTCGCCTTTTGGAGTCAGGGAAAAGTATTTGCGGGGAGGGCCCGAATTACTCTCAACCCATCTGTAGGTTAGCATTTCGGCATTCTTCAATCGGGTTAACAAGGGGTAAAGAGTACCCTCCAGGATCTGGAGATTTGCTCCTCTCATTTCATCCACAATATCACTCGGGTAAGCTTCCCCGCGGCGAATGATTGAAAGAATGCAAAACTCCAGTATCCCTTTCCGCATCTGACTTTGGGTGTTCTCGATATTCATGGCTATTCATTTTACAGACAAATAAACTGCCTGTTTCATATTGCTGTTAATAGAATTGTTTACTGGTGTCGTGGGCTCTGCTTCTACGAACTGATACAAACTCGATGACAGGAAAATATTTTCAAAAGAGGCTGTTTCCTGTCTGCCTTTTATAATTATCGTATGATCGTTTTTCGCGGGAGCCATAACCACTAAGGTATTGCGATTATCTTTTTCATATACCCAGCTATGTTGTTTACCGCCTACAATTATCACCTGGTCGGGGCCACTCTTCTTTTGGTTCATTTTTGCACCCAGTGTAAACAGGGCGATCAAAACGGCTATACTAATTGGGATTGGCATGGTTGGTGGTGAAGCCGGGGTTTTATTCCCTTTCACAACACAAATATAGGGAGTTTTTAGTACTATGCAACACACAGTACTATCTTTTTCATGGTAATGCTCATTCAATGCTAATGAGCTTAACCAGTAAATGTTGATTATCAACGTTCTTCATTAAAATGAATATCAAGAAAAATATATTCTATTTGTATGAGTGGCAAAAAGTGATGGCTGAAAGGGGATTAATGGTCGCAAAAAGATTGAATAGAGCCAGTAAAAAGATTAGATGGTCATTCAAAAGACCAAATGATCTATTTAAAAGATTAAATGGTCGTTCAAAAGATCAACTGGGGCTATTTAAAAGATAAAACGATCATTCAAAAGATTAAATGGGGGTATTTAAAAAGTTAAATGATCATTTAAAAGATTAAATGGTCGTTCAAAAGATCAACTGGTACTATCTAAAAGATTAAATCATCATTCAAAAGATTAAATAGGGGTATTTAAAAGATTAAACGATAGCAAAAAGTTTTAAATGATGCTCTTTATCTTTTTAGGGGAAGACAAAGCATTTTTTGCGCATGATGAAAATATAAAATGATGCAGAAAAAAGATTAAATGAGGTATTTGATTAAGTGGGTCCAGAGAGTCTAAAAAATGATTGGATAAGCCTTTCTTATCGTTTAGTGCCTACTGCAGCGTACAAACATTTTGCACCTGCAGGCGGCCATTGCCTTCCACCACCAGGCTTAACGGCTTGGTTTGCTGGTTTTGACCCGTGAAGTTTATTTGCAACTCATTGGAACCGCGTTGCAGTGGAATGCGCGTATATAATATAGTATGGGGTAAGCTCTGCCAGTTGCGGGTATCGGCTTTTTCCGAAACAAAATTAAACACCTGTATGGCCATAGCCATCGCCTCTTTTTCGTCTTTGTTCTTATCGTCTTTTTTAGGCCGCGCCGCCGCTTCGGCCAGCTTTTTAATGGCCAGCCGGCTTAGCGTTTTCGTCATATCTTTTATAAATCGCTCTTTCAGGGTGGCAAAAGCCAGGTCATTGATGCTTTCGGCTTGCTCAAAAGGGTATTGCACATTATTTACCGAAACTATACCCTGGTTATAAATAACAGGTTGTTCAAGGTATTTAGGAAACGCTACCCGCAACGACCGGATATCTTCTGCCTTAATATTATCCTTATTGAGATTGTTGTCGTAAATAAAAGGAACGTTTACCGATCCGGAGGCATCGGTAAAATTAAAATTGCCAAACCCGTCTTTGGTAAGTGAGAAGAAGAAATTCTGTTCCTGTTTTACGGGCGCCAGTCCGTTTTCCCAAAAGAGGATCAGTTCGCCGCCCGGTGCATTGGAAGCCGGCTGCAGCGTGGTGTTGAGCAATGTTGAATAGTGTTGCACTTCATCCATAAAACCGTTTGCGGCAGCGGTGCGCAATACATCCTGTTTCAATTGTGCAGGCAGGCTAACACCATACCACAGGTTATTATTCTTTAAAAAAAGATCCACGGCATTTCTATATGCAATAAACGCATTGTTCATATCGCCGCTTTGCTCATAAATAACACCCTGCAGCATGAGCGCAAATGCATCATCTGAATACCGGTTCGAATTATTACCTGCCTTATCCTGCTGTTCATAGCTGCGCAGGGAAATGCGGCGGGCTTCAACCATAGCTTCATTGCCCTGGCCCAGCTCGAGGTAATTCAATGCCTTGTAATAATGCACCATGAATTTTTCAAAGTCTTCGCCCTTGTAGGTTTCCATCATGGGGTTCAGCAATGTGCCGAGGGCTACATCTTTGGCGGAAGTGCGCGCATCTTCAATAAACAGATCGGCTTCGTTAAAGAACAGGTTGCTGCTATCATACTGCTTCAGCAAATGGGCCATCTTCCCTTTTTCAAAAAGGTACAGCAGCCTGTTGCGCTTTCGCTGCAACAATTTGTTATGATCTATTGCCGTATACGCTTTATCGTACTGGCTACTGGTCACCTGTTCGTAATAGGTACCGATACGATTATTGTATGTGGCGCAGGAAAATAACAGGAGCATCAGGCACGCTACAACCAATGCTCTTATCATATGTTGAAATGATAAAACCATGCCGGTGATAATTGCAGATAAGCTGCAGTTGAGAACAATTAGTTTTTCACGAATTTGGCAATCTTCTTATCCCCTATCCATACTACTTCATTGCTTTGAATATTGGTCAGCTCCAGGTCAACCTGATAGTACACTACTTTTTTACGTTTTTGCGAATCAACGATGGAGTTTATAGAACCTTGCAGAATATAATCGGCGCCTTGTTCAAGACCAAACTTTTTCATGCTGGAGGTAGAGGCATTGGTTTGCATATCGGCTTTTTCAGCACGCAGCTCATCTCTTTTTTTACCGCCTTGCACCAACCGCACTCTTCCTGATTTTATAAAGGATTGTTCAACGTCTTTAACAAAGGTTTCGGCCTCAATATGCTCATGGCTTTTGTTAGTAACAAACCCAACAATGACCACTGGTTTTTGTCCGTTATGTCCTTCCTGGTGATCGCCGAGCCATTTTTCTCTCAAAACAGTTTCAATCATTTGTTCTGCCACCAGGCGGGAATCGGTATTGTTCCAGCGACCGCTCAGGTCAACCTGCTCACCGGGATCAATACGCGTTACTTTATGCGCACAGGACGACATACTCATACCGGCTACAACCAGGGCCATAACAGCCAGATAAACTTTATTCATCTGTAAATTTTTTTTAAAGGGGAATTTTAATAAGAATTCAATTTTTGATCTTACTCACTACAATGCTGCCATCAGGTAATCAAATTACACTCATGTCAAATAATAGTTTTCAAAAAGCTGATCTTGTATTTTTTTTAACGGGTCAGCAACCAGCCCACCGTAGCAGCCAGCGGCACGAGGCCCCAGTAATTGTGGTTCCATCCGGAGTAATAATTCGGACGATAATTATGATAGGGATGATAGTTACGATAATAATAATTGCCTGAATAATTGGGATAATAGCTGTAGTCGTTATAATACCAGCCATACTTTGCTCTTTCCATGCGCAGCTCGCGACGGAAAGCCCTGCGTTGGTCACGGGCTTCGCGCCTATCGGCCATCCAATCTATAGCTTTATATGTTTCCTGGGGAGTAGTACCGTGCAGGCTATTGAGTGAATCGGCCATGCTGGTATATTTTGCCTGGCTGAACATGTAATTGGGATTCTGGTCTTCAACCAGGGCTGTTTGTGACATGCTCCACGTAGCTATAAGCATAGCCAGGGGTAACAGCAACAAATTATAGAGTACATTTCTTTTCATTTGATCAGGGTTTTACAATTAAAGTGGCGTGTTATTATTAACGAAAAACATCATGCATTAATTATGTATCAATATTAATCAGGCGCCTGTTTGAATAATTAATGTTTGCTACATCTAAAGTAATCAGCAATCTGTTAAGCGGGGGTTAAATAAAAAGCCCCGGTGTACGGGGCTCTTTTACAATTAGTTACTTCTTAAGTCCTATCTCTCGTAATCGTTCATCGAGGTATTCGCCGGCTGTTGCGTCGGGAAATGCTTTGGGATGACTGGCATCAATACAGCTTTCCAAACAAGCCAAACTCATTTCACTTTTCGGGTGCAGGAAGAACGGTATGGAATACCGGGAGGTTCCCCACATTTCCTTTGGTGGATTTACGACCCTGTGCGTAGTAGATTTCAGTTTATTATTGGTAAGCCGTTGCAACATATCGCCTACATTCACTACAATTTGCTCGGGCAAAGAAGTCACCGGTACCCAATCATTTTGTTTGCTCAATATTTGTAATCCATCTGCGGAGGCGCCTACCAATAACGTAATCAGGTTAATGTCCTCGTGTTGTTCAGCACGAATGGCCGATTTGGGCTCCTGTAATATGGGCGGATAATGTATGGCCCGTAATATGGAGTTGCCATTGTGTATGTGTTTATCAAAATAATGTTCATCAAGACCCAGGTATAATGCGATGGCTTGCAATAATGCCCTACCTGATTTTTCAAATGCCCGGTAAGCTTTTGTAAAAGTGGTATTAAAAGCCGAAATATCACCAACCTGTACATTGTCGGGGTATTCGCTTTTGATGGGATCATTATCTTCAACGATCTGTCCAAACTGGAAAAACTCTTTCAGATCCGGCGCATCACTGCCTTTTGCATGTTCTTTACCGAAAGAAGTATATCCACGCTGACCAGCCAGTCCCGGTATTTCATATTGTCTTTTAGCATCGGAAGGAAGACCAAAGAACTGTTGCACGTATTTATATAAGTCGGCTATCAGCTCATCGGGAATGCCATGATTTTTTACTGCCACAAAACCAACTTCTTCATACGCTTTGCCCAATTGATTGATGAAAGCCTGCTTCAACTGCGGATCGCCTGATAAAAAATCGGCGAGATTAACTACCGGTATTGCCATAAAAATTATTTAATTCGGTTTATACAATGAATTATCTGAAATTCTGAGGAACATACAATTTACAAAACACTACAACCACCACAAAATTTCAGTCATATTTTCTTGTAAACCGGCAACCCGGTAATTGGGTATTTCGGCTGACCATCCGTTAGCCAATACAATTCTTTTAACGTAAATACTATTGTTTAACCCCGCTTTTAGTGACCGCTGCCTCTTTTTCACCCGGTGTTAATTCCATAACCGCATAATGCTTTACATCGTTGATCATCACTTCGTCCAAAACATTTACCAGGTTCTGGTAGTTTGACTCGGGCGTGGGTTTTATCATTAACACCAGCTCCTTCCGGTCACCGGGTTTCTTTCTGTCGAGCGCTGCCTGTTTGGATCGAACAACCTGGCCTAATCCTTCACCGACCGAATAATTGGTAACACCATAGGTGTTCGTTTTTAACGCCTCGCTTAATTCGCCATGATAATAAAATATCTTGTTTTCCTGGAGCGGTATTACCGTTAAGGCATTGCTTAATCCCACATTGCTTGAATCGGGGCTGTCTTTTGGCATGATCAGGTCTGTTGCTTTGGGGGTCGACATGGTAGTTGTAAAAATAAAAAAGGTGATGAGCAAAAAGCCAAGGTCAACCATGGGGGTTAAATCAACACGCGTGCTTTGTTTTTTACTTCTGCGCACACCGGGTTTGCTACCGCTTGCGGCAGGGAGGTTAATTTCAGCCATAACTATTTGGTTTGACACTAAGATGCGGTGGCACAATTTTTCCATATATACACTTTAATCAGTCAACAGGCTGATTGAGATCATTATTATAACTGGAACGGGATAGTACTTTTATTCATCAAAAAAATAAAAAAACATGAAAACACTGGTAGTTCCTACCGATTTTTCGTCTGTATCGGTCAATGCAATAAATTATGCTGTTGACATGGCACAGGCTATTAATGCCGGCATAGTGTTACTGCACGTGTACAATATACCGGTATCCTTCACAGATCCATCTATTGCTCCTGTAACCACAGTATCTGTTGAAGAAATGAAAAGAACCAGCGTAGAACGGCTTGAAGAAATTAAAAAAAACCTGGTGACGGTTACTTCAGGCCAGATAGAAATATTTACCGAATCGCGCCTGGGCGAAACCATCGATGAGCTGGAGCAGCTTTGCAAATCTGTAGATCCGCTGGCTGTAATTATGGGCAGTCATGGTACTACCGGACTGGAAAGGATCGTCATGGGCAGCACTACGTTAACGGCCATACGTCATTTAAAATGCCCGGTTATTGTAGTACCGCCCGGCACTACCTATCATGGTATTAAAAGAATTGGCCTTGCCTGTGATTTTGACAATGTAGTACAATCGACCCCGGTAGAATATATTAAAAGTATAGTACGGGAATTCGGCGCTGAATTATATGTATTGAATGTAAAAGATAAAGATGACGAGGAAAATGATATCGCCGAGGCCACGATGGAAACAGCATACCTCGATGCTGTGCTGGAAGAAATAAGGCCAACCTACGTGCAGTTAACCGGTAAAGATGTAGTGGATGGTATAAATGGTTTTGCTGAAAATAACAACCTTGACCTGGTAATGGTGATACCCAAAAAACACCGGTTTATTGATTCGCTTTTCCACAAAAGTCAAAGTCGCGAGCTAATAACCCATGCACATATACCCATTGTTTCTATTCATGAGTAGTATAAAAGTTAAAAGGTGGGCCACCCTCGAAGGGTGACCCACCTACCTTTTTTATTAATGCAGTTAATTTAGAATTCTGCGTTCTTCGGCGTCCTTGGGAACGCAATTACATCGCGGATATTCGTCATGCCGGTAACAAACAACACCATCCGTTCAAAACCAAGACCAAAGCCGGCGTGTGGTACAGAACCAAAACGGCGGGTATCGAGATACCACCACATTTCTTCAACCGGAATATGCATTTCTTTCATGCGTTCGGTTAGTTTTTCCAGGCGTTCTTCCCTTTGTGAGCCACCTACTATTTCACCTATGCCCGGGGCCAGAATATCCATAGCCGCTACCGTTTTACCATCCTCATTCTGCCGCATGTAAAATGCCTTTATCTCTTTAGGATAACCGGTAACGATCACCGGTTTCTTAAAATGCTTTTCAACCAGGTACCGCTCATGCTCACTCTGCATATCGATGCCCCATTTCACTTCGTACTGGAACTTCTTTTTCTTATAGGCCGGTGAATTAAGCAATATGTCAATAGCCTCAGTATAGGTAACACGCTCGAAATTGTTGTTCACTACAAATTCCAGTTTTTCTATCAGGCCCATTTCGCTGCGTTTATCCTGCGGCAGCTGTTTTTCTTCTTCTGCCAGGCGCTGCGCCAGGAATTCCAGGTCTTCGCGGTTATGCTCCATAGCATAGGCAATGATATATCTAATGAACTCTTCGGCGAGGTTCATATTATCTTCCAGGTCATGAAACGCCATTTCAGGTTCTATCATCCAGAACTCTGCCAGGTGGCGGGCTGTGTTGGAATTTTCGGCGCGGAAGGTAGGACCAAACGTATAAATTTCACTAAAGGCCATAGCAGCCAGCTCACCTTCAAGCTGTCCGCTCACCGTTAAATTGGTGGCGCGGCCAAAGAAATCTTCTTTAAAATTAATAGAGCCATCTTCGTTGCGGGGCGGATTATCGAACGGCAAGGTAGTAACACGGAACATTTCACCGGCGCCTTCTGCATCACTGGCAGTAACGATGGGCGTGTGCATATACACAAAACCTTTTTCGTTAAAGAACTTGTGAACGGCAAAGGCCAGCGCATGACGCACCCTGAATATCGCACCAAAAGTGTTGGTACGAAAACGGAGGTGAGCTATTTCGCGTAAAAACTCCAGGCTATGTTTTTTAGGCTGCAGCGGGAATTTTTCCGCATCGCTATCGCCCAGTATTTCCAGGGATTTTGCTTTTATTTCAACTTTTTGTCCCTTACCCAAAGAAGGCACCGCTTCGCCGGTCACTTTCAATGAAGCGCCCGTAGTGATGCGTTTGAGGGTATTTTCATCCAACATGCCCAGCTCAACTACTATCTGCAGATTATTATTGGTACTTCCATCATTCAGGGCAATAAACTGGTTGTTACGAAAAGTACGCACCCAACCCATAACAATAACTTCCTGACCGGTAGCCTCGCTGGCCAGCAGATCTTTAACTTTTACCCGTTTGTTGAACATATCCTTTAATTTTTTAAGC
>Ga0307509_10010676_pt1 | contig 11206 bp, 13 predicted proteins | sample 10_EM_MG_FD_202245 | JGI IMG/M metagenome (GOLD analysis project Ga0307509, IMG submission 202245) | Populus trichocarpa ectomycorrhiza microbial communities from riparian zone in the Pacific Northwest, United States - 10_EM | ecosystem: Host-associated > Plants > Roots > Unclassified | place... | reverse complement strand
TATTTGCCCCCCTCACTTCCGAACGTATTGCTCAAGAGCATGTTTGGGGAGGCAGGCGCGAGGGTGGAAGAACGAGAGTTGGCTGGACTGATGTGTCAGCGGTTCCACCGACACCGTGAGAAAAAAATGGAGACTTACGTTCGCGGCGGCTGAATGGAACTGCCGCTGTTATCGCATGCTTCAAGGTGCCTTCCTCCAAGGAATTTTCTCTCTCTACTTGTGCAGAATATTGGGCTAGGACTTCGGCATGTGTAGTTGCTGAAGGGTCGACGTCTGAAATCTTTCCATGGGCAAGGTTGACCTGGAACAAGAGGTCCATGTCTTGAGACTAGAACGTGGTAGAAGAAAACGATGAGGCCAAGATTTCATGTTTGCTCCCTTGTTAACGTTTATTGTTGTTGTCAGAATCACATCACACCTCGAGGCCAGCAGAGTCCGAGTCATCATGAGTGCCCCGGCCACAATCGCTTCGCCGACCGGTTCGGGGCCATATATGACTAGCATATGACTGGTGAAAGCCCTTGCTTGGAATACTGATACGCCCATTAGAGTTTCGTGCAATCATGATGCGTCTCCATCTATCATATTATTTCTCACAGTCACTTTTCTTTGCTGTCATCTTCCAATTTGCCACGGCCAACTCCAGTGCCCACCGGTTTTGCCAATATGCTGGTGCTTCACTTGACTGCTCCTTCAGTGCCTTCGCCCTCAATACATTAGGCGCGGTGTTTTGCACTGGGGATTCTGTTTAACACAACAAATAAGTCCACTCGGGCAACTGTTATATATGACATGGCATGGCCTCAATGCGGTCGCATTCCAGGATCCCGCGAAGCACTTCTAGCTACCTCTTCGCCCTCAGCATGTTATGCCATAGCATCCTTGAAAACCTGCTCAGACTCACATACATATATCATCGTCGATTCATCGACCACAAGTTGGATGGCAATTATGGCGTATTGACATTTTTTGTAACATCCTTTATTTTCATGGTTACGATCTAACGTATGGTGGCGTGGGTCTCGTTGGTAGTGTTAGTGCCAGTTATGATCGCAGTTTGGGTTGTTGGTTAAAGACTTGCAATGCGTCGACCCGGCTATATGTATGTAAGGAATTTGTTAAATCTCAATGTTAGATTAGGGAGTGGTGATGCACAAAGAAATTTAACGTGATTATTATAATAACACGGACAGAAAAAGATATGTTTTCTTGGCCCTTGGGTTTTTTTGAATGGGAAGGTTATGCTTGAAGATGGCATTTCGGATATTTTTGTTGGCGTGTGAATCAACTGATCTACATTTAGATTCCCTGCGCCACAATTTAACCTTTCGACCTCGATATGTCTTCTACGCCACAGGACGGCGAGCAAGGGCGATTCACACCTCCAGAAGACGCGTTGACAAAGGCTCTTGTTGATGTCAAAACGGCCAATCCACGACTAGGCATCTCCAAAGTCCACGCGGAAGTCCTCAAAAACCACCCCGAATGGCTCGTGAGCGAGAAACGCACAAGGAAGATCCTGCAAAATCATGGGCTCATCGTAGCTTCTACTTCATCTACTAACGACGCGGAGCAGCCGATATACCCTACCTCACGCGTAATCGAGGGCCTGGACTTATTCCAATGGACGTCAAAGCTGGAAGTCAAGTATTTCGACAAGAAAAAAGGGAAAGGGTTGGTGGCGATGGAAGATATCAACGAAAGGGATGTGATATGGAGGGAAGATCCCTTTATCATCGCGCCAGAGTGGTATGGCCGTATCTTTTATCTCCAACCTCTCACTATCCACATTCTCTCTTGAGCGGCTAGGGAAATCTTTGATATGCAAGTAGCCGCAACCGCCTGTGGATATTGCACGACACCACTCACACCCGACTCGCCCCTGATAATTCCCTGTCCTGCTTCCTCATCGTCGTCCCACTGTCCAGCCCGGTTTTGCAATCGGCTATGTGCTGCCAGGTCATCAAAGGTCCACCCTTTATTATGTCCATCCCAAAATCCTTCTTCGGTCCCTTTGATAAAATTCGCCAAGGATACACAATGGATGGCGCTACACGCTTTAGCCCAGCTTACAAGTCGAATCCTCCTCGTCAATCAGTATAGCGATTCTCAAGCAGATTGGGAAGTAGTACGAGGCCTGGCAGAACTTGGGATGGAAGACAGGTTCAAATATAGCTTTAAATCGTAGGTCCTACTATCGATGTTTTTGCGGTGCATATTCTCATTGATGACAACCTTTTTTTTTTTTGGAGGCCAAGCCAACCAGAACCTGACAGGCCCACCTGGAAGAAAGCATTTGAACTCTATTCACAAGCTTTCAAGGAGCCCAAAGCGCCTCAAGATCAGAAGAAGCTCACTCGAATTTTGAAGAAACCCCTTCCCGCAGCCATCGAGCGTGGTTTGTTTGACTACGAAACAGGGTTCCTTAGAAATCTTGGGAAAATGAGCCTCAGTACGCGTTCCCGTTCCTTTTTACATCGTACCCTTCCTCACATAGACCTGCCGCAGATCTCGAAGCTCATGGAGGGCTCTACACTCTTCACTCACACTTGAACCACTCCTGCGACCCCAACGTATCCGTCCGCCACCTTGACCAGCGTACTGCACTGTCTCGAATCACCGTAATCGCTAAGCGGCCTATCAAAAAAGGCGAGGAGCTCCTCATTACCTATGTCAACCCAAAGCTAGGGCACCGAGCCCGCCTCGACGAGTTGAGAGGCTGGGGTTTCGGCGCATGCATGTGTTCGAGGTGCGTCGAGGAGGCGTTGATGGTCAACCAGGCACCAGCGGTGAATGATGAGCTGGATGACCTCGCGGACGAGTTGAAGGCTGGTTTGGGTGTGATATAGTGGAATATTGCGAAGGAGAGAAGAAACTAAACGGAGAGTTGGAGGATGTCCAACGAATTGCCAATTTCTCCAGTTACATTGTTTTTTTCTGTATAAATTCGGATCAATCGGACAGCAATCCTATGATGTTCCTCAACGTTTGACGCCTGCGGTCACTGCGCATTCAATGCTCGCCGTCCAGGACTCGAATAGTATGTAGTAACCGCAGTCCTCGGACAGACTGCGACTTGTTTAATCTTATCAGGATGCTTGACGAATCCGATATAAGGTGCTGGACAAATCTGACATAAGTTCTGGGCGCTGTCAGTACTCCAAACAGTAGTTTGTTAGGGCCCAGGGCAGAACACTTCAGCGCAACTTTTGGCACGTCCACGACCCGCAAGGGTATTCCGGTAATGTCTCCCCCACTTCCACTGTGCGACGCGGAATGGAACGATAGCTGGCCTGCACCTCTCTCGCGCAGGACTGACGTGTGGATCTGGTCATCATTGCTCCTCAGACTCGTCCTCATACCCGCCCTCCAACTCAACAGCGCTCGAAATTTCGTCATACCAAGCATCCTGGTGCCCATACTTTACAACGCCATCCTCCTCATCCTCTCCCGCAAGGAGCAAAAATTGGCCATCTTCACGGAGGCAGTCAGCATTGAAGATATCACCAGGCGTTGTTCGACGTTGCGGAGCACGATGACCTTCTGGATCCTCGCAGTGTGTCAGATCTATTTAGCCTTGCTGGGGTTGTACATCCCAGCGAGGTTGATATTTCTCCTTCATATGCCGTCTGCAACGTTAGACGGTTCGTTGCTTGGGTGTACCGAGCTGTTATTTGCTGTGGAACAGATGGCAGTGATGGGGTACATTTCGGGGTGCTGTATTGTGCATGATGAGGTGAGTAACCTGGATGGAAAGTAAGAACGAATACCTAATCTGTGTTCTAGAAAATTTCGGAATACGTCAAAATGCGCGTAAAAAGTAGGGGGTGGGGGTGTAGAAAGAAAGGAACTTGGTAGAGGATCTGTAAAGGCTTGATACCACCAGTGTACAATTTATGACATGACTTTGCCGTTAAATTCACAATGCATCCAAGAGGTCGAATTCCAAGCAATCTATTATGCAAGTTTGGAGGTTATATCTAAATGCCAGAAGCGGCTGGTCGGATGGCCTCCTCATCCCGCCCTAAAAGAAATAGAAAACAAATTAGCGTGAAATCGACAACACCGCCTGAGGAACACATAAACAACAACGAAAAGTCACAACGACTCACCCTCGTAGAACTTTTGCAAGAACGTCTTATTCGGTCTATCCTTGGATTCGAGCAAAATGCCTAACACATGGTCCGTCTGTTTCCAGCAGTTCATCGTCTCCTGATAGTCCTGGCGGCCCTTCAACAGCATCACGTCAATTGCGCGTGGGTCGGTCACATCGTGGAATTTTTCGAATTTCTGCCGGATTGAGTGTCGTACGTATGCTGGCGAGACATTCAGGGCGTATAAAGCACAAATTTCGGGGGCCTATTGAGATAGATATCAGGTCATTGAGAAATGTTCTTGCGGGATACAAGGTAACCACTTACGGAACGGTACCAGTCCCTATAGAGCTTAAGGAGACGCCTACGCGCATCCAGAGCGTTGTGCGATGTCCTTGTCAAGGTCGCTAACCGAGCGGGTATTGTTGTCATTTTGGACGAAAGGTAATAGAGAGCAACGAAGGGATTGGGAGAATTCGAACTCAGCACCCGATTTGGGGTTGTTTAAAAGAGGTCGTCGCGATCAAACCTCTCCCTTTCAACGCATTTAGCGCCAGTCCCCATCCATCGCCCACATACTTACATCCTTCAGATATAACCATGGTTCGCGGTTCAGGTGGGGGGCTGGTCAGATCTCGCGACTACGAAGGGCCAACTGATGTGGTCGTCCTTTCTAGGTAAATTCAAGCAAAAGCGTGGAGGCGGTCGTAATTTCAGGTGTGGATTCACGATGTATCATCATATCGTATTTTAGCTTATATGCTCGGTATAGCAAAGACATGTCATTCGACAACGGTGATCGCTCCAAAGCTCGCAAGTATGCCTTTTCATTTGATCTCGTGCCCCTCCGATCTAGCTTGATCAATAATGTAATCCACACAACAGAACTGATGATGACATCGATGAAGAAAACTCTGAAGAGTCAGAAGAGGAGTCAGAGGAGGAGGGCTCGGAAGAGGAAGAATCCGAAGAAGAGTCCGGAGGGGAGGCCAAACCCGAACTCACTCGTCAAGAGCGGCGCGAACTGAAGAAGAAAGAGGCAGCAGCAAAGGCAAAGAAGAAGGAGGAGGGCGATGAGGAGGAGGACCCTGACCTTATCAACCCCAATCATGTTCAGAAGAAACTCAACATCTCCGATCTTAACTCACCCAGAGAGCTTTCAAGGCGAGAGAGGTGCATCTTTCCCCCGCTGTACAGTGCATTGCCGATGATCTGACAAACAAAACGCAATGATAGGGAGCAGAAGGAGAAACAGGAAGCAAAGGACCGTTATTGGAAGGTTCGACCTGCCACTCTATGGCCAAACCATGCATTCCATGCTCATATCTCCTGTTTAGCTACACGTCCAAGGAAAGACGGATGAAGCCAAAGCAGATTTGTCTAGACTCGCCAAGATCCGCGCTGAACGCGAAGCGGCTCAAGCAAAGAGGAAGGCTGAAGCCGAATGTGTGTGCTTTCCCTGTATTTTTCTCGCCGATATTTAACCACTGAACTTTTACTTTAGCCAAAGCTCAGGAAGCCGAGGCAAAGAAGAAGGCTCAGCTGGCGAAACGAGGGTAAATGGTGCTTGTAGATTATCAGCATAAATATGAAGAGAGCAGATGTTGAACTAGACTGTATTGAACAAGTATTGACCAAGTGACCTTCACCGTGTATATTTATGTAAAACTGCATCCAATATCGTGAACTTTTCTTGTCCAAATTGTTGCATTTTTAAAAATCCATGCTTTCAATGACATGAAGCATGTCAGTTATCTACTTGGATTTGATCTCATCTTATTAACAATTCCTTGCCACTTCTGCAGCGTCCTCCAATGGGGCAACCTCTTCTCTCCTACCCACGCCCTCAACCACTCGACAAGCTTTGCATACTGATTTTTCTCTGGGCCACCACTCCATTTCTCCACCAATGGCGCCTGCACAGTAACCTCGGCCCAAAAAACCAATGCCACAGCAATCGTTGAATCCGATGGTTGGATCTTTAACGCTTTCATCCATGCAAGCACCAATGGGATCTCCCCTGCGCGCCCACCAACACCGAGCAGCGTGATGTAATTGAAACAATTCGAGTTTGTGACCACAATACTCGGGTAGCGGCTTTTCTTGTCAGGCGTAAGCAGGTCCAGAAATGGATCGAAAGTGAAGGACTTGGGTGCAAATTGCGGTACGCCCATGCCGCTGAGTGGATCATCCTCATAGGAATCACGGATAGCACCGGCAGGAGATTCGATACTAAGGAGGATGCCAGAGGTGTCATTGCCAAAGAGTGCTTGCAAAAACACCTTGCGCGCGAACTCGAGTGGGAGGGCGTCCTGCCATATGCCAGAGGTGTATCCTTGCGACCCGCGATGGCCGATGCAGTTGAAAATCTCGTCCACCGCCTGGACACGCTCCGTGGCCGCTTTACGGCGCTTTCTCAGCGGGTTGAGGAGCTTCACCTTGGCAATGGCTCCGGAGAATGTGTCGTCCATGTTATACGCCAGTCTCGCCGATTGCAGAAGGATTGAGAGTGTATCCGCGTTGGGAGAAGTGTGATACAACGTGCCCATGTAATCCCACAACCTGAACACGGCGTCGGGCCGGCTGATGCGCTTGAGGGATACAAGAAATTCGTTCATGACCACCGGCGTCACCTGCACCGGATGTGATGTCGTTGGGTCTCCATCCGGCTTCCAGCTGTATTTCTCCAACAGCTGGAAGGCTGCGTGCGGCTTCCCGTTCCGTGTCAGGGCTTGCAACCCACACGTCAGCGCCTGCTTATCGATGATCACACCGGACTTGGCCAGCTTGGACCAGAATATCTCAGCTTTTTGGAACTCCTTGCGGAACAACAACCCACGAACGAGGACGGTGTAGGTGGCAACAGTGGGCTTGGCGTTTAGGTGGAGGAAGATGTTAATGAGGCGTTGTGCGGATGTGCTTAGGTCATTGGCCGCGACGTGGAGTGCGGCGGTCTGGTCATAGACATCGTCACTAGTTCGATGGACGAAACGCGGTTCGCGGCGTGGGACAACGAGAGAAGCAGAAGTATGTTTTTGTGGGGTTGACGATGGTTGTGCGAGAGCACGCAGGAATGCGAAAGCGGAAGATCGTTTGTCTTGCGCGTTCAGCAGCAGGGTATTGGCTGCGTACCGAGGATCGACTTCATCTTCGAGAGCTGGGCCCTTGGTGATGTGGTGTATGGCCCTGAAATACCTAGAGGCTTCGTGGATCGCGCCGTTTTTGGAAAAGATGCGCAAGAAGGCTTCCAGATGGTCAGCAGTTGGGAGAAAACCCTCAGCAATCATCCTGCTCTGCAGGAATTTGGTTAGCTGTAGGGTAACAAAACGGTCGGTGAGCAAAGCGGTGTATGTTTGCGAGCGTAGCTTGAGTTGTCGGGCTTCCATTGCTTTGAGGATGGATACGACATTGTTCGCACTCTCCACCGATCTATTTGAGACTGAAAGAGCTTGAAGGAAGAGGTTAAACTCGAGGTCTTGATTATGAAGAGGGGTGGTGAGAAAGGTATTGACGATGCGTCGAAGGGGTACGAGGAGGTTGAAACGCGCAAGCCGGTATGCGGTCAATATGAGCAGTGGTCCATGAACTTCCGCAGGTGCTCTGGGAATATGGTAATAGACTAGATCGAGAAGAGGGCCGTTGGCATGTGCTGGTGTCCGCGCTTTGTACACGACAAGGTAGAGCACAACCCAGGAAGGAATGGACCCTATTCTTGAGTTTGACACGTCCACGGGCGATGATATAGGGTATCCAAGGCCTTGCAAGCTTGCCACCGCTGCTTCAATATCGTTGTGGGCAATAACTGCGTCCCAGCGGTTGAAATCATCGACTTCTGCACGACCAGCGGGGGTACGAAGGGCATCAACTTGGTGCCATATTGGATTGCGCGTTTCCTTATAAAACCTCTCTAGGAATGGTTTTGTACCAACAGGACGAGTGGTATCGCTGCAGCGAGTTGTGGTTGAGAAAATGCGAAAACAGAATCTGGTTCTTGGTACATTTTTGGAAAAACGAAAGGCAGCTTGCATACGAACTAGGGGGTCATCTGTATTTTTATGAGCAAATTTTTTTTGTTAGACGGCAAACTATTCACCTGCAACTGCGTTTCCCAGCTCCAGGATGGTGCAACGTTGGACACCGGAAAAACGTTTGTGTCGTTGCCACAATACAATCAAAGCCAAACAAAAAATCCTTTCTGCCCCTCAGCCGAGTCTGCTCGCAGTTCTAACTTCTTCAGTGTCCACCACCAAGAAAATGCCTCGCATCCTTTTCGTTAGCGGTTTTCACCCTGCAACTCGCGCAAGAGACCTTGCATACGAGTTTGAAAGGTATATTCCGTCTTCAACGCGCATATTTCTTTGTAAAGTTCACCCCGTGCATCCAGGTTTGGCCCACTCGTTCGCTGTGACGTTCCAGCGCCCAGAAACCCCAATGCCATCCACAATCCGTAAGTACACCTTGCCGTCCTAAGTTTTTTCCTTTTTTTTGCCGCGCCAGTCGTCGAGAAAAAAAATTGGGCTTGTCGATAATCGAACCGTCGTGTCGTCCGTGATTGGCTCGAGCGCAACTGTTGCACGCCCCGTCGACCCTTCGAATTTCCTCCTCTTTGAAAAAGCCTCGTCGCTCGATATACTGCTCTTGCCGTTGCCACGATTTATTGTCACCCGAGAGAAAGACACGAACGCTCAACGAACCCCTCGAATCACCTCTCCAGTTATGCATTTGTGGAATTCAGAAGCACCCGAGACGCCGAAGATGCCTATTACGAGATGTAGGTCACCTTCATCCAAATATAAAGCCCACTCCTGTTAACCTCAACTACAGGCATGGAAGATATTTTGAAGGCTCCCGCTTAAGCATCCAGGCACGTTTGCTCATTTTATGCAGACCCCGTCATCCCACTGATGCGAGCATCTTAACAGTGGGCCAAGAACCCTCCCTCCTCCGTCTGGCGCTATGACAGGCGCTCGCCTCCCCACCGCTCTGGCAGGGATCGTGAGCGCTCTCGCAGTCCGCGCCGACGAGACGACCGGGACCGTGACCACGACCGCGAGAGGAAAAGGCGCAGCCGGTCGCCAGATAGGGATAGAAGAAGGACCCCATCACCCGTTCGCAGGAGGGACGATAGAGACTACGACCGCGCCAGAACCCCCCCGCCTCCCGGCGATGACAAGAAGGATCTGGACGAAAGAGATTTGAAAGGTCGGGTCCAAACCCCACCCTACAATCATTAAGTCTATTCTCTTCGTTTTTTTTTTTTTTTTGGCTACCCTTGGCCTGCATGTCTCGTTTGAAACCTCTTTTGCCCATGTTTGTTTTTGCACAACTCAAATATCTGCAATTGTGTTTACGTTTTCTCCAAACGATGATGACCTTTAACTGTCATAAAAGTGTTATTTCTTTTCTTGTACAAAGCTTACGCAATAATAGTCCTCCAATATATGCTTATGTGCCGTATCGGCTTATTGAACTACTATATGGCATCCTTCGTCATCATTGCATGCTGAACTGAGAGTTTCCCCCACCCGTAGGTCAGTCACGATCGATACTTGGAAAGGCCTTCATCCAACCAATCCAATATTTTTAGAGTCAAGTTGCCCAAATCCTATTCCCCAACCAAAAAGTCTAACAAAGGGTCGTTATGAACTCCATTCTCCTGTGCGATGATTGTGGTATTTTTGTGATGTTTTTCAACGTGCTTTCCTTAAACCACAATTTCATCTCGAAGGTATTCTAGGTCTCCCGCGGAAATCAACACACCGCAGATATTTATCGACTCCTTGTAGCCAGTTTTCCGGTGCTCTTGCAGCCTCCAGATAGGGAATCGCCGAGGGCTTCGCTCCGTTCATTACCTTCGATCCTCAATATATGCCAGTTGCTGCCTCAATCATATCGCCTCTCCTGTCGTTAGCGAGAAGAAGGGACCCTTTCCCGTCAATTAACCGAGCCCAAAGGGCCATCATATACGCCCCTGCGAAGGGAGACACCAACGTTAACTTCGGGACGCCTTCCACTGGATGGAGGATGTACGAAAAGACCTGATGAACTAATGTGCCGCCTGCAGAATCCAACTGGTTGGATGTTGATTTGAAACCAAGAGTAAGGAGGTGCTGGATTGACAATATCACCTGCTTTAGCTCTACAGGAAACATGGCATCCGGGACGAGTACTAGAGTGAAAAGAGATATGGTTGGTTGGTAAAAACGAGAATCAGATCCAATACCCACTGAAATTCAATATCGCAGCATCTGCAGGTTTCCCTCTCGATTCGAGATTCTTCTGAATGAAGCTCCAAAAGGCGGAGGCAGACGCTATTCCGCCTGTGAGGGATCCACCACCCAAGCCGAATGATTCGATGAGACATCAGGAAGAGACGATGCACCCCTCTACACTTATGTACCATGGAAATACAAGAGGACACGATCAGCTCGTCTAGGGCCTATCTATAGTAAACTCGCGCCTTCGCCTATTTCTTCAACGACCAGCTCCAATTTTGCTTGTCTCATAAAGGCTTCGTAACCTCCCAGGGCTGTCGGAAATACAGCACGCGTCTGCCTCCGATTCATGGCTTTCAAAAGGGCGCAGATTGCGCCATCGCAGGCAATGCGTTTCTGATAAGTACGAATTCAGCTCAAAATCACCTCACTGATATCTGTCAGTGTGAGTATTTAGAGGAAGGGTATGGCATAATAAAACCTATCTCCAATTTATCAAAGACCGTAAGCCTATTGCGCGGTAACTCTGCTTGAACTCTGCACTTGTTGGACTCGACATTTTGGAAGGTCGTAAAAATAAGAGACAGTGAGAATACATTCAGAAACTTATATAGTATGTATGGCTGTTGAACTGCACAAATATTATTTCCGGTACATATGTTCTGTATTCTGCGCATTCCCACAGACTAATACACCTAAATTTCGACATCACCAAGTTCAATATACACAGTCCTGGAGACTTGAGGTGTATTCCCGGATACATAAGTTGCATTTCTCATTGCTTACCAGGTAAAAGACTTATTACCTTGCCAAACTAGACCAATTCAATATTTATCAGAGCAATTCCTGGGTACTGATCATCTATTCCCAGAGATATAATTCTATTTTCGCGTTGTT
>Ga0307509_10010675_pt1 | contig 11206 bp, 5 predicted proteins | sample 10_EM_MG_FD_202245 | JGI IMG/M metagenome (GOLD analysis project Ga0307509, IMG submission 202245) | Populus trichocarpa ectomycorrhiza microbial communities from riparian zone in the Pacific Northwest, United States - 10_EM | ecosystem: Host-associated > Plants > Roots > Unclassified | place... | reverse complement strand
ATGATTAGCCCTATATATACAATTGTAATTATCTTTTTTTACTAGTTTTAGTACAATTTATTTCCTTGCTTTATTTATAACTTTTATTTATTTATTTCCAGCACTTTAATTTATGTAATATCTCTTTTTCATTATTCATAAACCTAGAATTTTCCTTTTGTGTTGTTGCTTTGGAGCATACAATCTTTTCTTAAGGTTGAGGGTCATAAATTCTTATATTTTGCTTGGTTTTACAAGATTACTACTTGCCTTCTTAACCAGTAGCATATTGATAAGATGACGGATTGGCTTGCACCATGGAATAAGATTCAATATTTGTTCTATGTGCCAATAATTATGCCTAAAAACAAGTAAACTAGTCATTGTTGCACTTAATAAATAGTTAATGGAAGCAATGGAGAGATCCTAGCATGTTAGTTATGAAGGACTTGATAATCCATTATCTTATCAAATTTTTGTGGATCAACTGGTATTACATGTGCCTATATGTGGATCTTCATTGTCTAGTTCACCCTAGCACCATAGTACTGTATTTGGACACACCTCTAATATTGAAAAGATAGACAAGAATATAAAACATATAATAGATGAATCATTATGTCCTTGTTTCATGTTTCAAGCTTTTATTGAAGCCTTTAGAAATATTGAGCATTAGAACAAAATATGTTAAATAGAATTATATCAAAATTATCAATTGATCTAACTCAATATGAAAAGTCTACCCCTAACACCATCAAATATGGATAATGGATATGTTAAAATTCAGGACATGTTAATTGAAGTTAACTTTGGAACTAAAGATTAATCTAGACTAACCTTTATAAGTCTAAATATGCTAAAAGCACTTCAGAAGTAGTTGATATTATTGTTACACATTTATAAAGATATTTTTACTCAAGATTATGATGAAATGCCTAGTTTAGATAGAAGTTTGGCCAAACATCTTTTGCCAATGAAACCTGGATTGAACCACACAAGCAACCTCCATGAAAAATGGTTTCAGACGTTAATAATTATGTAAAAGATGAAATCAAACAACTTCTAGAATATAGATTTATTAAGCCAATAAGATATACTAAATGAATATCTAAATTAGTGCTAGTATTAAAAAGAATTTCAAATCAAAGGTAAGCATAGATTTTAGAAATTTGAATCTTACAACTATAAAAGATGAATATCCAATGTCAATAGCTAATATATTGATCAATGCAACATCGGACAATAAAACACTTATCTTTATAAATGGTCACTCTAGTTATAACTAAATCTTTATTGTAAAAGAAGATGTTTTCAATATAGTATTCAAATGTCCTAATTCACTAAGGATGTATGAATGAGTGGTAATGCTATTTAATATGGAAAATGCTGATACAACGTACCAAAAGACAATGAATTTGATATTACATTATATGATCAATTACAATATGAAGGTTTGTATTAAAGACATCATGGTAAAATTAATATCAAAATCCACCTACTAAGAAGAGCTATATACTACCTTTCAATGAATAAAGATGCACAACATAAAGTATACCTTTAGTGTACAAGCTAGCAATTTTTCAAGATTGTTAGTGCATAACGAGGTATATAAATGGATAAAAATAAAACATGAATAATCATGGAAGCACAACTTCCTTAAATAATAAGGAATTACAAAGTTTTTTGAAAAGACTAATTTTTTAAGGAGGTTCATTGCAAATACTACAGAGAAGATCAAACCTTTTACTAAGATTAGGAAAGAAAAAAGTTATGATGAGTTTTAATATACTAAAAAACAACCATTTCTTTTGAAGACATAAAAGTTTATCTAGTTAAAACCTCTAGTATTAGCTTCACCAGGAAGCCTTTAAGGCTATATATTCCAGCAGCAAAAGGATTAATTAACAGCATATTAGTATAGAAAATGACTTTGGATATGAACAAGTTGTGTATTATTTCAATCATGTCCTCATAAATGTTAAAGAAAGATATAAATCAATACAAAAATTACATTTGTCATTGTATTTTACTTATGTTAAGTTATGTTAGTATATGTTTCTAGTTTATGTTAAAATAATATGTAAAATACATTTAATTAAATATATGTTGTGAAAACCTTTTTTAAGAGGTCCTATTAGCAAATAAACATTAACATCATCGAAATTTAATCTACATTATATATCTTAAAAAGCAGTTAAAGACCAAGATTTTGTTAATTTCTTAGTTGATCACTTATGCATCAATATTGACCATAAATTGGAATAGGGTATTAACATTATCATGGTAGATCATGTTCCATGACAGTTATGGATTGATGGATTAAAAACCAAGAACAAGGTTAGTGTAGGAGTGATCATAATATTCCTAGTGGATCAATAAGTGATTTTATCCACTTAACTTGATTTCTCTTGCACAAATAATCAAGCTAAATATGAAGCCTTAATATTAGGCCTAGAAAACTCCTAGAGTTAGGAGCATATTAATTATAGTAACAAAAGATTCATTACTTATTATTAGCTAGTGAACTAAAGAATATATGTGTGAACACCCTATCCTAACTCCATACCATGTTATCTATAAACCTTATTAAATGATTTTTTTATCTTATTTTTATTTCTTTTAGCAAGAGAAAACAATACAAAAACCAATGACTAGGTTCAACATTGATCAGGTTACAAAATAGCCTTTGATAACCATGGCATAGTCTTGTGAAATTTATCAATTGATAAACCATAACTAACGTCCAATAGGAATGTCATGATAAACCGAGCAATGATTCTATGGTAAAAAAATGCACAAAACGGTAACAATAATGTTGCTAAGATTTTTTTTACTAAGTACAAGTTGAGGGTCTTAACAATTCTAGTGCTCTTAATCTCAAGAAGGATTAGAGAAATGAAATTAAAAATTTCCTACCAAACTCCTCACATAAAATTTTAAGTTCTTTTAAAATGAAAATGGCCAATATATACTCCTAGCATATTTATTGTAAATGCCACATAAGAATAGAATTTTGCTTATATGTTAAGGAGTAGAAGAAGCCTTATTGGTCATGTTTGAGGTTTATTAAGGGCTTTATGGAACTCACTCGATTGGAATTAAGACAAGATGATTAATCATGAACTATGACTTTTATTAGCCAGGTACAACTAAATATTGTATTAATTATGCAAAAGGATGTTAAGAATGTTAGTAGTTTGCCTTAATGCAGTATGTGCCATCAAATGAGCTTAATGCATGGTTATTTAGAGGATGGACAATGGATATTATTGGAAAAATACACCCACCTTCATCAAATGGACATAACTAATAGGTTAAAGTTATTCCTTATCAATAGATTAATCAAGAAACAATGTTCAAACTCATTGAAAAACATATCATTCACAGGTTTGGACTTTTGAAAACTATCACTGCTTACTAAGAATCAATATTTATTAAGGAATATATGCAGCAATTCATAAAAGAGTATGTATTTAAAATAGTCTATTTTACTTCATATTATGCTTAAGTTAATTGGCAGGTAGAATCGACCAATAAAACTCATCTTTAATATTCAGAGATTGGGTAGAAACAATTTTAAAGCTTGACTTGATGCTTTGTCAAAAGCACTATTGGTATATGGTGTTAATTTATATGTCTTGTAGCCATTTAGGTTATTACACATTACACTCACATTATTCATGTAGAACATATAATTTAATTTATAAAGTCATTTTTTATCTTTTATATTTTTCGGTATCAACATCATATTGATGATGATGAAAAGGCTACATGTGTGATGTTAGCCATCATGTCATCTAAAATTCAAATACAACCTGAGAATATGGATGCCCACACTATGATTATGCATTTCAAAGAGTTAATTGATACAACTAGTAAGACTGGGAAGCATGAGACCTCTAGGGAATTATTTTGTTGTAAGATGATAAGATATTCCTCTATGAATATCCATGTTTTGTTTATGATTGAAAATTATATTTCTACTTCACATGATAGTTCTTAGATATTGGATACTGAATTTGGTTTTCAAATTTGTAAGAATATACGGGAACTAAAGAGAAGTAGAAAATTGCATAAAGGTAAAGTAGACCTACAATTTAAAAATAAAGGAGGAGTTACTGCAATAACTATAGAAATTTATTATTTAACTTTACCTAGTGGGCTGATACTATAACTTCATAAGTGTTATTATGTTCCATTACCATTTAGAAACATCGTATTCATTTCTAATTTAGCTTTGAATGAATTTAAATTTATTATTGAGAGAAAATACTATTTTATAATAATAATAATAATAATGTTTATTATGGATCTGGTATTTATATAAATAGTTTGTATATACTTGATTTAGAAATGCTCATGTTCAATATAAAGTAAGAGAAATGAATCAAATAATTGATATTCATCATATTTATGAAATTGTTGATTAGGTCATGTAAATGAAACAAGAATCACTAAGTTTTATAAAGAAAGATATTTTGGTCCTTTTGATTATGAATATATAAAACTTGTGAGGCTTACTTATTAGATAAGATGACCAAAATATATTTTACTAGAAAATATGAAAGAATTATTATTAGATATAATACATATAAAAGTATATGGATCAATGACAATTCATGTCATAGGTGGATACACATGCTTTATTACATTTAGTAATGACCATTCTAAATATGATTATGTGTATTTGATGAAACACAAATCTGAATCATTTAAAAAGTTTAAAGAATTAACAAAATAAAGATGAAAAACAAACTAGAAAAAGTATAAAGATACTTCGATTAGATTAAGATGGAGAATATTTAAGCCAAGAATTTCAATTAGATCGCGGTGGAGAATATTTAAGCCAATAAGACTTGATATGAAATATGAAAAGGTAAGAGACTGAACTTATCATATTTAAATATTTAGGGATGTGATGTTTATATGAAGCATATAGTATCTATAAAGATATGAGCTAAATCAAATAAATATAAGCTTTCGGGATATTCAAAAGAAACTATTGGATATTATTCTACCATTCTATTAAACTATATGTATTTTTCTTAAGACATGTTGCTTTCTTAGAGAATGAAATTTTTTATTGAATGGAGTATTAGGAGGAAAATAGAACATAAAAAAGTTCAAAAAACAAAAACTAACATCTAAATAGAACTCGAGCCTAAAAATATAATGTTGGATGTTTAGCATGAAGCTCAAGCAACATAAGAACTTGGTAGATTTAATAGGACATGTTACACACAAATAAGATATGGACTTCTTATGGAATATGAAAATGATAAGTTGCTCATACTTGATGAACTTACCAAGTATATTGCAGCAATTTCTAATATTGATTGTGTGAAATGACTTGAGTCCATGAAATCTAAAATGGATTTTGTGCACACCAACTAGGTATAGAACTTGGTTGATCCATTTAAAGGGATAAAACTCATTAGATGTAAGTTTATCTTGAAGAGAAAGACTACAATGAATGGCAATTTATGAATGTATAAACAAGACTAGTTGCAAAAGGAATTTGATAAAGACAAGGAGTTGATTTTAACAAAATCTTCTCTCATTTTGAAAACAATTAAGCTTTTTTGGTTCTTCGAGAATATTAGAACTCTTATGGTTGATCGATTTCCCTTGGTAAATCATAACTCATCATCTGGTCGACTACTTTTATGAATCTCTTGGTCGATCAGGACTCTTCCAGCATGGTTGATTCCCCTGTATTCGATCAATTTTAACTTTATTCTTCTATTTGTCATAAACAATCATTGTTCTCCTATGATTGATGCATGAATGTTTATTTTTGGTGTAAAAAAATCCTATTGTTTTCCTCTATTTCTCAAATGAATGAATATTTACCTATCATATTTATACTTAAAAGTGATCGATCGAATAAACCAAATATAACATGGCAAATGACATTGTTCACCTAAAACTAGCAACCATGTATTTAAAACATGTTTGACATGTTAATCATTCTAATTAATCAGTTTAATTTTAAAATATTGCGTTGGCTTTAGAATATTTTTTTTTTTCAAATATTCAACTAAGAACCTTAAATGCTCTCTTCCTTTCTAAAATTAAAATGGAAGCCTTCAATGTGAGTTCCACCTAAAATTGTGATTATCTCCTTACAATTTCAATACCTTTATTAAGTTCTCTTCTAATTTATCTTTTTTTTTACTCGAAGTTCTGTTCTCATTTAAGATAAAATACTATTTCTATTAATTTTTTTTATTATACTATAAAAATCTAAAAACAAATTTCTCTCTTCAGAAAGATCTTAAAAACTTATCTTTTCTCTTTCCTCTCTTTTCGAAAAGGAAAAGGCACAGGCTTTCATCTTTCATAAACCCATCTTTCTTATCATATTAAAAAAAACACTAAAAGAGAAGGAGAAGTTACTATAGCCTAAGAAATATTATACAATTCATTGGAATAGTGAAATGAAAAAATTGTCTGACTCAAAAAAAAATTGAACTACACATTTGAGGCAAGGTTGTCTTTTCACCATGACATAATTATCTTTTACAAATTGTATAAGGTTAGATTGGTCATTTAATTTTTTTTTGCAAAATAAAGTTACTAACTTAACCCTAGAATAAAAAAAATATAATGTTTATTACTTAGGGTTGTTTTAATCGTTCAATTCCTTTCAAAATAGTGTAATTACTTTCATACTCTTAAAGAAAAAAATCAACATAACTCTCTCACAAGGGTTTTCTTTTTCATTTTACATTAGTTTTATTCTAGATTTAAATGTTAGTTAGGGGAATTTTTTAATTAACATATATTAAAAATTATTAAAAAAAATTGCTAATATATTAAATATTATTAAAAACATTGATAGCACATGCAACAGACGCATCAGAGTGTGGACAACCCCATGCCGTTCGGGCGGTGCGTGTGGGGTTGTCCAGCCACCAAACCCCGCCTTCCAAGGTGGAGTTTAAAAGGTCTGACCTCCATCGATTTGACGGGTTAGCGTGTTCCCCAAACACCCCTCGGGTTCTTTATCTCTCTTCCTTAAAATCAGCATCACCCCTTCAATTTTTATTTCCTTCGTATTTGGTCTATGTCCTTTTGATTACTATTGTTTTTTAATAACCATAAAATTACAATTTTTTTCAATTTCACCCCCTTTTAATTTTTAATGTTTCAGATTTGGTTCTTATTCTTTTAATTACTATTTTTTATTTTTAATAAACTATAAAATTATTTTTTTTCAATTTAATCACTTTTCATTTTTTTTTATCTTTCAAATTTAGTTCTCATTCTTTTGATTACTATTTATTTTGTTTGAGGTCATTTTTTAGGTGTTTTGTTTTTATAATTTCATCCTCCATGGGTTTTTTTCTATCAAATTTGATTCATATTCTTTTTATTGCTATCTTTTTTTCCTTTGAAAAGTTTTTTAAATTGATATTTTTTTCATGACTTCATCTTTCAAAATTAAATTGGTTGGGAATTAAGTTTTTTAATTGAATGCAATTCAAGGATTTCACGGGTTATGAGATTTAGAGAGTAGACCAGATTTAAAAGGTTTGCCTAGGTTGGCTTTTTTTTTTCCTTTTTTAAAGCTAACATTTTATATTTTATACACTTTTTTTTTAGATTTTTGCTTTATTATTATTTACAGCTTTCCTTCTATAGGATTAGTCTTAGGTTCGTGATTAGAGTCATTGATTTCAAAGGTTAATGCGGGTTGATTTTTTCTGTCCTTGACATGCATCATGATTCTTACATGGAAGAGGTTGATTCTAATGTGTATGGTCATTCAGATGGTCCAATGAAGAGAGCTCGAGCGAAACAACTACAAAGTGCCTTAACAAGTTAAATTAATGTGATTGAGATATTGATGAGTTTAGAGCCTTGTAAACTGAATGGAAATGGTTCAAATATGTTTGTTTGTTTTCAAATAAGGCTTGGTTCATGATTTAAGAGTTTTTGCCAGTTTGGGTTTCGATTGTGTGTTTGTAGTGTGTTCTATAAGTAAAAAACATGTGCTATTTATTATTTATCTAGTTTTCTAAGCAAAGTTATTTATTTGATTTTCAATTATGTTATTTTGGTATTTCTTAGACTTGAAGGGTTGTTCCAAGTATATAATGATGTTTCACACCATATATAGGGGACTTTGGAAATAATATAAAACTTTTCAACTTCTCCTTTAAAGAGTTTTCTTGCTTGTTCTTCCATTTTTAGAATTGATTGAAGAACAAATAAGACTTATCATTCTTTTAATAACAAATAGTGTGGCATCTTTATCCTAATAGGAATTTCTTTGTGGTGTCTTCGATTTATTAAAGAGTTTCATTCAGATTTTATCATTCATTTCCATTACAAATCATGTAATTTTTAGCCTAAACACCATAAAAAAAAACAATCATATAACCAAACGTACATTCATTCATCTTCATATCAGATTGCTAGTTTTTTCAGGTTAGGGAGCTAAGGCAAATCAGTTCTTTTTTTTAAATTGATTTATTTCAATTTCATCCTTCAACATTTAATTTATTTGAAATTAGTCTTCCTATCCTTTTTTTCCTTTCATTTCTATTGGGTTATCTTAATCTTGTGCCCATGGTCGTAGGATTTGCAAGTTAACCTGGGTTAATTCATATTTTTTTCGTTGCTATGGGGTTAGTCTCGTATTCATGACCAGAGTCGCTAGTTTCAAAAGTTAACACATATTGATTTTTTTTTGTTCCTTTTCTAAATTGAATTATTTCAATTTCAACCTTCAATATTTGATTTATTAGAAATTGATCTTTGTATTTTTTTTTCCTTTCCTTTCTATCCCGATTACTTTTTAGGTTGTGTTTTTTTTTTTAACAATTTTATCCTCCATGGGGTTTTTTTTTCCTATCAAATTTGATTCTTATTATTTTTGTTAGAGCATGCAATGACTCTGTCAAATATCTATTGAGAGAATCAAGGGAGAAGTTGAAGAAATCAGATCAGGTTGACAACTGTGCAGCAAACAAATCACGTCCAGATTTTTCTCATTCTGTTGTGATTAAAACAACATATTAATGTTAGCTGTAAATCATTTATTTGTACTCCTTGATTTTCTATAATTACATGTAATACTCTATAAATATGTTGAATAAAAAATAAATGGTAAGCAAGCCATCAAGTTCAAACTCTCTCAGTCTTTTCTATTTCCTCTATTTATTTTTCTTGCATGGTATCAGCTGGTAAAAAGGCAGACGCTTGATCTTGATACACGCTTCTATTTTCAAACAAATGGCCTCTACCTCCTATGACCATGTCCAGCTTCCTCAACCTACTATTCAAGCCAATGCCCAACCTGTTTCCCAAAAATTGGTCAGCCCCAACTATTTGCCTTGGAGCGTCCAATTCATGGTCTTTATCAGGACTCACGATGTCGACAGGTTTATTTCCTATCTCACATTCCATTCCACTTAATTTAATTCCCGGTTCAAATTCATTTGATCTTGCTTGTGAAAACAATACCTCATCTTATCCATATACTACCTTATCCTTGCATAATAATGATTCTATAGCTTTACCTTTGTCTATGAGCCCATTGGAGTCTAATATAGACATAATTTCTTATCAAGAACCTACCAATCCTGATCCACAAGCACCTCCCCTTGAGCAACCAGAAAGAAATATCATCATTCGGTCCAAAATAGGGAATTTAAAACCAAAATACTTTTCTGGATTCAAAATGTTTTATTACACTCATCATCTTTTTCATTGTTTGACTAGTATCTAAACAGAATCTAAACCAATTTGCTATACACAAGCAGTGACACAACTTGAATGGAGACAAGCTATGGGATGTGAATTTGATGCTTTGATGGAAAATGGGTCGTGGTCTCTCTGTCCAATACCACACAACAAACATGTAGTGAGGAATAAAAATTTGGAATTAATTGCTTCGATACCTTTTCCCCGGTAGTTAAATCGACTACAGTTAGATTGATTTTATCTATTACAGTTCAATTTCATTGGCCTATAAGACAATTAGATGTCTCCAATGCATTCTTACATGGCATACTTGATGAAAAGGTGTATATGGAACAACCTCAAGGATTCATTGATGAGAGTCAACCTGATCTCGTGTGTCAACTTCATAAGTCTCTCTATGGTCTCAAACAAGCTCCAAGAGCTTGGTTTCGGAGGTTATCTCAATAATTATTAGAACTTGGCTTTGAAGAATCAAAAGTTGATTATTCATTGTTTATGTTTTGCACTAACACATTGAAAATTTTTGTGTTAGTATATGTAGATGGCATCATCATCACTGGATCAAGCCATTCTGCCATCATATCTTTTATTGACAGTTTGAAAGACCAATTCCATATTAGAGATCTTGGACAATTAAGTTATTTTCTTGGAGTTGAAGCCCAACATAACAATGAAGGCCTTCATCTTCGGCAAGCAAAATACATCTCAAATCTTCTTGATAGCACCAAAATGCAAGGAGCAAAGCCACTCGCATATCCAACAACTTCAGGAATGAAGTTATCTTTGTATGATGGCATACTTTTACCAGACCCTACTGAATACAGGCGTGTGGTGGGCGCATTACAATATTGCACAATTTCACGTCCTAATATTTCATATGCAGTAAATCAATTATGTCAATTCATGCATAATCCACGAGATACTCATTGGATGGCAGTCAAAAGGGTTCTTCGATATTTAAAAGCTACGGTGGATTATGGACTTTTTTATTCCCCCTCTACGATTGACATTCATGTTTTTTGTGACTCAAATTGGGCTGGTAACCCATATGATAGAAGAAGCACAAGTGGATTCAGTATTTTTCTCAGGAAAAATTTAATATCATGGTACGCCAAGAAATAAAGAGTTGTCTCACGTTCAAGCACGGAAGCAAAATACCGAAACATGGCTTTAGCCAAAGCCGAAGCTTACTAGATAAGAATGCTAATGAAGGAGTTACAACTGTATCTTTACTCGCCTCCAATTATTTGGTGTGACAACATAAGAGCACTGGCATTAGCCTCAAATCCTGTTTTTCATGCTAGAACTAAACACGTGGAAATTGATTATCATTTCATTAGAGAAAAAGTAGTTAATAAAGATATTTTGGTTAAGCATATCTCAACAAAAGACTAGTTAGTTGACATATTTACCAAGGGATAAACGACAACTCGATTTCAATTTTTGAGGTCCAAAATCATGGTTCGTCAACTCCCCATCAGTTTGCAGGAGGGTGTTAGAGCATGCAATGACT